>Ga0172377_10001210_pt1 | contig 25695 bp, 22 predicted proteins | sample Pumphouse3metaG_FD_119749 | JGI IMG/M metagenome (GOLD analysis project Ga0172377, IMG submission 119749) | Leachate microbial communities from a municipal landfill in Southern Ontario, Canada - Pumphouse #3 metaG | ecosystem: Engineered > Solid waste > Landfill > Unclassified | place: Canada... | reverse complement strand
TTGATCGAATCCGCTTTTTACGGTTTTGGCGCGGCGGTGGGTTTCACCTTGGTGATGGTGATGTTTGCCGCTATTCGTGAACGCGTCGATGCCGGTGACGTACCTACCCCGTTTAAAGGCGCGCCGATTGCACTGATTACCGCCGGTTTAATGTCGCTAGCCTTTATGGGCTTCGGCGGAATGGTGCAATAACACGATGAGTATGCTCGCCGGATTGCTTATTTTCTTCGCCTTAGCCGTCGTGTTTGGTTTACTGCTCGGTTATGCGGCGGTGCGTTTTAAAGTCGAAGGCAATCCGCTGGCGGAACTGATTGATAAAAAACTGCCGCAAACCCAATGTGGTCAGTGTGGTTATCCCGGTTGCAAACCCTATGCCGAAGCGCTGGCGAATGGTACGGCGGAAGTCAATTTATGTATTCCCGGCGGCGAACCGACCATGTTGGAAATCGCCGAACTGTTACAAGTCGAACCCAAACCGATGGATGCCGAAGCCACCACCCCCAAAGCCCGTATGGTAGCAGTGATTGACGAAGATATTTGTATCGGTTGCGTGTTATGTATTAAAGCCTGTCCAGTGGATGCGATTGTCGGCACCACCAAAATGATGCATACCGTGATTGAAAAAGAATGTACCGGTTGTGAACTTTGTGTGCCGGTGTGTCCGGTAGATTGCATTGATATGGTGGTAGAAAAAACCAGTCTAAGAAATTGGAAATGGCCCGAACCAGGCCTGCTAAATCCCGCGGTTTCTGGAGAATCAAAATGAGTCTTCAACAGTCCATTCGTCAATCGCTGGTTAATCTCATCGCCCCGCTGTATCCGATGGCGAAACGCTGGTTATACCATTTCCACGGCGGCGTGTTCCCCAAATACAACAAAAGCCTGTCGTTACGCCAACCATTACGCCGTGGCTTTATGCCGAAACAGCTTATTTTGCCGTTGCAACAACACATGGGCGCACCCGCTGTTCCTTGTGTTCAGGTCGGTGATCAGGTTAAAAAATATCAACTGATTGCCCAAGCTGATAAAGGTTTAAGTGTGCCGGTACACGCACCGACTTCCGGCACGATTATCGCGTTAGAACAACGTATTTTACCGCACGCCTCCGGTTTGGCTGAACCCTGCATTGTGATTGCCCCCGACGGCAAAGATGATGCCTTAACCAATCCACTTAACCGCCAACAGCCGCCGCAAACCATTGCCGAATTTAAACAACTGATTTTGGATGCCGGCATTGTCGGCATGGGCGGCGCAGGTTTCCCAACTTTTGCCAAACTGCCCAACCAACCAGGCCTAGTGCAACACTTGATTATCAACGGTGCCGAATGTGAACCGTTTATTACCTGTGATGATCTATTGATGCAAACCCATGCAAGCGAGATCATTCGTGCGGCACAATTTATTGCCGATTTATTTGCCATTGCGCATGTGGTGTGCGGTATCGAAACCAATAAACCTGAAGCGATTAAAGCCATACGCCAGGCCTGCCAAGGCACAAACATTGAGGTGGTTGAAGTCGCCACCGTGTATCCGATGGGCGGGCAAAAACAACTCACACAAGAGTTGCTGAATATCGAAATCCCGACGCAAAAACACTCGATTGATGTCGGTGTGGTGATGATGAACGTCGCCACCTTGCGCGCCATCACCCAAGCGATCGATTTCGGTCAACCGCTGGTATCGCGGTTTGTCACCGTCTCCGGCATGGGCTTAAAGCAACCATTTAACATTGATGCCCTGCTTGGTACGCCGTTTAATGAACTCGTAACCCTTGCGCAACCCGAACCCACGTTAGATTATCCGCTACTTATGGGCGGGCCGATGATGGGCTTTGCAGTGGCCAATAATGACGTGCCGGTGATTAAAACCACCAACTGCATTTTGGCCAACCCGCCGCAAGCAATGCAAGACCCGATGGCGTGTATTCGTTGCGGCGAATGTGCCGAAGCCTGCCCGATTAATTTATTACCGCAACAACTCTATTGGCACGCCAAAGCGCATGAGTTTGAACAGGCGGAAAAACTGAATTTATTTGACTGCATTGAATGCGGCTGTTGTTCGTTTGTTTGTCCAAGCCGCATTCCGCTGGTGCAGTATTATCGCCATGCCAAAGCCGAAGTACGTGAACTCAAAGCGCAAGCTGCCCTCACCGAACAAGCCAAACAACGCCATGATGCACGTGTGGCACGGCTGGAACGCGAAAAACAAGAACGTGAAGCGAAAATAGCCGCCAAAAAAGCCGCCGTAAAACAGCAAGCCGCCACTGAACAAACAGCTAATAACAGCACTGCGGCTGACACCACAACAACACTCAGCGCGCGTGAAAAAGCCATTCAAGCCGCCAAAGCGCGCCAAGCGGCAGCGAAAAAATTAAACCCCGAGGGTACGAAGGACACGAAGATTTCGGAAGCTCATACTGAAGAAAAAACGGAAGTTAAAACCGAATTAACAGTAGAAGATAAACGCAAAGCCGCCATGGAAGCCGCCAAAGCCCGCGCCGCTGCGAAAAAATTAAACAACGAAGGCACGAAGATTTCGGAAGCTCATACTGAAGAAAAAACGGAAGTTAAAACCGAATTAACAGTAGAAGATAAACGCAAGGCCGCCATGGAAGCCGCCAAAGCGCGCGCCGCTGCACGCAAACAACAGATGGAGTCCAACAACGAATGAGTGCCTTTACCAGTTCACCGTTTGCTCACAATAACAGCTCCGTGCAAAAAGTGATGCTTCAAGTACAAATTGCGGCATTCCCGGCGTTGCTGGCACATATCCTATTATTTGGTTACGGCATTGTCGTGCAATGGTTTTTAGCGGTTGCCACCGCATTACTGGTCGAATACGTGATGCTCAAATTACGCGACCGTCCGGTATTACCGAATATCACCGACTTTAGCGCCCTGATTACCGTCACAGGTCTGGTGTTTTGTATTCCGCCGGAATCGCCTTGGTGGGTGATTGTCAGCGGCTCGGCGTTTGCGCTCATTTTCGGCAAACATCTGTATGGCGGTTTGGGTTACAACCCATTTAACCCGGCGATGTTGGGTTATGCGTTTTTGCTCATCTCTTTCCCAGCGGAAATGACCCAGTGGACATTACCAAAAGACATCGCTGGTTATAGTTTGAGTTTTTGGGACTCGTTTAATCACATTATGTTTGGTGCGTTGCCGCACGCGCCGATTGACAGTTTTACCGGCGCCACCCCTTTAAGTGCCGTCAAAACTGGGATTCAAGAAGGCATTAGCGCCAACCAAATGCTACACGCACCAAACATAGAAACCGGCTGGTTAAATCTCAGCGCTTGGGGCTGGATTAATATCGCGTTTTTAGTCGGCGGCGCATGGATGATGTATACCCGCACCATTCGCTGGCAATTTCCGGTCGGTTTTTTAGGCGCGCTCGCGCTCATGGCGTGGATTTTTCACAGCATTAACCCGGACTTATACGCGCCGGTGAGTTTCCATTTATTATTTGGCGGCACGATGCTGGCGGCGTTTTTCATTATTACCGACCCGGTCAGCTCCAGCACCACGCCGATGGGACGCTTAATTTATGCCGCGGGTATCGGTATGTTGGTGTATGTGATTCGTAACTGGGGCGCCTTCCCCGATGGCATCGCATTTGCGGTGTTATTAATGAATATCGCCGTACCGTTGATTGATCGCTACACCCAACCGCGCGTGGTCGGGCATTAAATTTATTCACCACAGAGACACGAAGACACTAAGGTTTTATGAAACAAACACAACGCGTTACAGGTAAGAACACCCAACACCTCGAAACTTTGTTTTTCTTCGTGCCTCTGTGCCTCGGTGGTTAATAAAATGAAAACTGAATTATCCCTACAACAAACCATGTTTCGCGCGGCAGGCTTACTCAGCTTGTTTGTGGTCGTGAGCGTTGCTTTATTAATGGCAATAAACTGGTTTACTCAGCCCAAAATCGCCGAAGCTGAACGCCAAGCCTTATTACAAACCATCAACCAAGTAATGCCTGCTGAACGCTACAATAACGACTTGCTGGCCGATTATAAAACCGTAATTGAACCGGATTTTTTCGACACTGATCAACCGATACAAATCTACCGCGCACGGCTTGATAACCAACCGGCAGGCCTGGTGGTTGAAACCATCGCCCCCAACGGCTACAGCGGTAATATTCATATTCTAGTTGGCGTATTGCCGGATGGTCACATTTCCGGTGTGCGTGTGCTGAAACACCGCGAAACACCCGGTTTGGGCGATAAAATCGAACTGCGTAAAGCTGATTGGATTCTGAGTTTTAACGGCAAAAATCTGACCGAAGACAATGCCGAACGCTGGGCAGTGAAACGTGATCGTGGCGAATTTGATCAGTTTACCGGCGCCACCATTACCCCGCGTGCAGTGGTCGGCGCGGTTCGCAACACCTTACATTTCGTCAACCAACAAGGAGCGGCCTTGTATGACTGATCAAACCATCAAAACCCACAAAAGCAAGTGGCAAGACTATCAAGACATCGCGCAAAAAGGCCTGTGGAACAATAACCAAGCACTGGTCGCCCTACTCGGTTTATGCCCATTACTGGCCGTCACCAATAACAGCGTCAACGGACTCGGCCTCGGTTTAGCCACGATGGCCGTATTGCTGATCTCCAATATTTTGGTATCACTGATTCGCGACTATGTGCCGAGCGAAATCCGTATTCCGGTTTTTATCGCTATTATTGCCTGCGCAGTAACGATTATTGATATGCTCATACAAGCCTACTTTTACACCCTGCACGGCATTTTGGGCATCTTTATTCCGTTGATTGTGACCAACTGCGCGATTCTCGCGCGCGCCGAAGCCTTCGCCTCCAAAAACCCGTTAGACAAATCCATTGTTGACGCATTATTTATCGGCGTGGGTTTTACCGCAGTTTTGGTGGTACTAGGTGGTTTACGTGAACTGATTGGCAACGGCACCCTGTTCGACCAGGCCTGGTTGTTATTTGGCGACAGCGCCCAAAGCTGGACAATCCACCTATCCGATGCCTACAACCCGATACTACTCGCCATCCTGCCACCCGGCGCATTTATCGGTTTAGGGCTATTAATTGCGCTGAAAAACGTGGTCGATGCCCGAGTTAAAAAACCAGGCCTGGTAAATATCCCGATTGAAGTGAAAACCACGAGTTAATACTGTTTTTTCTTCGCGATCTGAGAAATAGACAAGAGCGCAACGGAAAAACAGCACCGTGCTTGGCTGTGCTAATCATGTATTGCGCGTTCTATTGCATTCCTTTCTTGATCGCTATCCTCAACTGCTTAGACCGAGTTTATTTTAAGTTCAATATAATCCTGGGGAAGCTGCGCTTCTCTTGCACCAACTAGGACATGGTTCACATACCAAGTGTATGGTTTCAAGCTTTCATTAATTTTCGTAGCGATGTATGTGACAGCACTTATAAGAGAGCCATCTTGGGCTGTTAATAGTACATCTTTTTCATCGTACCCTTTTCCAACTCCCTCGGCTCTATCCAAAGCTGTTTTATCCCTAGGGTTTATTTCCCTAATTAGACTTTAATCAATCCAAAACGCTTACAGTCTTGTCTAGCAAAATGTCTCACTATAAAAATAACCACTTTTCAAATTCAAAATTTCCATTACAATGAATGTATTGACATTGTTAGTACATAAAGCACATGATCTTTGAATGGGATGAACAAAAAAATCAGTCGAATATTGCCAAGCATGGTATTGATTTTGAAGAGGCACAAGAGGTTTTTTCAGATCCACTACACATCTCGTTGCTAGATAAACGATTTAGTTATTTTGAGGAACGCTGGTTCACGTTAGGGGCAACCAAAAACCGAAAAATACTGGTTGTCGCTAATTTATTTTTCACCGACGAGGGTGAAGAAGTTATTCGAATCATCTCCGCTAGAGAAGCCAATAACAAAGAGAAAACGACCTATGAGAACACTTGAACAACGCGCTGAATTAGACGATTTTGAACTAGCCGATAACTACGACTTTAGCCAAGGAGTCCGGGGTCGCTTCTATCAACCCAAAAAAGTGGCGACCACCATTAGGCTCGACAATGACATTTTGCTTTACCTGAAAAAAAAGGCAAGCGAGGAGCATATTGGGTACCAAACCCTAATAAACAGCTTATTACGCGACTATATAAAACATGAAATCAAACCAAACTGTCCATGAACCCAATCAAACGCCAACAGATTTTTGACAGACTTGCCGAGGCGATTCCTGATCCGCAAACCGAGCTGAATTACAGCACGCCGTTTGAGTTATTGATTGCGGTGATTTTGTCGGCACAGGCGACCGACAAAGGCGTGAATATCGCCACCGCTAAACTGTTTCCGGTGGCCAATACGCCGGAGAAAATCTACGCACTCGGCGTGGATGGTTTAAAAAGCTATATCAAAACCATCGGTCTGTTTAATTCCAAAGCGGAAAACATTATTAAAACCTGCAAGATGTTGGTTGAACTGCATAACAGCGAAGTGCCGCAAACCCGTGAAGCGTTGGAAGCGCTACCCGGTGTAGGGCGAAAAACCGCGAATGTGGTGCTGAATACGGCGTTTGGTCAAATTGCAATGGCGGTGGATACGCATATTTTTCGCGTGTCCAATCGCACCAACATTGCGCCGGGCAAAGATGTACTCGAAGTCGAAAAAAAGCTGCTAAAGTTCACCCCCAAAGAACACTTAATGGACGCACATCATTTGCTCATTCTGCATGGTCGTTACACCTGCGTGGCACGCAAACCGCGTTGCGGCAGTTGTGTGATTTTTGACCTGTGCGAATTCAAAGATAAAGAAAAATATGTCGAGTAACCCACCTCGTCTAAACTAGCAGGCCTGGTTTTAAACTCGGCCCATGTGATCCAAAGGTAACATGAAATATGTACACTTCAGAACGTGATAAATTGCGCCAACATTATGCCGATGTGTGGCACAAAGCCCGCTCCAATCAAACGTTGGATGCGCTGGAACAACAAATTGCGCAGGTGATTGAACAGCACCCGGAATACCACAAAATGCTCGAAAACCGCCAGCATATTCAAAACGAATATCTGCCGGAAATGGGCGAAACCAATCCATTTTTACACATGGGGATGCATTTAGGCATTCGTGAACAAGTCGCTACCGACCGTCCGGCCGGTATTGCGCAGGTACACCGCGTATTAACGCTAAAATACGGCGATGTATTACAAGCAGAACACGACATGATGAATTGTTTAGCCGAAGCGTTGTGGAATAGCCAAAAATACCAGCAAGCGCCGGATGAAGTCGCCTATCTTCAATGTTTACAACAACTTATAAAGGAAAAATAATGTTATTTAATCCCGTCCAGCGCGCCCTGCGCAATGGCACGTTACTCAGCGTCGTCGTCGGTGCGGTGGTGCAACTGCAAGGCGAAACCTGGCAAAACGCGTTAATGAGCGGCCTATTCACCTTTGCCGTGATTACGCCCGCGTTTTGGTTATCGTATAAACTCGCCAACCATCTCGCCGAAAAACAGCGCAATAAAAAGCCGGATGCAGAATAAGCACCGACTTGCATTAATTTTTATACGCCCTACAATAACGCGCTTCACAAGGTGCGCGGTTTCAATACCGCGTTAAACGGGAAGATTCGTCAAATCCAAACGGATTTAAATCGAACGCTGCCCCCGCAACGGTGATGGAGAAGACAGATGACAACGCCATTGGAGCGATCCGAGAAGGCCATCTGAAACCGCTCCTCAGCCCGGATACCGGCCTGGTGAAAGTTTCAAACCGATTGCGGTGGGCAATACGGAATGCTTGTAAAATTTTCAACTTTGAAATGCCTGATTCTGCTTCAGGATAAGTCCGTTTTGCCTTCGTTCATAACAGATAGTAACTCTATGAATTGAAGGATGAATTTAATGAAAACGCGTTACAGCCTAAACCCCCTTGTTGCACTCTTGGCGCTTTCACCTAGCCTGGTCATGGCCGAAAACTCCCTAAACAACATTGTCGTCACGGCGAATAACACCGAACAACCCCTGCGCACAGTCACCGCCAGTATGCAAGTCATCAGCCGCGAAGACATCGAAGCCCGACAATATCACACCCTCGCCGATGCACTTAAATCCATTCCCGGCCTCAGCGCTTACAGCAACGGCGGCTTAGGCAGTGCAACCAGCGTATTTATGCGCGGCGAGTCGGCACAACGAATTTTAGTGCTTCTCGACGGCGTGCCGCTAAACGATCCAATGAACGTATCCGGCGCCCATTTTCAAAATCTTCAACTCGATAATATTGAGCGCATAGAGATCGTTAAAGGCCCTCAATCCGGGATTTGGGGCAGCGGTGCGGTCGCGGGTGTGATTCACATTATTAGCCGACGCGGCGGACAACAGGTGATGGTCAAAGCCGAAAAAGGCAGTCACAATACGCGCACCCTTGCGACCACGCTGGGTGCTGGCAATCAGCAGGTGGATTTTGTATTCAACTTAAACCAACTCACCAGCGATGGTTTTAGCGCTGTCAAGCCCTACCGCCAATCCGATCGCGATTTAGAGACCGATGGTTTTGAACAAACCGATCTCAGCTTTAAACTCGGTTTAAACCCGATTAAAGGGCATCGTCTCGAATTTATGGCTCGGCAAAGCCGTGCCACCAGCCACTGGGACGGCACAACCGATCCAAACGCCCTATTTCATACCAACTATCAACACCAACAAAAACAACTGCAATATCGCGTCAACTGGTCGAGCCTCGCCCTACGCGCCTTCGTACAGGAAAATCAAAGCGAAACGGACTATGCACAAGGTAAGCTCAACCGATTTGGCGCCCAACTTGAAGCCCAACTCCATCGCGACCATCAGCTGACGTTATCGATAGACAAATCCGACTTTCAAAATCAACTTAACAGCCGCCCCAACTACGATAATAACGGCATTGGCCTCAACAGCATCAGCCAACTGTTTGAACAACGCTTGATCATCAATCTGAGCGCGCGTGCAGACCGTTTTAGCGCCTACCAAGACAAAACCACCGGCGCATTAGGCGCTAAATTTTTCCTCCACGAGGATTTATTTATACGCGCCAATATCGCCAGCGCCTATCGTGCGCCCTCGCTTGCCGAAGTCGCTTATACCAGCGTCGGCCAACTCCGCCCGGAAACCAAGCAAGGCTACGACATGGGGCTGGGTTGGCGCGGAATAGAACTCAGCTATTTCGACTCAAAAATCGACCAAGAAATCGAATATGACCGTAACGCATGGAGCTATAGCAACTTACAAGGCCAATCGCATTACCAAGGCATCGAAGCCAGCTACAAACAAAGCTTCGATGCTTGGCATACCGACCTGTTACTAAACTACACCCATCTAAGCGCAAAAAACGATGCAAAACAATGGCTTGCTCGCCGACCACAACAGCAAGCCAACCTCACGATCGACTTCTACGGCTTAAACAAAACTCGTCTTGGCATCCAAACTCGCTATATCGGCACAACTTATGACTTAGCCAACCAACAGGGCCCGCAAATCGGCGAGTATTTTGTCACCGATTTAACCGCAGACTATCAACTTAGCTCCCACATTAACTTGTACGCCAAAGTGCAAAACCTGTTTAACGAAGACTATATTCCGGCGGTTGCCAGCTACCAAGCTGATAAACTCACCCCCAAATATGTCTACGGCAACGGTGGCATGCAATTCTTTGTTGGCATAAAAGGACAACTGTAAATGACATCATCCAACACCCTGATGATTCAAGGCTGCACCTCCGATGCGGGCAAAAGCACGTTAGTCGCAGGATTGTGTCGGGTGTTGGTACGGCGCGGTTTTAAGGTCGCGCCGTTTAAACCGCAAAATATGGCGCTCAACAGCGCCGTCACCAGCGATGGTGGCGAAATTGGTCGGGCGCAGGCGTTACAAGCGCAAGCCGCCAATATCGCGCCCACGGTTCACATGAATCCGGTATTGCTCAAACCCAATAGCGATACCGGCGCGCAGGTGATTCTACAAGGTCAGTCAATCGGCAACCTAAATGCCCTTGACTACCATGCTTATAAACCGAAGGCCGCGCAAGCGGTGTTCGATTCTTTTCAAATGCTATCAAATGACTATCCGCTTATTTTGGTCGAAGGCGCGGGTTCGCCTGCTGAGATCAATCTGCGTGAAGGTGATATTGCCAATATGGGCTTTGCCGAAGCAGTGGATTGCCCGGTGATTCTGATTGCCGACATCGACAAGGGCGGCGTGTTTGCGCATATTGTCGGCACCCTCGCCTGCTTGTCAGCATCTGAAAGAAATCGCATTAAGGGGTTTGTGATTAACCGTTTTCGCGGCGATATCGCCTTACTGCAAGACGGATTAGATTGGCTGGAACGCGAAACCGGCAAACCGGTTTTAGGCGTATTGCCCTATTTACACGGCTTACACTTGGATGCCGAAGATGCGGTCATTTCCAACCACAGAGACACGAAGACACAAAGTGAAAAGAAGGTGTTAAAAGTAGTGTGTCCGTTGTTTCCGCATATTTCCAACCACACCGACCTTGATCCATTGATTCAACATCCGCAGGTGGATTTCAAATGGGTCAAACATAACGAGCCGATTCCGGCGGCGGACTTAGTGATTCTGCCGGGTTCAAAAAGTGTCGCGTTTGATTTAGCCTGGCTAAAACAGCAGGCCTGGTTGCCCTATTTACACAAACATTTACGTTATGGCGGCAAACTGATTGGCATTTGTGGCGGCCTACAAATGCTCGGCAAACTGATAAAAGACCCGGAACATATTGAGTCTGATCAGACTCAAATGCTAGGCTTGGCGCTAATGGATTACACCACGACTTTCTACCCGCAAAAACAACTCATCACCCGAAACGGCATCATACAATTAGCAGGCCTGCAAACAAGCCCCATCCGTGGCTACGAAATTCACCAAGGCATTACCGACTTTAGCCATTATGCCCCCGCTATCCACTGGCAAAATGGCGACACAGATGGCGCCTTATCCGACGATAATCAAATATTTGTCACCTATTGTCACGGCGTATTTGACCAAGCCGAAACCTTACACACGCTACTTCATTGGGCAGGCCTGCAAAACGCCCAACCCTTCGACCTCAACCAACAACGCGAACAACAACTTAACCGCCTTGCCGACACGCTGGAACAGCATTTAGCGATGGACAAAATACTGGCATTATTAAACCAATGAAGCCTTAGTATCTGCTCATCATTCATTTTTGAACCACGAAGGTCACGAAGAACACGAAGTTTTTAAGAATTAAGTTATTGATTTTTGCAGCGACTTATTTGTAACCATCGTTTTAAGTGAAAAATAAAAGGCTTAGCCATAATTTGCCCCTAATCCAGTTTTTCAAGATGTGCAATAAATTCACGCTCGGCAATCGGAATCATCTTGTCATAAAAACGGTTATCACCGGTTTTATCTCCGCCACACAGCATGACCGCTTGACGTTTAGGGTCAAAAGCAAACAACACACGATACGGTTTGCCTTTATGCTGAACCCGCATCTCGTTTAGGTTTTTAACTCTATGCACGCCTGAAAGCGTATCGACATCAGGACGACCTAATAACGGTCCAATCGATTGCAGTTTAAAAATAGCGGTCAAAATGCTTTGCTGTTCGGCTGCGTTTAACGATAAAAACCAATCATCAAAATAATCAACCGTCACTACTTACCACATACCAACCTCAGTATAACCTAAAGACTATATAGCTTATAAGCTATTTCACACTCTCGGCATCACCCCAAAAATCCATCAAAATAATCGCTATCCAAGGTTTTGACTTGATACGTCTCTTTCACGCTCACGCCGACATTGTGCTCAATCATTAATTCCGCCAATTTTTGACCATCCACCAACACCACCGACAAATTAAGTCCGCGCACCGAGGCTAACGCGCCCTGCGAAAAATCTGAGGTGGTAATAAACACGCCCTTTTTCGCGCCTTGGCGCGTCAACGAACCGATAAATTTATCAATTTCTGGACGATGCACCGTGTTTTCCCAACGTTTGGCCTGCAGATAAATCGCATCCAATCCGAGTTTATCTTCATTGATAATGCCATCGATGCCATCATCACCCGTCAGCTTGGTCGCCTGCCCCGCTTCTTTACGCGCGCCGCCGTAGCCCATGCCAATCATCAAATCCACCACCAACTGCTCAAAGGCCTGCGGTGAAAGCTGTTTAACGTTATCCAACAACTCCGCCGCCAAACTGCGATTCAACGACTGATACGCCTGCTGCAATTGCTCGTCCGGCGTATCTGGCAAAGCCTCGGTTGCATTGTCATCTAAGGCTTCTTTATCAGTTGACGGCTTAACGCTATGAAATTCTCGAAAGCTCTCAAACTGCTTTAAAAAACGTACATTGATAGACTCTAAATTCTGCGCCAACACCGAGCGTCCCAACTCGGTGAGTTGAATGTGTGCACGTTTGGGCGAACTCACCAGGCCTGCTTTTTTCAAATAGGTAATCGCCCAACCAATTCGATTTTTTATAATCGTCTGCTTGCCGGATGGCAATAACTCGGCACGCTGTTCCGGTGTTAGATGAAACACATCGCTCACCTGCTCGACAATCTGCGCCGAACTCACCACATCCTTACCAGCTAAACACTTTAACACCGGCAACATCACCGTTTGAAAATCTGGAATCGTCATTATTTATTGCCTTGTTTAATAAGTTTTTCAATACTTTGTTTTAAATCCTCAAAACTATCAATAATATTTTTCGGGTTAAAATCTTCTACATTTTTAGATGCTTCTTTCTTATGACGGCCTAAAGGATCATTATGGATCTGCGAAAGAACGCTTTGAATATACAAGGAGTACTCCTCTCCTTTTTTACTGTTATCGGATAATTGCTCAGAAAACCCAACCAGCGATTTTGCTAAAACTGTTTTATAGGCATAGTCTTCAATAATATTACGCTGTTTAACATATTGACCAGCACAGAACCATGCGGCTATCAATAAAATTGGAATTAAGGTTAATCGTCCGATAATTTGGCCATTTGAAATATCTGCACTCCAACCGGCAATCCAAACACCTATTACTACTGCCGTTACTATCGAAACAGCAGCGCCTGCCAACCACCACCCGCTTTTAGCTTCTTTTGCTTCTGAATATTTTGTAGCAAATGCCGCACTAAGCCCCTCTGCTGTCTTAAACTCTAATGCTTTTTTAGCACTTTCAATCAGTTCTTGTGCTTTATCAAGATGAGCCTGATGTTCTTGTTCAAAATCTACAAGTTGTTTTTTATACTCATCGGTTTTAACAGCTTGGTCTTCCAACTGGGTTTCTCTTTGAGAAACTTTTTTACTAAATGTTTCAATAACTTCAGCATGACTTTTTGAATCAGATAACAACTCTGAAATTTCTTCACTTCTTGTTTTATCCGTATTTAGTAATGATGAAGAACTATCTCTCATTACCTCCACTTCACTTAATAATTCTTCAATTTGGCTTTCCTGCTCTTGTATCGCCTTTTGTTTAGCAGTTAACTGTTCATGCAACTCTTGAACTTCAATTAATAGATTTTTGATAACAGCTTTCGATTCACCAACCTCGTTTAACGCTGAAGTAAATTCAACTGACTGTTTTTGTAATTCGTTTATGGAGTCAATAAATTCGGACTCTCTTTCAGTTGATGTCCTAACATTAAATCCTCTTATAATTGGCTTAATTGCATCAATGACTGAAGCAGTACTAGAAAAATCTCTTTTCACAATATAGTTATTCAAATTAACCATATTTTTGTGTAATTGATCACGTTCAGAATATGATGAGTTTTGTAAAAACTTATTTGGTGATTTAGTCAGTGCAGAAACATCTGTCATTAAAGCTTCAACGCCTGCAATAATACCTTTTATAGAATATTCACTCTCAGAACCATAAGTAGTATCAGAGTATTCAGCAGGATTAACTTGTCTAATGGCTTCTCGGACTTCATCCCTTTTATTTCTTAATAAAGTTATTGTTCCAACCGTCATATTCTAGTGTTCCTCAGTTTTGATAGTTATTAATTTTCAATCAACGCGATTTCGTCTTGGGTTAGGTTGTAGAGTTGGTAGGTGTGTTGGTTAAGTTGGGTTTCCTTGGTTTGGATTTGGGTTTGTAGGGTTGCCAGTGCGGTGTCGAGGGTGTTGAGTTGTTGGATTAGGCTGGCGTTATGTGTAGTTTTTAGGTTGAGCAGGTGTCCAACCAGTTTATCGGCGGTGACGCTGGGCGTAATATTGGTGGTGCGGATGACTTGTCGCCATTGCGGCACAATCAAAGCGGCTTCGTCATCGGTGATGTATTGGGTAATGACTTCGATGCCGTTGGCTAGTAAACACAGCTCGCCGTCTTGATATTGCACTAACAACTTGGTTTTGGCGTTAAGTTGGCTGGCGAGGGGTTGCAAGTTTTTGTCCAACACTTTTTGCGCCTGTTGTTTCGCCCATTCAGTGAGTTCTTTGCCTTTTAAGCCAGTGGCTTTAGCTTGATCGGATTTTTTAAGGTCGTTGATGGATTGAATATCCGCCCAAAGCCAGGCTAAGTCTTTGGGTTCGGCGAGCATTTGCGTGGAAGCGAGGCGTTTGTTGAATTGCGCGAGTTTATCGCGGTATTCGGAATGCAAATTTTGTAGGGTTTGCGCCAGTTCGCCAATCTGCGCTTTTTGCAGGTCGTTGGCATTGGGAATGGGCAAAGGGGCTATAAATTGTTTATTGGCTTCAAAATAGCCGCCCTCTTTTGGCTTAGCAATTCGCTGAAACACAAAGTTAGCGACAGGCGCATTCATAATACCCAGTAAAAACCAGCCTTCATCCGGTTGAGTCGGGAAAATTCCATTAACGCGCACATTATTTAAAAAGCAAGCGGCGTTATCGTCGTAGGACAACCTGAGAGAAGGCACTGTTTGCGCAACGATTAATTTATTGTGCTCTTGTTTATCAAGATTTTGATTACGTCCGAACTGATACCAAGCATCGTTATTAAATTTTCCGCTTTCGCGCCCGCGTAAAAATGCCTCATGCGTTTGCAAATACGCCCAGCCTTGCGGGAATTGGGTTTGCATTTGTTGTTGGGTGAACAATTTCGGCGTATCACCGCTAAGATCATAGGGAAACAGTAAATAGGTTTTGGTGATCGGCTGTTGATAACGCTTGGCTTCTGTACCGGAAATCAGCGGTTTCATTAAGCCGTCTTCGATTGCAACTTCCAATGGATTTTGTTTGTCGGCATGGGAAATATAACGCCCATCTGCAACTTTAGTGAGGTGGTAAATATTGTCTGCGCTGGTTTGAATACCGACCGAAATTGACTGGCAATTTTGTTCCAAAGTCGTGCATTCCGCTTTTAGCCGCTCAACCAGTTTTCTTTCCGCTTCCGGCATAAACTGCCAGGCCTGGTTAGGGTCGAGTTGGTGATAAGGCAAAGGCGCGATCTCGTCCCAATGCAGGCCTGCTAAATCGTCCGCGCCTTGTGGGGCAAAATGCAGTTTGATGCCGTCATTCGCTTGGCCGGTAAAAAACTGCAACGCGGTGTAGGTAATCGCTTCGTCAAAGATTTGGTAGCTTTTGAAATCAATCCAACGATCCATTTGTTGCGTTTGATGCAAAAAGGCTCTTAGCCCTGCGCCGTATTCATTCACCGCCCACACACTCGGCGCGATAAAGCCCATGCGCCCTTTTGGGTTTATCAGTTGCACCGATTGTTCGAAAAACGGTAAATAAATATCGTAATTGCCAGTTTGGATACTGCGAAATTTCGGCACCTGCTTTTCAATAATTTGGCCGCTTTCGTCGGTCAAGGTTTCCGTTTTAGTGGCTTTAACCCAGTATTCGGTGGCCTCCGGCGCGACCTTTTTCATGTTTTGCAATTTGATATACGGCGGGTTGCCGATAATCACGTCAAAGCCGCCGTTGGCGAATACGTCTTGAAAGGCTTCGGCGTAGCTAAAGGGGTTGATTTTAACGAGTTGGTGTTCGTTAAGGTCGGGCAAGATGGTTTGAATATCCCAATCGACCAAACTATTGCCGCAAAGGATATTATTATCCAGCGAGGATAAGGGTTGGCCGGGCATGACGGTATGCAACCAAAGCGCGAGTTTGGTGATTTCGACCGATTCGGGGTTGATGTCCACGCCATAGAGGTTTTTGGAGAGAATATCGCGGTACACCTGCCCCACATCAAACAGCCCGCCCTGTTTAAATTCGTAGCTGATGCGGGCTTTTTCTTTGCCGATGGCTTCGTGTTCTTTTAATAGGCGTTTGAGCGCTTGGATTAAAAACGCGCCACTGCCGCAAGCGGGATCGAGCACTTTGATTTCGTTTAGGCGCGCTTCGTAATGTTCAAGGGCTTCGAAATAGCTTTTGGCGCGGGATTTTTTGGCGGTGAATTTGCCGTCTTTGGTGTGGGCGGCATCGATTTCTGGATCGGTTAAATCGCTATAGGCTTCAAAGCCGAGTTCGGTTTGCAATTCGCGCAGGCGTAAACCTAGGGTTTGCTCAACCACATATTCAGTGACCCATTCGGGGGTGTAGTACACGCCGTCGGTTTTGCGTTTGCTGAGTTTCATCAGCGATTCTTCGTTGGCGGCTTCGGCTTCCATGATTTCAAGATCGGTAATGGATTGCTCGAAAATGCGCCCAAGGGTGTAGAGGCCGATGGTGCGTTCTCCGCCGTCTTCGATGCCGAAATTGTAGTTGGCGGAAAAATACAGCAAGGTGTGTTTTTCGGTTTTCATCGCCTGTTCGGTTGCGCCCTGCATCGGGGTAAAAAAGATGTGATTAGGGATAAACAGGTTTTCTAAATCGTCATCGGCGGCGAATAATCCGCCGTTGAATTTGTTGATGCTGTGATTCCATAGCGTGCCGCCCAGTCGCATCGTTTTAAACAGGCGCGCTACTTTTTCTTCGTAAAAATCGTTGGCTTGCGGGTTGTAGCGTGTGTCCTGCGAGCCTTCGACCATTAAATCGCGCAGCAGATTCACCGGGTATTCAAGATGCGCCCCCATGTCTTCGCAAAACATAATAAACAGCAAGCGGTCGAGCAGTTTTTGGGTGAGGCGTACCAGTTTTTGCGCCGGGTAGTGGTCGGCATTGGTTTTAACCAGCGTTTTAAATAAGGCTTCGCGGTAGGCACGGTATTCGAAATAGAAGGTTTTTTCGAGGGTTTTTTCTTGGATTTGCTGGGCATTGAGCAGTTTGAGCAAGGCCGATTCGTTGCCGCGATTAAGGAGCATATCGGCTTGAAACAGGGTTTTGAATAAAAACCGTTGTTGGCGTGCCTGTTCGCTATCCGCCAGCAGGCTGAGCGATTGCTCTTTCATGGTTTTGGGTTTGAGAATAAAACGCTGGTATTGCCCCGGCATTTTGGCTTTCCAATATAAACGGAATTCGTTCATATCGGTGACAATGCCCCAAGTGGGTTGTATTTTTTCGTGTCCGTAAGGCGCGTATTGCAAACGGGCGAAATGCAGGTAATCGGCGCATTGTTGCACCGGTGAACGGTCGTTGTCTTTGCGGTTTTGTTTTTCATCGAGGCCGGAACGAATGTCTTTAAATTCGCATAACACTTGCGGCGTTTCGGGGTGATCTTTTAAGGCAAACCAACCGAGGGCTAAATCGGCATAACCTTTGCCGCCGCGTTGTCCGGCGTTATTGATGGGAAACTGCGGATAGAGTGTAAAGCCCTGCTCGCGGTTTTGTTCGCCCGAACCGATATAACCCCAAAGTTCGACAAAAAATAATTGCACGAAACGCCCTTCAGAAGCGGTTTCTTTTTGGAAGTCTTTATTCGCCCAATGGCTGAGTTTTTCGCGTAACGTGTCGTCTTCGCCGCTGGCGCAGTAAGCATCGTACTCTTTCACCCAATAGGACATTAAAAACGCGGGACTAAAAAGGCTGTGTTGTTGTTCGGTTTGCAGGGCGTTGTGTTTGGTTTTCATTTTATTATCGTTGTGTGTATTGTTGGATAAGGATGCGATGACCTACACTAAAGCGCGTCATCACGGCATTTTTAGTTGAAATATTTACTTAAAGGATGTGGGCTATTATTAAAGCTTTTAGCGCAAATAACAAGATTAGCAGGCCTAGTATCGGCTGTTGTCTATTAGGGGATTGGCGTTATTCGGCGGTTTGCGCTTTGTGTTGCGCGTTGTATTGTGCTTTGACTTTATACACCTTCTCGTTCCCACGCTCCTGCGTGGGAATGCATACCGACTTACCAAGCGCGCACAACCTCCAGCAATCCCGTTTGACCCACATAATTCCGTGCGCTGGAATAACGCCAATGCTCCGGTAAATCTACATAACCCCGTTTAACAGGATTCTGATGAATATAGTCAAGCTTTTGTCGCATCACCACATCACTTTGAATCCACTCAGGGTGATAACCTTCCTGCCAGAACTGAAATGAACGTTCTGACTTATGCGCTTTTTTATAAAACGTAAATTGGTCTAATAAAGTGTTCACTTGTTTTTGCTGTAATAAAACTAAACATTGCTTGGCTGTAAACTGTTTGAACCGCGCCATATCTCTTGCCAAGTCGTCACTCTGTACAACCATGTGAAGATGATTTTCTAGAATCACATAGCCAAAAACTTTTAATCCCTCGGACTGTAAAAATCGCAAGCTATCCAACACAATTTCAACGGTTTCTGGGCGGGTAAATACCGGAATCCAATGCAAAACCGTACAGGTTACAAAATGCGGTAAACACTTATCTACCACCTGATAACGACTTCGCCCCATATACCAGACTCCTTAATTAAAATTTATCCTCACCGCTCTGTAGCCGCCATCTTAAACAGAAAACCTGTGCTTTATTCATAACCGGTCTGCATTCCCACGCAGGAGCGTGGGAACGAGATAAGCTTTTAGCGCAAATAACAAGATTAGCAGGCCTGCTAATCTACGGTTGAATCATATTAGGCGGTGGCGTTATTCGGCGGTTTGCGGTTTGTGTTGTGCGTTGTGTTGCGCTTTGACTTTGTACATGGATTGGTCGGCGATGCGAACGAGTTGTTCGATATCCTGCGCGTCTTGCGGGTAGAGACTTACGCCAATGCTGGCGCTGATGTGAAGGGTGTGTTGGTCGGTTTGCATGGGTTGCGCTAGGCTGTGACGTATTGTTTCGATTTGCGTTTGAATCGCCGTGGCATCCGTAACGGGGTTGATAACAACTAAAAACTCATCGCCGGATAACCGTCCAAATAGGTCGGTTTGTTGCAGCGTTTGCGGAATGCGCTTGGCGACGATTTTAAGCACTTCATCTCCGACTTGGTGGCCGTGGGTGTCATTGATCGCTTTAAAGCCGTTGAGGTCGATAAACAATATCGCTAACGCGGTTTGTTGTTTGTTGGCTTGGGTGATGACTTGTTTGAGTAAGTCGAGCATTAATCGTCGATTGGGCAAGCCGGTGAGCGCGTCGTAATGTGCGGCTTGGTAAAGTTGTTGCGCCATGTGTTTTTCTTGCGTTATGTCGCGCGCCATGCACAAGATGCGTTTTGAATGGCTTGTACCCAGGTCAATCGGCATATTGGTCCACAGACAGAGTAAGGTTTCACCATTTTTGCATCGGTTTTCGTTTTCAGAATAGGTCAGACTATTGTGTTCAAACGTTTGCGCGATAAGGGCTTTTACCTTTGCTTTGGCTTCGTTCGCCACCAATAGGTCGAATACGTTTTGGCCTATCGCTTCGTGTTCGCTGTAGTGAAAGGTGTTTTGCGCTTCGTGATTCCAGTGGAGAATCGTGCCTTGCTGATCAATTTCAATCAGGCTTGTCGGCGCGTGAATAAACAAGGCTTCAAAGCGTTTTTTGCGGCGATTGGCAAGATAAAAAAGCCGATAAAACAGGCCTGCGAGAAGGCCGATGAATAGTATTGCCAGCGAGGCGTAGAACAGTTGTTGTTTGATTTTTTGATAGGCTAAATCCGGTGTTTGATAGAGCAAACCTTCGATTTCTATATCCTTGGGCAATAAGTCCAGTTGTGCATAGACTTGTGCGATGTGTTGCCAGCGTCCGGGATTCATATAGCCCAACTCCACCAAATCCGGGCGCATTAATTCACGCATTTTTTCAGCTTCAAATAACAGATTTTCCTGTGTTTTACGCTGAGAATAGCGGTTATAGATTAACTCAACCATCTGTTGTGGATGTTGCATCGCATACTGCCAACCTTTAAGCGAGGCTTGACGAAAGGCTTCCACTAAATCCGGGCGCTGATTAAGTAACGTTTGACGGGTAAATAAATTATCACCGTAAAAGTCGATACCGGCGGTAATCGGTTGAAAATATTGCACCTCTAAGCCTTTTTCGGCAAACAGGTAGGGTTCATCGGTGATATAAACCGACAGGGATTTCACTTCCCCGCTTAATAACTCGTCAACGCCAAAACTATGCTCAACTAAATTGAGTTGGCGAATGTCAACGCCTTCTTTTTTTAAATAGCCAAGCAGTTCGAGCGAGTTAGGTTCAATCATCATCGGTTCGGCGGCGAGTTGGTGAATATTGGTCGCCCCGCTCTTACTCAAGGCGGCTAAGGCTAAGGGCGAATGTTGCATAATCGCGGCTAACACAACCAGCGGTTTACCTTGATGATAATGCAACAGAAGTTCACTGGTACCTACACCAAAATCAGCGTGACCGTCTAATACGCGTTGAATCGTATCCGTGCCCGGTTCAGCTTCAATCAGGGTAACTTCTAACCCGGCTTGTTGATAATAACCTTGCTCAATCGCGGCGTAATAGCCTGCGAATTGGAACTGATGCAACCATTTGAGTTGGAGTGTGACGGGGGTTAAGTTGGGGTTCGATTTTTCTGCGTGTGCGATTGAAAAGAAGGATAAACCAAACAGTAAAAACGTGAGTGCAACAAAATTAATGGGCTTCACTGCATGCACACTCGCCAATATCTTCGTTCCAAATGTCAGGGCGATTTTCAATAAAGTGCGCCATGAGTTTAATACAGCGCGCATCGTTTAATTCAATCACTTTCACGCCTGCCTCGCGCAACCAGTCTAAATGTCCGGCGAAATTGGTCGATTCGCCGACCACCAAGGTGCCGATATTAAACTGGCGAATCAGGCCGGAACAATACCAGCAAGGTGCGAGGGTCGTGACCAAAATTTTGTCGCGGTAGGTTGTTTGCCGCCCCGCTTTACGAAACGCGTCGGTTTCACCGTGAATCGATGGGTCGTTTTCTTGCACCCGACGATTGCGCCCTTCGCTGAGCAACCGCCCTTGGGCATCAAACATGGCCGCGCCCACCGGCACACCACCTTCTTCAAAACCAATTTGAGCTTGTTTTAACGCCGGTTCGAGTAATGAAGCGTAATCCAGTGTGGTCTGTGCAATCGTCATGTTCCAGTCCTCAAACTTAGCCGTATTAGTCGTCTTAACCGCGCGCGGCGATGTAGTCCAATGCCATTTGTAAGCGATGTAAACAACGGTTTTTACCGATCAGTTCGGCGGTGGCGTCGATTGATGGCGATTGACCGCCACCGGTAATAGCGACACGTAATGGCATACCGACTTTACCCATGCCAAGGCTGAGTTCCGCCGCCGCTTGTTGAATCGCTTCGTGAATCGGTGCGGCTTGCCAATCGTTTAAATCAGCAAATTTTTGCATTAATAACGCTAAAGGTTCTGCTGCACCGGCAACAAGATGTTTTTGCGCGGCGTTGGCTTCAAATTCGGTGAAGTCGTTATAGAAATACACCGCGCCATCGGCCATGTCGATTAAGGTTTTAGCGCGTTCACGCAATAAATCGGCGACTTTATCCAGCGCCGGACCTTGGCTTAAATCACAACCGCGTTCAGCCATGAAATGCGACAAGTGGCGCGCTAGATGTTCTGCCGGGGCATTTTGAATGTGTTGTTGGTTAACCCACACGCATTTTTCGTCGTTAAACGTCGAAGGCGCGGCATTTACCGCGTCTAAATTAAACGCTTCGACCATTTGATCCATACTGAAAATTTCTTGATCACCGTGTGACCAACCCAAACGAATCAAATAGTTCAGCAAGGCTTCCGGCAAATAACCTTCTTCTTTGTATTGCAACACGCTGACCGCGCCGTGACGTTTAGATAAACGCGCGCCGTCCGGCCCTAACACCATTGGAATATGCGAATATTGCGGAATCGGTGCGCCCAACGCTTTCAAGATATTGATCTGACGCGGGGTATTGTTGAGATGGTCGTCACCGCGAATGACGTGCGTAATACCCATATCCCAATCGTCTACCACCACCGATAAGTTATAAGTCGGCACACCGTCTGAACGCGCAATAATCAAGTCGTCGATTTCGGTGTTGCGAATGGTCACTTGGCCTTTGACTAAATCGTTAATGACCACTTCGCCATCCAGCGGGTTTTTAAAACGCACGACCGGTTTAACGCCCGCCGGCGGTGTGCCTTTAAAGTCGCGGTAACGCCCGTCATAACGCGGTTTTTCGCCGTTTTCGCGTTGTTTTTCACGCATTTCATCAAGTTCTTCCGGCGTGGCGTAACAGTAATAAGCATCACCCTGATCAAGTAATTGCTGAATCACCGCTTTGTAGCGGTCGAAATGATGGGTTTGATAAAACGGCCCTTTGTCATAATCCAAGCCTAACCAGGCCATGCCTTCCAAAATCGCGTTGACCGATTCTTGAGTCGAGCGTTCTAAATCCGTGTCTTCGATGCGCAAAATAAATTCGCCGCCCATTTTACGAGCATATAACCAAGAAAATAACGCGGTGCGAACACCACCAATGTGGAGGTAACCTGTCGGGCTAGGCGCAAATCGAGTACGAATCACAAAAGACTCCTGAGACTAGAAAATGTAAAACCCGAATTATACAACAACCAGGCCTGGTGCAAGCACGAATGCTTTGAGATTGCCACGGCCTAACGGCCTCGCAATGGCAGCTTTTTATGTATTAACCTTTAACCACGTGCTGAAGTAACGCTGAACCGGCAAACCGGTTAAACGCGGCATTTTCGCTGAATGCGGTTTCGATCTGCGGTTTGCTGGTTTGATTCGCGTCATACACAAAAATGCCGATTTGATCATCGGGCTGAAGGTAGCCGTTTTCACCAAACTCGGTATAACGGGTTGCACCCAAGGTCACGATAACTTGAGTCGGATAATCGGCTTGCGCCAATAAACGCGTCAAATCTTCTAACGGGCCAAAATCGGTTTGGCGGTTAAAGGTGTCGATCATCCAATCGGTCAATTGGCGATAAAAATAGCTATAACCCACCGCCGGACTATCAATACCGTATTCAAAAACTCGGCCGTCGCGCTTTAAAAACGAACACAGATGGTAGCTGTCCAACACCCCGCCCGCTGCAAACTGATCAATGTCTATCCATTGGTTCGACACGCCGGTCGAATTCACACCCCAATTCTTTTTCTGGCTTATTTTGGCGGCATTAAAGCGATTTGAACAATCATTAAACGCGGCAAAAGCGCGCGCATTTAAACCACAAACCTGCTGATTTTCAGCATACTCAACGCTAAACAAAACACAAATTTCCGGCTCGACTTGAACTTTAGGTGCAACCGAAAAATCGGCTTGAATCGTGTCGTGGCTAAGCGGATACACACCTAAAAAACTCGCATGATGCGGAATATAAATCGGAAACATGCCTTTTGGCGCGCGCTCATCAGCGGTTTGCACATTCACAAAATCCGATGCTTCGCCCGCTTGCGCCAAGTGTTCGGCAAAGTTTCCGGCGATACCAAACACCGGAATCGTGTGCAGTTGTTGTTCTGTCAGAATCATTTCAGGCCTTTATGCCCGTAGGGGTATGGTAGTTAAAATGTAACGCCGAATTCTGCCTGATTGAAACCTATTTGTCTATCCGCCCTATCGACACCCTGAAAGACAACACTCTTCATAAATAATGAAAAATCAACAGGTTAATACACATAAATAACAATTTGCACCAATTTATTACAAATTGTTTAAAAATGAATAGTTTTGTAAAAACAAAACCCAAAAACCACGCCCTATAAATTATCAAGTCGTTGATTTATAACAATCTAAATTATTAATGGCACAACAAAAGCTAATTATAGACAAAGATTAATAAATCACGACAAAGGGCGACGTAATGAAAACCAATGCAACCAAAGTATGGATAGCCGAACTATCCCATACATTTAAAAAACAAACGAAACCCACGCTAACAAACATCAACCTCAGTATTGCAAGCGGTGAAAAGATTGCCCTGATTGGTCGCAGCGGTTGCGGAAAATCTACTTTATTGCAAATGATTGCAGGCCTGCTGATTCCGTCTGATGGCGCGATTCGAATCGGCGGTCATACGGTCACCAAACCCAGCGCTAAATGGAACATGATGTTTCAAAAACCCTCACTGTATCCGTGGATGACCGTGCGCGAAAACGCCGCATTGGGCTTGGTGTTCGCCGGAACTTACAAACACAAAACCGAGCAGGTTGAACAACTGCTCGAAATGGTTGGACTGACCGAACACAAAGACAAAAACGTGCAACAACTATCCGGCGGCCAACAGCAACGTGTCGCCCTTGCTCGCTCACTCGCGACTGACCCGGAAATTATCTTATTGGACGAACCGTTTTCGGCGCTGGATGCCTTTACTCGCAGCAGCCTGCAAAACGAAGTATCAATGATTTGCCAGCAACAAGACATCACCATGATTATGGTGACGCACGACATTGAAGAAGCGATTGCGATGGCGGATCGCGTCATCATTATGAGCCACAACCCCGGCGAAATTGTCGGTGAGTTGCATGTGCCGCTGGCCTTTCCGCGTGATCGAAATGCCGCCGAATTTAACGAATTAAAAGAAACCTTGTTTAACGCATTCGAAAAACTCGACCAAGCAAAACAAGCCGAAATGCAGGCCGAGTTATAAGCCCAATTAAACCAAGCTTCCGCCTAACCGCCAAAAGGAGATTTACCATGTGTCATTTATGTGAAAGTACGCAATCCAGTGACTATATTTTCAACCCGGCCAAAGGCCGTCGTGAATTCATTTTGGATTCGATGGCCGCTGCCGGTGGTCTTGCCGCATTATCTATGTCGGGCGCAGCCTTAGCCAACACCATGCCCGCCGACGAAGTGGTGCGTATCGGTTATATTCCGATTACCGATGCCAGCTCGTTATTAGTCGCGCACGGCATGGGATTTTTTGAAGAAGAAGGGTTGAAGGTCGATAAACCCACCCTCATTCGCGGCTGGTCGCCGCTGATTGAAGGCTTTGCCGCAAAACGATTTAACCTGGTGCACTTTCTTAAACCGATTCCGGTATGGATGCGTTATAACAACCAATTCCCGGTCAAAATCACCGGTTGGGCGCACACCAATGGTTCGGGCGTGGTCGTTGGCAAACATACCGATGTCACGACATTTGAACAACTCGGCGGCAAGCAAATGGCGGTGCCTTATTGGTATTCCATGCACAACGTCGTATTACAAATCGCGTTACGCAACGCCGGTTTAGAGCCGGTAATTCAAGACCAAAATGCGCCGTTAAAACCGAATCAAGTTAACTTACAAATTATGCCGCCGCCGGATATGCCCCCCGCGCTGGCAGCGAAAACAATCGACGCGTATATAGTGGCCGAACCGTTTAACGCCGCTGGTGAAATGCTGGCCGGTGGCAAAATGCTACGTTTTACCGGTGACATTTGGAAACACCACCCTTGCTGTGTGGTGTGTATGCACGAAGAAGACACCGAA
>Ga0172377_10001207_pt1 | contig 25728 bp, 16 predicted proteins | sample Pumphouse3metaG_FD_119749 | JGI IMG/M metagenome (GOLD analysis project Ga0172377, IMG submission 119749) | Leachate microbial communities from a municipal landfill in Southern Ontario, Canada - Pumphouse #3 metaG | ecosystem: Engineered > Solid waste > Landfill > Unclassified | place: Canada... | reverse complement strand
TTATCAAGGAAGATTGTTTCATAATTCATAGAAAAACCTTATTTTTGCATGGGCATGAATGAAAAAATGATTATAATATATTATAAGAATGGAAAATAATTTTTTTATCAAAGGGAGAGTCCACTATGTTGGTGTGAATGATCGGACGAAACATCTCTTTGAGGCCATGTGGCCTTTACCTACCGGTATTTCTTACAATTCTTATTTGATAGATGATGATAAAGTGGCTCTTGTTGACACTGTTGACGTTAGCTATTTTGAGCTTTTTATAAAAAAAATAAGACATATCATCGGCGACCGTCCTATTGATTATCTGATTATCAATCACATGGAACCTGATCATTCGGGTTCCATCAGTCTGATTAAAAAATACTATCCGAATATCGTGATTGTTGGCAATCAGAAAACCTTTGGTATGATTGAGGGTTTCTATGGTGTGGTAGGTGAACAATATGTAGTGAAGGAAGGTGATTCTCTGAATTTGGGATATCATAAACTTCGTTTTTATCTTACACCTATGATTCATTGGCCGGAGACGATGATGACGTTTGATGAAACGGAAGGTCTTTTATTTTCGGGTGATGCATTCGGTTGTTTTGGTGCGCTTGACGGAGGAATTATCGATACTCGCATGAATGTAGATAAGTTCTGGGATGAGATGGTGCGATATTATTCAAATATTGTGGGTAAGTATGGAAGTCCTGTACAAAAAGCATTACAGAAGTTGAAATCTTTACCTATTACAACGATCTGTTCTACTCACGGTCCTGTTTGGCAGGAGAATATCCAGAAGGTTATAGCGCTATACGATCGTATGAGTAAATATGAAACCAATGAAGGAGTAGCGATAGTTTATGGTAGTATGTACGGACATACTGAGCAAATGGCCGAGGTTATTGCCGCCGAACTATCTGAACGTGGTATTAAAAATATAGTGCTTCATCCGGTTTCGAAATCAGATGCTTCTTATATTTTGGCTGATATCTTTCGCTATAGAGGTTTGATTATAGGTAGTCCGACTTATTGTAATCAGATTTATCCGGGTGTAGAAGCTATTTTGTCGGAAATAGCCGTACGCGACATCAAGAACCATTACTTAGGATATTTCGGTTCATTTGCTTGGGCTGGTGCTGCAGTGAGACGAATCGGTGAGCTTGTAGGGAAAAGCAAGTTTGAAATCGTTGGTGATCCTGTGGAAATGAAGCAAGACTTGACCGATGTCACAACCAAGCAATGTATGCAGTTGGCTCAAGCTATGGCCGACAGATTAAAAAGGGATCGTAAGTAAGATAGGAAAATAGATTTATTAACATAACATATTAAAACATCATTTTATGAGACTTATTATTCAACCGAACTATCAGTTCGTATCTCAGTGGGCGGCTAATTATGTCGCATCAAAAATCTTAGCGGCAAACCCAACCCCCAAAAAGCCGTTTGTCTTAGGATGTCCTACCGGTTCATCGCCATTAGGAATGTATAAGGCATTAATCGACCTTAATAAAAAAGGAGTCATCTCTTTTGAAAATGTAGTTACGTTCAATATGGATGAATATGTTGGGCTTCCGAAAGAGCATCCTGAAAGTTACTATTCTTTTATGTGGAATAATTTTTTCAGCCATATTAATATTAAGCGTGAAAACACAAATATTCTTAATGGTAATGCTGCCGACTTACAGGAGGAATGCAATCAATATGAAGAAAAGATTAAAGCTTATGGAGGCATTGATCTATTTATGGGCGGTATAGGTCCTGATGGTCATATTGCTTTTAATGAGCCGGGGTCATCTTTAAATTCTTTTACTCGTCAGAAAACGTTGACTACTGATACTATTATTGCTAATTCGCGTTTTTTTGACAACGATATGAAACAAGTGCCTAAGACAGCATTAACTGTCGGTGTAGGAACTATAATGTCTGCCAAAGAAGTAATGATAATTGTCAATGGCCATAACAAGGCTCGTGCATTGAAGCATGCAGTTGAGGGTGCTGTTACTCAAATGTGGACTATCAGTGCTTTGCAAATGCACGAACAAGGTATCATTGTTTGTGATGATGTTGCTACCGATGAATTGAAGGTAGGTACCTATCGCTACTTCAAGGATATTGAGGCTACTCATTTGGATCCGGAGACATTATTGAAATAGGTGAATCTTTTTTATAAAAGAAGATTTATCCTTTCTTTGTTGAATTTATTGAATGCGTTGCGTAGTTGCAACGCATTTTTTTTTGATCATCCATATTTATCTTATTGTTATTTGATGTAGCTGTATTAGTTCATTGAAGTAGTTAAATCTAGTTAATATACTTACGATTACTTTCGTTTAGTTTTGATATAAAGTTTTCTTTTCTTATGTTTGTAGCATTCAAACTCAGATAAATCAAATGAAGAACTATAATAATTATGCAAAATAAAGATCTTAAAATTATAAGTGAAAGAAATCGTAAGAGACTAATGGAGATCGTTTATAATGCCAAGGCCGGTCATATCGGTGGAGATCTTTCATGTATGAATGTGCTTACTGTTCTTTATCTTAAAGTAATGAATACTGATTCTTGTAATCCAAAAAAATCTGATCGTGATCGTTTTGTTATGAGTAAAGGACATTGTGTGGAAGCTTTATATGCTGTACTTGAAGCCAAGGGATTCATATCGAAAGAAATCACAGATACTTTAGGAAAATTCAAATCTCCTCTTGCCGGACATCCAACTATTCAAGTGCCGGGTGTTGAAATCAGCAGCGGAGCGTTGGGACACGGGCTTTCCGTTGGCGTAGGTATGGCTATAGCTGCCAAAATGGATAATAAATCTTTCAAAACTTATGTGCTCATGGGTGATGGGGAGCAAGATGAAGGTTCCATCTACGAGGCCGCAATGGCCGGCAATCAGTACAAACTCGATAATCTTGTTGCCATTATTGATCGTAATAAGTTACAAATAAGTGGTACGACGGAATCGGTCATGTCTTTGGGTAATATCAGAGACCGGTGGATGGCTTTTGGTTGGGATGTACAGGAAGCAAACGGAGATGAGGTGGATGATCTTGTTTGTGCTTTTGATAAGATAGACTATCAAAACCACCAACCGCATCTTATCATTGCCGATACGACAAAGGGTAAGGGTGTGTCATATATGGAGAACGATCTGAAATGGCATCATGGCATGCCTACTCGAGAGCAATATGAGCAGGCAATGAAAGAAATTGAACAACGAATTGTAACATTGGAGAATGAATAAAATGGGAAATCAACAGATAGCTTGCCGAAAGAGTATGACAAATATGTTGCTTAAATTAGCGCGCAAGGATAAAAATATTATTGTTGTGACAACGGATGCACGTGGTTCGGTCACATTAACTGATTTTGCGAAAGAACTTCCTGATCAATTTGTAGAATGTGGAATAGCTGAGCAAGATGCTGTTGGTATTTCTGCCGGATTGGCAAATTGCGGGAAGAAAGTTTTCGTATGCGGCCCCGCTTGTTTTTATATGGCCCGTTCACTTGAACAAGTTAAGGTTGATATTGCTTATTCTAAAAGTCCGGTTACCATTTTCGGTGTAAGTGGTGGTGCGGCTTACGGTGCTCTTGGTGCAACGCATCATAGTTTATATGATATTGCCGTTTTGCGAACATTTCCTGGAATGAATATTGTATTTCCTTGTGATGCCCGTGAAGCAGCCAAATTAGTTGAAATTCTTGTTGATTATCCCGAACCTGTATACGTCCGTGTCGGTCGCGGTGCCGTTCCTGATGTTTATAAGAATGATGATTTTGATTTTCAGCTTGGCAAAGCCAATTTGTTGCTTGATGGGAAAGATATTACCGTTATTGGTACCGGAGAGACTGTTTATCATGCTTATCAGGCTGCATTGACTTTACGAGAGGAAGGTATTTCTGTTCGTGTTCTTGATATGGCCACTTTGAAACCTATAGATACACAAGCTATATTGAAAGCGGCAAACGATACAAAACGAATTATTACAGTTGAGGAACATAGTCGTTTTGGTGGCTTGGGAAGCATTGTCATGGAAACATTGTCTGAACATCTCGTGCCCGTTAAGATTCTTGGTATTCCTGATGAGGACGTGGTACACGGTACTTCTGCCGAAATATTCTCTTATTATGGAATTGATAAAGAAGGAATTATAAAAGCTGTTCATTCAATGATTAATAAAAAGAATAAGATTATTTCTTATACGTAACTCCTGTATTTAATTAATACAACTATGAAAAACTATATTATAGCGATAGACCAAAGCACATCAGCTACCAAAGCTGTACTCTTTAATGAACAATGCCAATTGATTCATCGTGTTGACCAGCCTCACAAACAATATTATCCTCAAGCGGGCTGGGTGGAGCACGATGCAGAAGAGATTTATTTTAATACCTTAAAAGCTATACGTTCTCTACTTGATAATTTGCAATTAGAACAAGAAAGTCATTTTTCATTGGCTATAACGAATCAGCGCGAAACAGTTGTGGTATGGGATAAGCGGACGGGAATCCCTGTTTATCATGCAGTTGTTTGGCAATGTCAACGGGGAGCATCCATCTGTCGGAAATTAAAAGATGAGGGCTATACTGAAATGGTACGGAGCAAAAGTGGACTACTCATTGATCCTTATTTTGCTGCCAGTGGAGCTCAATGGATACTTGATTATGTAAATGGTGCTCGTAAGTCTGCCGAAGAAGGACACTTATTAATGGGAACTATTGATTCATGGTTGGTTTGGAAATTAACCGGAGGGAAGGTCCATGCAACTGATTATACAAATGCTTCCCGTACTTTATTATTTAATATCCATACTTTGGCTTGGGATGATGATTTATTGCGTCTTTTCAAGATTCCACGATGTATGATGCCGGAAGTACGCTCTTCTGATTCTGTTTTCGGTGAAACGACAGTAGATGGTTATTTTGTACAACCGATACAGATAGCCGGTGTGCTAGGTGATTCTCATGGAGCACTTGTCGGTCAGATGTGTTTTGAGGCAGGGATGGGTAAGGTTACTTATGGCACAGGTTCTTCTGTGATGGTAAATATCGGTGAGGAGGCGAAAGATGCTCCGGCTGGTTTGGTTACTTCAGTGGGGTTTGCTGCTTTGAATAAAGTCTTTTATGCCTTTGAAGGCAATATCCATTGTACAGGTGCGACTATAAAATGGCTTGTGGAAAAATTGGTGTTGATAGGTTCTCCCAAGGACCTCGAAGCACAAGCTGCCAGTGTGACTGATAATGGAGGAGTTTATTTTGTTCCTGCTTTTGCCGGACTTGGTGCACCTTGGTGGAATGATAGTGCCAAGGCGATGATTTACGGTATGACATTGGGTACCACAAAAGCTCATCTTTTGCGTGCCTCGCTCGAGGCTATTGCTTACCAAGTAAAAGATTTGGTTGATTTAATGACCGGTCAGGCAGGTATTGCTTTGAAAGAGTTACGTGTTGATGGCGGACCTACCCGAAACAAATTTTTGATGCAGTTTCAAGCTGATATGGTGAATGCTATCATTAATTGTGCAAATATAGAAGAGGCATCGGCACTTGGCGCAATGATCATGAATGGCTTTGCACGCGGACTTTGGAGTAGCTTTGATGAGGCGGGTGCTCTACGCAAAGAAAATTATTGCGTATTGCCGCAAATGAAAGATGAACAACGCAATCAACTTTATCAAGGATGGATTAAAGCTGTGAAAAGAGTAATAAATTCAATAGAATAATCATTTAATAAATTTATATCATGAAAAAAGAAGCACAACACGGGAAAGAAACCTTTGGTCTGATTATAGGTACCCGCGCCTATTTTAATTCTGATTTAGCTATTGATGTTCGTAAAACATTGCTTGAAGTTCTAGAAAAGAATGGTTATGGTTATGTTATTCTTGATGAGGTAGATACACCGACCGGTGGAAGTATGGAAACTCTTGCAGATGGTCAGGCTTGTGCCAAATTGTTTCGCGCCAATCGAGAGATAATCGACGGCATAATTGTATCATTGCCGAATTTTGGTTTTGAGATAGGTATTATTAATGCGATAAGCCGCGCGGAATTGAATGTTCCTGTCATGGTGCAGGCATGTGATGATGAAAATGATAAAGTTGATTTGGACCACCGTCGTGATGCTTTTTGTGGTAAGATTTCGGTTTGTAATAATTTATACCAGTATGGTATTCCTTTTACCGATACAACCTTGCATACCTATTCGATAAAGAGTCCGCTGTTATTGGAGGATATCAATAAATTCGCAGGGGTTTGCCGGGTAGTGAAGAAACTTACTCATTGTCGTATCGGTCAGATTGGTACCCGTCCATTAGGCTTTAATACTTGTCGCGCAAGTGAAAAGCTTTTGCAGACAAGTGGTATTACAGTTGTTCCGGTAGACCTTTCCGAGATTCTTAGTAATGCCCGTAAAATCGATAATAATGCAGCCGAATTAAAATTAAAGATAGAAGAAATAAGCCATTATGCCAAAGTGCCACAGGCTTATCAGGAAAAATTGGCATTGCAGGCTAAGTTCGGACTTGCCGTAGATAATTGGGTGAACTTGAACGAAGTAGATGCTACTGCTATTCAATGTTGGGATTCCTTGGAACAGAATTATGGTTGTGCTGCATGTGTTACCATGAGTATGTTGGGTGAAAAACTTATCCCTTCGGCTTGCGAAACCGATATTGCAGGAGCCGTTTCTATGTATGCACTGACTCTTGCAGCCGGACAGCCTTCTGCTTTGCTTGACTGGAATAATAATTTTGCCGAAAATCGTAACAAATGTGTATGTACCCATTGTGGAAATTTTCCGAAGAGTTTTGCCAAGAGTGAAATGACACTCGGCCCGTTAGGTGTTCTTGGACGTACATTAGGTAAGATTAATACTTTCGGCGCGATCAATGCCAAAGTAGCTAAAGGTCCGTTTACTTTCTTCCGCATCAGTACCGATGATACTTTAGGATGTATTAAGAGTTATTTGGGCAAAGGGCAGATTACCGATGATCCGTATGGAATGGACGGATGTATCGCTGTAACCCAAGTGGATAATTTGCAAAAATTGATGAAGTTTATCTGTAAGAATGGATTTGAGCATCATGTAGCGATGGTTCGTACTGATGTTGTGGATATTCTGCAAGAAGCTATTGATACTTATTTGGGTTGGGAAATGTATATTCACGAATAAGATTAACCGATTATGTTTTTAATACAGAATTACGCTATCGCCATACTCTTATGTGTTTTATGTATGGTATGCTGGGGCTCTTGGGCAAATACCCAAAAAATGGTTGCAGCAAAAAAATGGAGTTTTGAACTTTTCTATTGGGATATGACATGGGGTTTATTCCTTACTGCTCTTTTAGCCGCACTTACATTGGGCAATATGGGTGGTGACGGACGTGCTTTTTTTGCAGATTTGTCGCAGGCGGCGGGGAGTAGTATCTGTTTTGCTATTTTGGGAGGCATTGTCTGGAATCTTGGTACGATACTCCTTACCGCAGCTATGGCCATTGCCGGTATGTCCATTGGTTTTCCTATTGGTGGAGGTCTTGCCTGGGTCGGTGGCATTGTTGTTAATTTCCTATTGGTTGAATTCAGTGGAAACAGCTATTCTGGTAATGTAGGAATGCTTTTTATCGGGGTTCTTTGTATTGTCATTGCAATTTTACTCTGTGGCTTGGCTTACAAACGTTTGACGGCACGAGAAAAAGGAACGCCGGCCAAAGGGATTTTGCTTTCGCTCTGTGCTGGTGTTGTTATTATGTTTTTCTACGGCTTGGTTGTCAAATCTCTTGATCCCGCTTATGTCTCCGGAGGTACTGGTAATTTGACTCCGTATACAGGTGTATTTTTCTTTGCTGTAGGTATTTTGATATCAACACCATTGTTTAATGGCTTTGCGATGCGTCATCCTGTTGAAGGGAAAGTTGTAAATTGGAAAGATTATCGTAGTGGGAGTATGCGTACGCATTTAACCGGAGTACTTGGAGGTTTTATCTGGATGAGTGGTATGGTGCTTAGTTTTATGGCAGCTGGTGCAGCGAATCCGGCCATCAGTTATGCGTTAAGTAATGCGGCACCTGTAGTAGCAATGCTTTGGGGTATTTTTGTATGGAAAGAGTTTCGAGGTGCGTCCAAGGGTACGAATCGTATACTTGCCGGTATGTTTACTTTGTTTATTGTTGGTTTGATAATTATTACTTTATCCAACTGATATGAAAGAAAAATCAGAAATCGGCTTGGTGATGAAATCTCTTCAGGCTGATTTCTTCAAAATAATGGGAAAAGGAGCTCGGGATTATGTGGCTCTTCATCCGGAGATAGAATTAGTGACTGTCGGAACACAATCACAAGTTGAGGTAAAACAGCAAATTGAATTGGTTGATGAATTAATTGAACGTAATGTTGATGCGATTGTACTTGTTCCTATTGATTCTGATGCATTGGTCCCGCCAGTTGTCAGAGCTGTTCGTGCAGGAATCAAAGTGGTCAATATTGATATTCGTTTAAATCCTGTTATGCTTGCTCGACAAAGGGTTCAAGTTGTTTATATAGGTCCGGATAATGAAACAGCTGCCTATGAGGCAGGTCAGGTTTTGGCTTCTTATCTTCGGCAAGGGGATGAAGTGATTATTATCGAAGGATTGAAGGGCGCGGAGAATGCTGTGCAGCGTAAGAATGGCCATATGCGTGCCATTAGGGAAGCCGGTTTGACTCTTGTTGCTTCCGAATCGGCTAATTGGGAAACGGACAAGGCAAGCGAAGTATTTAGTCGTCTTATTGCATTACATCCTAAAGTGAAAGGCGTCTTTTGTGGCAATGATGCTATGGCTTTAGGTGTAGTGAATGTGTTGGATTTTTTATATCGGGATGAAATAAAGGTATGTGGCTTTGATAATGATCCTTCGGCACAACGATTGATTAAAGAGGGCAAACAGGTTTCTACTATCGATATTTTTAGTTCTCAAATAGCTGTGGAAGGTATTAAATGTGCTGTTGATCTGTTGACAAAAGGCGAAAATATAGCAGGAGAGGTCACAACGAAATACTTATTATACAAAAAATCCTAAAGAGATATATAGATAGCTTATCTTATAGGTTAAATCGTTATCAAAGGTATTATGTAAATTATTATACATATTTTAATTAACCAATATTTAATTATGAGAACAGAACATCAAACGGATAAAACTATAGTAGCAGAATTACAAAAAGGAAATAAACAGGCATTCTCAGATTTCTATGAGATGTATGTGGATATGCTTTTTAATTATGGTAGTAAGCTAACAATAGACAGAGAACTATTGAAAGATAGTATTCATGATGTTTTTTTTAAATTATATACAGATCGAATTTTATTATCAGAGATCCATAATATTAGGTCCTATCTTCTTGTTTCTTTGAAGAATAGATTATATGATGATAACCGGAGAAGGGTAAAAGAATCAAAAGCAGCAGCTGACAATTTACTTTATTTTTCTGTACACGAGGAAGATTGTAATATTAAAGAAAAATATAATATTGACAAAGAAAATATAGGAACGTTATTGCAAAAATTGACCAGACGTCAACAACAGATTATAACCTTGTATTATCTTGAAGGGAAGAAATATGATGAAATTTGTAAAATTATGAATATTGATTATTCTTCTGCCCGGAATTTAATACATAGAAGTATTCTTAGATTAAGAAGTTTGATATGATTTTCTAACTTTATTAATGCTACTTTGCAAAAAAATAGTTATTTTGTATGAATATTTAAATTATAAATAATATTGTTGTAAAAATCACAAATTCAATCGAAAAGAGTACAACAGTTTTAAACTCTTTTGCTATTTTTGTATGCATAAAATGCACTTCCTATAAGACAAAAAGTTTATTAATTCCACTCGGCTTTTTTATATTCTAAAAGCGGTCCGGGTGGATTTCTATTTTATTAAAAAAAGTTGCTTACTTATTACAAATGGTTTATTTTTACGTCATATATTTAAGCAAGAGGCTTTAAAGGGACATCCTTAAATTCCTTGGGTTGCTTGTTTTACAGGCTGATATCTCTATTTCCCTTGGTGTACAAAGAGGTGGTGAGTTTAGTTTCATTGAAATGATTTCCATTTTGAAAAAAGAAAAGGTGCTGATTCATTGGATATATGAGTTTGCAATGAATGTTGAAAGTTCGAAGAATAAGCATGAATTTTTGGTAAATTTTAGGGCTGTATAAATAATTATTTATCAAAGCAAGGTTCTGATTTAACAAAAGAACGTGAAAATCGGATGGAGCGAATTAGCGCAAAGACCAATTAGTAGAAAAATAATCACATAAATTACTTAAAGATGAAAAATCGGAATATTTTCGCTCTTTTGCTTACCTTGTTGATTTTGTGTTCGTGTGGTACACAAAAGATATGTTATGTCTATTCTTCTTTCCATGAGCCTGCGAATGAGGGACTTCGTTATTTATATAGTGAAGATGGTTTACATTGGGACAGTATACCCGGCATTTGGTTGAAGCCGGAAATAGGGAAAGATAAGATTATGCGTGATCCTTCTATTTTGCGTACTCCCGACGGAACATATCATTTGGCATGGACTATTGCATGGAAAGGTGGTTTGGGCTTTGGGTATGCTTATTCCAAAGATTTAATTCATTGGTCAAAAGAGCGTCTTATTCAGGTGATGGAAAAAGAGCCGACTACGGTTAACGTGTGGGCGCCGGAATTGTTTTATGATAGCGAAAAGAATCAAATCATCGTGGCATGGGCATCTTGTGTGCCCGGCCATTTTGATTTCGGACAAGAAGATATAAGAAATAATCATCGGATTTATTATATGACTACCAAGGATTTTAAGACGATATCTGATACGAAATTGCTTTATGATCCGGGTTTCAGTTCTATTGATCAACAAATTGTCATGCGTGGCCCGAAAGATTACGTGTTGGTGTTTAAAGATAATACCCGACTGGAACGGGATATTAAAGTGGCTTTTGCTACCTCACCAACAGGTCCTTATGGGAAGGCTTCTACCTCAATGACATATCTTTATACCGAAGGGCCTGCTTGTGAAAAAGTGGGCAAGGATTATTTGATTTATTTTGATGCTTATAGAAAGAAAATTTTCGGAGCTGTCAAAACAAGAGACTTTAAAACTTTCGTAGATGTGACAAATCAAATTTCTATACCCAAAGATCATAAGCATGGTACGATCTTTAAGGTTCCTATGAAGGTCGTAAAAAAATTGATAAAGTATTCTAATAATAAAATAGTCCGATAAGGAAAATGTGTGTTATGATAAAAAGATCAAAGGTATTAATTTGTATTTCGGCAGGGTTGTTGGTCATTCGGATGCATTGAAGAAAATAATTTATAATAATGTATTATCATTAAATTATCATTTATGAATTTACGCATAGGAATTATTTTGTTGATGAGTTGTTGGAACTTTCTTCATCTTTCGGCTGAGCGTGTGAATATGGCAGTAGCAGGTGCAAATACAAAAGGCATGGTATTGAACACGGAATTGATTAATTCAACAATAAGTCGTTTGTCGAAAGCTGGCGGTGGAACCTTGTTTTTCCCTTCAGGTACGTATTTGACCGGATCGATCCATTTGAAAAGCAATATTACGCTAGACTTGGAAGCCGGAGCAATTTTGCGTTTCTCGGATAATTTTGACGATTATCTTCCTTATGTGGAAACACGTTATGAGGGTGTGATGCTCAAGAGTTTCCAACCATTGATTTATGCTGTGGATGCCGAAAATATAACGATTAAAGGTGAAGGTACATTGGATGGTCAAGGAAAGAAATGGTGGGATGAGTGTTTTAAAGTATCAAAAGTAATGAAGGAGACAAATGGCGATAGGAGTAAGATGAATAAATACCAACTGCTATATGAAACGACCAATGATATGAAAATGCTTGCTGCCGAAACCAACGAAGATTGGCACAATACCCTTAATCAACGTTTTTTTCGTCCGCCGTTTATTCAACCGATTCGTTGTAAGCGGGTGTGTATTGAAGGAGTGAAGATTGTTAATTCTCCGTTTTGGACGGTAAATCCGGAATTTTGTGACAATGTGCTGGTTGATGGGGTTACAATCATAAATGTTCCTTCACCAAATACGGATGGCATTGATCCGGAATCTTGTAGTAATGTGCGTATTAATAATTGTCATATATCGGTAGGTGATGATTGTGTAGCCATTAAGTCCGGTCGAGATTTTCAGGGGCGAAAATTGAATGTGCCTTGTGAAAATATTACGATTACCAATTGTACTATGCTATCTGGTCATGGTTTGTCTATCGGCAGCGAGATGAGCGGTAGTGTTAGAAAGGTGGTAATTAGTAATTGCACTTTTGAAGGAACAGATAGAGGAATCCGTATCAAGTCTACCCGCGGTCGGGGTGGTGTTGTTGAAGATGTTTGTGTGAATAATGTAGTCATGAAAAATATATCCGGAGAGGTTATCTTGTTAAGCCTAGCTTATAGTAAGATGCCCGAGGAGCCGAAGAGTGAACGTACACCGGTGTTTCATTCGTTTTATTTTTCCGGTATAGTTGCAGATCAAGTGCAGAGGCCGATAGTGATAGATGGTTTGAAGGAATCTCCCATTACGGATGTTGTTCTAAACAATATTTTTATTCGGAACTCACAAGAAAAAAGTTCTTTTCGAAATTGCAAAAACGTAGTTCTTAGAGATGTTTCTGTTAATGGAAAAGAGATTCCTTTTGTAGAATAAAATTGAATATAGTTGAAATGAAAATAGTTGATCGAATGAAGCATCATATAAAAAGAATAATTGTTTCCAGTCTTGCGGTGCTATTGCCCTTCTTTTTAATTGCTGTAATTAGTGTGGAGACCAGTGCTCAAAACCATAAATTATGGTATGATAAACCGGCACATACTTGGACGGAAGCTCTTCCGCTGGGCAATGGGCGGTTAGGAGCTATGGTTTACGGTAATCCGGCTGTGGAGCATATTCAGCTGAATGAAGAAACGTTGTGGGCCGGTCAGCCTAATAATAATCCGAATCCGGAGGCTTTGACTTATATTCCCAAAATTCGTCAACTAGTTTTTGAAAAGAAGTATTTGGCAGCGCAGACTTTGGCTACGGAGAAAGTAATGTCTCATACAAATAGCGGAATGCCTTACCAGACTTTCGGTGATTTATATATCTCATTTCCGGACCATGCGTCGTATACATCTTATTATCGGGAGTTAAGTTTGGATTCTGCTCGTACGTTGGTTAGTTATAAGGTAGGTGGAGTGACTTATCAGCGTGAGACTATAACTTCATTCCCCGATCAGGTGATGATGGTTCATTTGACGGCTAGTCGGCCCGGCAAGATTTCTTGCAATGCTTTGTTTACCAGTCCCCATGATAAAGTCTCGGTTACTTCGGATGAGAACAGTGTTTCTTTGTCCGGTGTTTCGTCATCGCATGAAGGATTGAAGGGGAAAGTTCAATTTATAGGACGCATGATGGCTCGTATCAAAGGTGGAAAGCAGAGATGTAGAAATGGGGTATTGAGTATTGAAGGGGCTGACGAAGCGGTGATTTATGTTACGATAGCAACAAATTTCAATAATTATAAAGACATTAGCGGTGATCCCGAGAAAAAGGTGGAAAACTATTTGGTTAATGCGCTGAAGCATACCTATCAAGAGAGTAAACAAGCTCATGTGTCTTTTTTCAAAAAAGAGATGGATAGGGTATCTTTGAACTTAGGGGCGGATAAGTATCCTAATCTTACTACGGATAAACGTGTACAGTATTTTAAAGATAATCAAGATAATAATCTTGTAGCTACATATTTTCGTTTCGGTCGTTATTTGTTGATTTGTTCTTCGCAACCCGGAGGACAACCTGCCAATCTGCAAGGTATATGGAATGATCAGCTTTTCCCATCATGGGATTCCAAATATACATGTAATATCAATCTTGAGATGAATTATTGGCCTGCCGAAGTGACCAATTTGAGTGAACTCAATGATCCCTTGTTTCAGTTGATCAAGGAGGTAAGTCAATCGGGAAAGGAAACGGCAAAGATCATGTATGGTGCCGGTGGTTGGGTCTTGCATCATAATACCGATATCTGGCGGGTGACCGGTGCGATAGATAAAGCTCCTTCCGGTATGTGGCCTACCGGTGAAGCCTGGGTATGTCAGCATTTATGGCAACATTATTTATATACGGGAGATCTAAAATTCCTACGTTCGGTTTATCCGGAATTAAAAGGAGCCGCTAAATTTTTAGATGAAATTATGGTTCACGAGCCGTTACATCATTGGTTGGTTGTTTGTCCCAGTTTATCGCCCGAACACGAACATCCGGGGGATGGTGGCAAGGCTACCACGGTTGCAGGATGTACGCTTGATAACCAATTAGTTTTTGATCTTTGGAATGAAATTATTATGGTTTCGAAGGTGTTGAATATTGATACGGCTTTTGCCACTCATTTAAAACAGCGACTGAAAGAATTACCTCCGATGCAGATAGGTCGATGGGGGCAGTTGCAAGAATGGATGGAGGATTGGGATGATCCGAGTGATACGCATCGTCATATATCTCATCTTTACGGATTATTTCCAAGCAATGAATTGTCGCCGTATCGCACGCCCGAGTTCTTTGATGCCGCCCGTACTTCGTTGATTCATCGTGGTGATGAGTCGACAGGTTGGAGTATGGGATGGAAGGTTTGTCTTTGGGCCCGTTTGCTTGATGGTGATCATGCTTATAAATTAATAACCGATCAATTGTCATTGGTTGGTAATGAGAAGAAGAAAGGGGGTACTTATCCTAATCTTTTCGATGCTCATCCGCCATTTCAGATTGATGGGAATTTCGGTTGCACAGCTGGTATTGCCGAGATGCTTCTACAAAGTTATGATGGTTTTATATATCTGCTTCCTGCTCTTCCGACTGTTTGGAAAGAAGGCCACTTCAAAGGTCTTGTTGCCCGTGGCGGTTTTGTAGTGGATTTGTATTGGAAAGATGGTAAAGTGAAAAAACTTATTGTGAAGTCGCGCAATGGTGGCGTTTGCCGCTTGCGTTCATTAAATCGATTGGCCGGCAGGGGGCTTAGAAAGGCAAGAGGAGAGAATCCGAACAGTTTGTTTGCCGTACCGAATACCCCGCAGCCATTGATTAATGAAAAGGCAAAATTGAATCCTGTTATTTTAAAAAAGACGTATCTTTATGATTTGAAAACGCAATCGGGAGAAGTGTATATAATTGAAGGGAAATAAAAATAATATTATATGATATGAAAAAGACAATAGTTTCTTTAGTTGTTTTATGCTTTGGTTTTCTTTCCGTAGCACCCGTAACAGCAGCATCCGAGGTTTATCTTCCTTGGAGTAACGGTAAATTAGTCGTATCCGGAAATCATCATTACTTACAACAAGCAAATGGAACGCCGTTTTTTTGGCAGGGTGAAACCGGTTGGTTAATGCCTGAGAGGCTTAACCGTGATGAAGTGGCTTATTATTTGGATCATTGTCAGGCTGACGGTTACAATGTGGTGCAGGTGCAAACGATTGATGGTGTGCCTGCAATTAATGCTTACGGGCAGTTTTCCATGCCTGATGGCTTCAACTTCAAAGATATTAATAAAAAAGGTGTTTACGGTTATTGGGATCACATGGATTATATCATCAAGACCGCCGAGCACAATGGTATATATATTGGCATGGTTTGTATCTGGGGAAACTTGGTCAAGGCTGGGCTGATGAATATAGCTCAAGCTAAGGCTTACGGCAAGTTTCTTGCTGAACGTTATAAAGATTATCCCAATATCATTTGGATTATCGGAGGAGATATTCCTGGTGATGTGGATACTGATATTTGGAATACATTGGCCGAGACGATCAAAAGTCTTGATAAGAATCATCTGATGACTTATCATCCGAGAGGAAGAACGATGTCGTCCATCTGGTTTAACAATTCCGATTGGCTTGATTTTAATATGTTCCAGAGCGGACACCGCCGTTATGGCCAGTGCACTAAAGACCAGAGTTGTCTCTTTGGTCTGGATACCGAAGAAGATAATTGGCGTTATGTCAAAGCTAGTCTTGCCATGTCTCCCGTGAAGCCGGTGATTGATGGTGAACCTTCGTATGAGGGTATTCCTCAGGGCTTACATGATCCTGCCCAGAAAAGATGGCAGGCATGTGATGTGCGCCGTTATGCTTATTGGTCGGTTTTTGCCGGAGCTTTCGGGCATACTTATGGCAACAATTCAATTATGCAATTTATGCATCCGGGGGTGAATCCAGCTTATGGTGCAACGGAATCTTGGTGGGATGCCATGAAAGATTCGGGATTTAGTCAGATGAAGTATCTCAAAAATTTAATGTTAACTTTCCCTTTCTTCGAACGTGTACCTGACCAAAGTCTTATTGCCGGAAAGAATGGTCTTCATTATGAGCAAGTGCTCGCAACACGCGGGAATGATTATCTGTTGGTTTATAATTATTTCGGTAGTTCGATGCAGATTGATTTAAGTAAGATAAGCGGTGCCAAGAAGAATGCATGGTGGTATAATCCTCAAAGCGGTGCCTTGAATTATATCGGAGAGTTTGACAGTAAGGTGACTACATTCTATCCAGAAGGCAGTTATCAGGGTGGAAGTGATCGCGTGTTGATTGCTGTTGATTCTTCTAAAAACTATGTACATAAAGATTGGACAATTTTACCTGATGTACAACCTCAAAAACAATAAGTCATGAGTTATATCGCTGAATATTTGTATGATCCCGTATTATGCTTGGGGTAATCTTGGAAAAAGAGAAATGACGGTATGGATGTCTTTGATAAGATGATAATAAATAAGTAACCATGAAAAGATTAGATTTAAAGAAACAGATTTTGTTGCTGATGGCTGTTTTTTTGTTGTCAGTTTCGCCTTTGTCTGCATCGGATATTTGGGTGTCGGTGAGCGGAAATGATAAAAATGAGGGCACACAAGTAGATCCTTTGCAAACTTTGAATGCTGCGTTGCGTATGGCTCGCGAGTATAGACGCACTAATCATTCGGGTGTTGAAGATGGAATTATTATCCATCTCAAGGGAGGGGAATATCATTTATATGAGCCCATTTTTATCCGTCCAGAGGATAGTGGCACCCCAGGTTCACCTACATTGATCACAGCTGCTTCTGATGAGAATGTTGTTCTGAGTGGAGGAGTGGAGATAAAGAATTGGAAGAAAAAAGGTAAATTTTGGGTTGCCGATGTACCGGACTTTAATGGATGTCCGCTTAATTTCAGACAATTGTGGATTAACGGTGCTAAAGCCGTGCGTGCCCGTGATGTTTCTGATTTTGAACAGATGAATCGCATACTCAGTTGTGATGTGCGCAATCAAATTCTTTGGGTGCCTGCTTCTGCCGTAAAGAAAATAGCGAAAGCCCGTCATGCCGAAATGGTGTTGCATGAGATGTGGTGCGTGTCTAATCTTCGTATTAAATCTATTAAGATGCATGGCGACAGTGCTGCCGTTCGTTTTTGTGACCCCGAGAGTAAAATCCAGTTTGAACATCCATGGCCACGCCCTATGGTGACGTCGAATGGACATAATTCAGCCTTTTATCTGACTAATGCCCATGAGTTGCTTGATGAACCCGGCGAATGGTTTGAAGATACCGATACGCGCAAACTTTATTATTATCCCAGGCCTGGTGAGAAAATAAAGTGTGCCGTAGTGCCTGCTATCGAGACGCTTGTTCGTATTGAGGGTACGCTCGAACGTCCGGTGAGACATGTTGCCTTTAAAAATATTCGTTTTAATTATACAACATGGATGCGTCCTTCTTTAAAAGGTCATGTGCCCTTGCAGGCCGGCATGTACTTGATTGATGCTTATCGTATTACTCCTAAAATGAAACGTTCCGGTGATAACTATTTGCTTGATAATCAGGATTGGCTGGGTCGTCCTACGGCAGCTATCTGTGTAAAAGCAAGCAGTGACATAACTTTTGATCGTTGTTGTTTTGAACATCTCGGTTCTTCGGGTGTAGATTATGAATGGGCAACTGAGGGTGGCCGTATCAATGGTTGTACCTTTAGGGATATTGCAGGAAATGCTATTGTTACGGGTTCATTTAGTACCGATGCGCAGGAGACTCATTCTTCCTATGATCCTCTTGATCGGCGTGAGGTGTGTAGCGGACTTGACATTACCGATAACTATATTACCGATGTGAGTAATGAAGATTGGGGAACAGTTGGCATTTGTGCCGGTTTTGTAAGTGATATCAGAATAGAGCACAATGAGATATCTGAGGTCTCATATACAGGAATCAATCTCGGTTGGGGTTGGAATCGGACGATAGGTTGTATGCGCAATAATTTGGTAAAAGCGAATTTGATATATCATTATGCTAAGCATATGTATGATGTAGCAGGTATTTATACTCTTGGTGCGCAGCCAAATACGCTTATTACCGATAATTGTGTGTATGGAATATATCATCCCGGTTATGCACATGATCCAAAACATTGGTTCTATCTTTATACCGACGAGGGTTCTTCATTTATCACTGTTCGTGATAATTGGACGGAAAGTGAAAAGTTCTTGAAGAATGCCAATGGTCCCGGTAATATTTGGGAAAATAACGGACCGATGGTTGATTCTAAAATCAAAACCGTGGCCGGTCTTGAGAAGGCTTATTTTGATATCAAATAAAAATAGATTTGTAAGGAGAAAAATATAATTAAATACGATGAAAATGAAAAGAAGATTCGAAGTTCTAGCTTTATTTACGATGCTTGTATCAGCATTGGCTGCCCAGACATGGATTTGGTATCCGGGTGATTATGAAATATGGCTCGGTAATCAGATGAATAATCGACGTACTGAACGCGGTACTTTTTATCCTCCTTTCTGGAAGATGGATAGTCATTATGTTTGTGTTCAGTTCAGTAAATCTGTCAGCCTTCAGAAACCCGAAAATATTTCCATAGTGGTAGAAGGGAAATACAATATAAGCCTTGATGGAAAGCTCATGTTTGGTATGCCTCATCAGATGACTATTCCGGCCGGGAGCCATAAATTGGTGCTCAAAGTATGGAATCAGAGTACTCCTCCTACAATTTTTATCAAAGGCAAAACGGTTTATACCGATAGTTCATGGAAAGTGACTTATGAAGATAAGGAATGGATTGATTCCAGTGGCAAGACTAGTGATACATCCACTACCGTTTATATGGATGCAGGATGTTGGAATTTTGATAATGCGGATAATCATCCGTCTCAATATGCTTTACCCCGTAAACCCCGGCAAGCAATCTCAAAGACAGTTGTAAAAGGTGGAATATTATATGATTTCGGTTGCGAAACTTTTGGCTATGTTACACTGAAAGGTTTGCATGGCGATGGTCCCGTCGATTTGTATTATGGTGAAAGTAGCGAGGAGGCTCAAGATACATTGCATTGCGAAACACTCGACAAACTTTATATCTCGGACGGAAAAGTAACCGATTTGTCTTGCAATACCTCTTTTCCTATTGCCGATAATGATTATACGTTAGGTGATAGTAAAGCTTTTCGTTATGTTTATATTACCGGTGGTGATAAGGTTGGCATGGACAGTGCTTCCATGCAATATGAATATATGCCCGAAGAATATCGCGGAGCATTCAAATGTAATGACGAAGAGCTAAACCGTATCTGGGATGTCAGTGCTTATACCTTGCACTTGGCCACTCGTGAATTCTTTATCGACGGTATCAAACGTGACCGTTGGGTATGGAGTGGTGATGCTATTCAGAGTTATCTGATGAACTATTATCTGTTTTTCGATAGCTCCTGCGTGAAACGTTCTGTTTGGATGTTGCGAGGCAAGGATCCCGTGACCAGTCATACCAATACGATTCTTGATTATACATTTTATTGGTTTCTGAGTGTTTACGATTATTATTTGTATTCCGGTGACAATCATTTTGTTTCTCAAATATATCCTCGTATGCAAACCATGATGGATTTTGTGCTTGGGCGTACTGATAGTAACGGTATGGTTGAAGGACTGCCCGGCGACTGGGTCTTTGTGGATTGGGCCGATGGATATATGGATAAGAAGGGTGAACTGTCATTCGAGCAACTTTTGCTTTGCAAAAGTTTGGAGACCATGGCTGTTTGTGCCGACGTTACTCATAATGAAACGGATCATTTGAAATACGAAAAGCTTGCGAGCAGTCTTCGCTCAAAGCTTGTGCCGTTCTTCTGGAATGAACAGAAACAGGCATTGGTTCATAATCGCATCAATGGTCATCAAAGTGGTGCCGTTACGCGTTATGCTAATATTTTTGCGATACTCTTTAATTATTTGAATAAAGATAAACAGCAAGTTATCGAGCATTCTGTTTTATTGAATGATTCTATTATGAAGATCACTACGCCTTATATGCGTTTTTATGAATTAGCTTCGCTTTGTGCCATGGGGCGTCAGACGGAAGTAATGAAGGAGATGAAAGATTATTGGGGAGGGATGTTGAAAGAAGGTGCCACCAGCTTCTGGGAAAAGTATAACCCCGATGAAAAAGGTGCGCAGCATCTTGCTATGTACGGACGTCCTTACGGGAAGAGTCTTTGTCATGCTTGGGGCGCCAGTCCTATCTATTTATTGGGAAAATATTATCTTGGCGTATCACCCGTGAAACCCGGTTATGAAGAATTTTCCATTAAGCCTTGTCTCGGTGGTCTGAAGTGGATTGATGGCAAGGTACCAACACCGCATGGTGATATACATGTTTATATGAACAAAAAAGAAATTCGTGTCAAGGCAGATAGTGGTACGGGTTATTTATATCTTGACAGCAAGCATGTGCCGAGATGCGCGGATACTACTGTAGAAGCTTTGGGCGCGCGTAAGTATCGTGTTTTGATCAAGGCAGGTGAAGAAATGGCCGTTAAGTATGATGCAATGCCTTGATCGGTGGGGATGGCGAAGATAAAAGTGCTGCGAAATAGATTACAAAGTGGTTCTGATTGCGTCTATTCAATAAATGAGTATTTATCAGAAATAAAAAAATAACGAGGATGAAGAATATACGAATAACAATTGGGGTGGCTTTGCTACTTTTTTGTAGTGCTTGTTTTGCCCAAACCGTTTGCGTTGTTACAGAGAAAAAAGCTTCTGTGCGTGCTACCTTTGGTGCCGGACAATTGGAGGAGGCTTTGACTAAAGCGGGTCATAAAGTAAGAACAGCCGTAGCCGGTCGTTTTTATCAACCGTTAAAGGGTGAAGTTGCCATTATTCTTTCACAGGCCCGTGATACGACCGGTCTTCCCAAAGAGGGTTTTACGATAACAACGGTCGGTACGACTACTCATCTGGTTGGTAACGATGGCAGTGGGGTGATCTATGGTTGTCGTGAACTTATTGATCATTTGCAACAGTATGGTGATTTAGATTTTCCTGTTTACCTGACCGATGCCCCCGAAATGGTTCTTCGCGGTGCATGTGTCGGTTTGCAGAAAACAACATATCTGCCCGGTCATGGTGTGTATGAGTATCCTTATACTCCTCAAAATTTTCCTTGGTTTTATGACAAGGCGCTTTGGATAAAGTATCTTGATATGCTTGTTGCTAATCGCATGAATAGTTTGTACCTCTGGAACGGACATCCTTTTGCTTCTCTCGTAAAGTTGAAGGATTATCCCTTTGCTTTGGAGGTTGATGAGGCTACCTATAAAAAAAATGTGGAAATGTTTTCTTTTCTTACCAAAGAGGCTGATAAACGAGGCATTTGTGTAATACAGATGTTTTATAATATTATTTTGAGCAAGCCTTTTGCCGATCATTACGGATTAAAGACACAGGATCGCTATCGGCCTATCACACCTTTGATCAGTGATTATACCCGGAAATCAATTACGGCCTTTATCAAAAAGTATCCCAACGTGGGATTGCTTGTTTGTCTCGGTGAAGCCATGGATACTTATGAGGATGATGTGAATTGGTTTACAAAAACGGTTATTCCCGGTGTGAAAGATGGATTGAAGGCATTGGGACGAACGGATGAACCGCCTCTTTTGTTGCGTGCGCATGATACAAACTGTGAAATGGTCATGAAGGCGGCGTTACCATTGTATAAGAACTTGTATACGATGCAAAAATATAATGGTGAATCGCTAACGACCTATCAGCCCGGTGGCCCTTGGGCGGAGACACATCGCGAATTAAGTGCGTTGGGTGGTGTGCATATTACTAATGTACATATCTTAGCTAATTTGGAACCTTGGCGTTGGGGTGCTCCCGATTTTGTGCAGAAGTCTGTGCAGGCTATGCATAATATCTTAGGCTCTAACGGACTTCATCTTTATCCTCAGGCATCTTATTGGGATTGGCCGTACTCGGCAGACAAACTCTCGAATGGTAAGCGCGAATATCAACTTTATCGTGATTGGATATGGTATCAGGCGTGGGGACGTTATGCTTGGGATTGTCATCGCGATAGTGTCGGTGAGACGGCTTATTGGGAACATCAGCTGGGTGATTTTTATGGTATACCTCAGGATAAAGCTTTGAATGTGCTTAATGCTTATGAACAGGCCGGCGAGATTGCTCCTAAATTACTTCGCCGTTTCGGTATTTCTGATGGCAACAGGCAAACTTTGTTACTTGGCATGTTTATGAGTCAACTTGTTAATCCATTTAAATATACAGTCTACCCCGAGTTTTATCAGAGTTGTGGCCCGAAAGGTGAGATGCTGATCGATTATGTGAAGAAGGAGTGGATGAAACAACCGCACGAGGGTGAACTTCCGTTGGATATCATTGCTCAAGTGGCGCAACATGGTGATAAGGCTGTGGCGGATATTGATAAAGTGGCAGCTGTTGTAACAAAGAATAAAGATGAATTCTTGCGATTGCAAAACGATATGCACTGTTATCGCGAATTTGCCTATTTCTTTAATCAGAAAGTGAAAGCAGCTAAACTTGTGCTTGATTATCAGTGGGGTAAGAATCTCAATTCGCTCGAAACTGCGATTCCTTTTATGGAACAGAGTCTGGTGTATTACCGCAAACTTGTAGAATTAACCAAGAACCATTATTATTATGCCAATAGCATGCAGACGGCACAGCGCCGTATTCCTATCAGTGGTGGTGATGGAAAAAATAAGACTTGGGCGGAATTGTTGCCTTTGTATGAAAATGAATTAAAGAATTTTAAAGCGAATTTGGCTATTTTGAAAGAAAGAAAGGCCGAACAGTTATCATCAAAGGAGTCTGGCTCAAAGACTTATTCTTCAACTCCAATTCAACTTTTATCACCTGCAAGCGTTAAATTAGAAGGTAGTTATTCGACGGTTAAATTAGATTCAGGGGTATGTCTTTTTAATGATTTGACAAATAAGGTTGATACTTTGGCTCCTGAACTGAAAGGACTTACTTCTTTTATTTTCAATAGTGAGAAGCAGCGGAATAGCGGTACGACACTGACGTTTCAAACATCTCGCCCCGTTGGATTGTTAGTTGGCTTCTTATGCGATGACCAAAAGAAATATGCCAAGGTGCCTCAATTGGAAACTGATGCGTCTGCCAATGATTATGGGCAGGTTGATCCGCAGTTGATTCATGCGATCCGTATCAAAACGATGCCAATGGCCAATGTGCATGTTTATCATTTTACAGCCGGAAAACACACGATCGTTTTTCCAAAAGGTTATTTGCAGGTTCTAGGTTTTACTGATTCTAATGTTGTTCCCCGCACAGTAGGTCTGTCCGGTTCGGATGAAACTGTGGATTGGTTGTTTTACTAAAAAAGATATTAATGGGTATGGTGAGTGGATTAAATGAAAGGCATAAAGGAATAAAAAAATTGATATTGCTGAGTTTATTGTTTCTTGCTATTAGTATATCCGCTCAGCATCCTGTTTTGCAAGTTCGCATGGATTGCCCTACTGTATTTCCGAAGCTCCAGACTAAAGAATGTCGCCAAATTACGGAGCTATCAAACGGTTGGAAAACATGGCTGACTGATAGTCTCGGTGTTGCTGTAGCTTCTGAGGCGGATGACAGTCATGCCCGTGTGGTAAAGATTCCTCATAACTGGGATGATTATTATGGTTGCCGTCAGTTTGTGCATGGAAATCTGCATGGTACGGCAATGTATGTCAAATTGTTTTCTGTGTCGAAAAAGAAAGACAAAAGTTATTTTCTCTGTTTTGAAGGTGTGGGCACGTATGCCACGATCAAAGTAAACGGATATTCTTTCGGCCGTCATCCCGTTGGACGTACAACTTTCACGCTTGATGTGACTTCCGCTTTGATGGAGGGTGATAATCTGCTTGAAGTTAAGGCCGAACATCCTGCCATGATTACCGATATGCCGTGGGTTTGCGGTGGTTGTTCTTCGGAGTGGGGTTTTAGTGAGGGTTCGCAGCCTTTGGGCATCTTTCGCCCTGTCCAATTGATTGTCACTAATAAAATTCGCATTGAGCCTTTCGGGGTACATGTTTGGAATGATGAGAAAGCTTCGCAGATTTTTATTGAAACCGAGGTTGGAAATTATGGTGATACCTCCCAAAAGATTGCTTTAGTGAATAAGTTTGTTGACGAGAATGGCCAGCAGGTGTTTCGTCTGACAGATAGCCTTACCTTGAAGCCGGGTGAGAGGAAAATAGTGAAACAGCAGTCGTCCATATCGAATCCTGTGTTGTGGAGTACCTCAAATCCGTATTTGTATCAATTGACCAGTATGATTAAGTATCATCACAAGACAATGGATTTGACAGCCACCCCTTTCGGAATTCGTACAGTCAGTTGGCCTGTGAAGCGAGAAGATGGTGACGGGCGTTTCTTGCTTAATGGTAAACCTGTTTTTATTAACGGCATTTGTGAATATGAAAACGAGTTCGGACAAAGTCATGCTTTCAGTCATGAGCAGATAGCGGCGCGTGTTAAAGAAATTCGTGCGGCGGGCTTCAATGCTTTTCGCGATGCACATCAGCCTCACAATCTCGACTATACGAAAGCCTGGAATAAATATGGTATTCTTTGTTGGTCTCAGTTTTCAGCTCATATCTGGTATGATACACCCGAATTCAGGAAAAACTTCAAGATGCTGCTTCGACAATGGATAAAGGAACGTCGTAATTCGCCGAGTATAATTATGTGGGGTTTGCAGAACGAGAGTGTTTTGCCAAAGGCTTTTGCTCAAGAATGCAGCAATATCATACGTGAAATGGATCCTACGGCACGTACTATGCGTGTTATCACAACTTGCAACGGTGGCGAGGGCACGGATTGGAATGTCATACAGAATTGGAGTGGCACTTATGGTGGTAATATATGGAAATACGGAGAGGAATTAAAGCAAAAAAATCAATTACTCAATGGAGAATACGGTGCCTGGCGAAGTATCGGTTTGCATACAGAACCTGCGCCTTTTGATGCGAAAGGTATTTGGAGTGAAAACCGGATGTGCAGTTTGCTCGAAACAAAAATGCGTCTTGCCGATCAGGCAAAGGATAGTGTTTGCGGTCATTTTCTTTGGGTGTTCAACAGCCACGATAATCCGGGGCGTCGTCAGCCCGATGAGGCCTATCGGAAGATTGATAAAACCGGTCCGTTCAACTATAAGGGTTTATTAACTCCCTGGGAAGAGCCGTTGGATGCCTATTATATGTATCGGTCCAATTATGTTTCCGCCGCTCAGGATCCGATGGTTTATCTTGTTTCCCATACCTGGCCTGATCGTTTTATCAAGAGGGCAGGGGCGACTACAATTGAGGCTT
>Ga0172377_10001206_pt1 | contig 25745 bp, 35 predicted proteins | sample Pumphouse3metaG_FD_119749 | JGI IMG/M metagenome (GOLD analysis project Ga0172377, IMG submission 119749) | Leachate microbial communities from a municipal landfill in Southern Ontario, Canada - Pumphouse #3 metaG | ecosystem: Engineered > Solid waste > Landfill > Unclassified | place: Canada... | reverse complement strand
TGCAGTAGGGGTTGTTTAATGGCAGAGATTGCTTCGTCGTCGCTTTGCTCCTCTTCGAGGCGACGTGGTGAGAGAAAAGGTAGTTAAAATAGTCAAGGAGCGGTAGAAACCGAGGGTAAAATGACAAAAAAGGCAAAACAAACAAAGATACGTCTGCGGCTAAAATCTTTCGATCATAAACTGCTGGATGTTTCTATGAGCGAAATAGTCGAAACTGTAAAGAAAACAGGCGCCGCCGTGCTTGGTCCGGTCCCTCTTCCTACAAAGAGGGAGGTCTTTACCGTTTTAAGGTCGCCCCATGTGGACAAGAAATCCAGAGAGCAGTTTGAACTTAAAACCCACAAACGGCTTCTTGACATAGTTGATGCGACGTCAAAGACAATAGACGCGTTACGGAAGCTTGATCTTCCCGCAGGTGTTGACGTGGAGATCAAACAGTAACAAGCCTTAAAAGACGATTTGAGAAAAATAGAGAGGAAAAAATGATTCCGGGAATATTAGGAAAAAAGATAGGGATGACAAGAATATTTACAGAAGAGGGTACATGTATCCCCGTTACGGTAATCGAGGCGGGCCCTTGCTCGGTACAGGTAGTGAAGGTAGCAGAAAAAGATGGTTATAATGCCGTTCAGCTGGGTTTTTGTGACGCGAAAGAGAAAAGGGTCAAAAAACCACAGAGAGTTTTTTTAAAGGCTCTTGGGCTTAAGCCGAAAAAGTTCGTCAGAGAGATAAGATGCGAAGAAGTAAACGATATAAAGGTGGGGGATGAGGTTACAAACCTCATTTTTCAGAAAGGCGATATGGTCGATATTACAGGAACCTCAAAAGGTAAAGGGTTTCAGGGCGGAACAAGAAGGCATGGGTGGGCCGGCGGATCTGAAACACACGGCTCAATGTCGCATCGCGCGCCTGGATCTATTGGCCAGAGTTCATACCCCTCCAGAGTATTCAAAGGGCTCGGAATGGCCGGACATATGGGATCGGAAAAGGTAACAACGCAAAATCTCGAAGTTATCGAGGTAGACAAGGAAAAGGACACTTTATTGATCAGGGGAGCTGTTCCCGGAGCCAACGGGTCTTATGTTGTTGTAAGATACGCCAGGAAAAGAGTACTTGCTCCCAGGGAAGAGGTATCAACACCGGAAAATATTGAAGAAAAAGCGTAGGGGCGAAATTTTCTTGCCCGAAATATTAATCGAGGGAAAATGGGAAAAATAAATAGCAGGTTACCGGTTCATGATCTTGAAGGGAAAATTGTTGACAACATTCTTCTCGATAAGGATCTTTTTGACGGAAAGGTAAATAAGACGCTTCTCTACGAAGCCAAAAAAATGTATGAGAACAACAGGCGCAGAGGGACAGCTTCCACAAAGACGCGAGGGGATGTGTCGGGCGGAGGAATAAAGCCGTGGAGGCAGAAAGGAACGGGACGGGCGAGAGTGGGATCGTCGCGCAACCCGTTATGGAGACACGGCGGAACGGTTTTCGGGCCGCATCCCAGGGATTTCGGCTATTCTATACCCAAGAAAGCGGCGAGAAAGGCCCTTCTTTCCGGACTCAACGCGCGGCTTTCGGAACAGATGGTAAAAGCTGTTGTAAAAATTGAACTGGCAGAACCAAAGGCAAAAGTGTCCAGGGGTATTCTTAATAAATTGAACGTCGAGGGAAAAGCGCTGATAATAGTGGACTTGCTGTCCGATAACGTAAAACTTTCTTTTCGAAATCTGGAAGGGGTGCGTCTTATGGAAGGCAGGAACTTGAATGCGAGGGATGTTCTTTTACACGATAATATTGTGATAGAAAAAGAAGCTTTCGAAAAACTGATCGAGAGGTTAAGATGAGAAGTCCGCATGACGTGCTGAAACACATGATAAGAACGGAAAAAGGTTCGGGTATGGTGCAGTATAACAAATACCTGTTCAAGGTAGACAATAGGTCGAACAAGATCGAGATAAAAAACGCCGTCGAACATGTATACAATGTCAAGGTCGATAGTGTGAATATCATGACGGTGAAAGGAAAGAAAAAACGGGTAAGGATCAAAGAAGGAATAACTTCCTCCTGGAAAAAGGCGATCGTTACACTTAAACCGGAAAACAAAATAGAGGTAACTTGATATGGTGAAAAAATACAGGCCCAGAACTCCGGGTACGCGGTGGTCTTCGGTCTCGGAAGGGGCTGAATTGACGCGTTCTTACCCGGAAAAATCCCTGACAGTGGCTTTGCGTAAGACCGGGGGGAGAAATAATCTTGGAAGACTTACATCAAGGGGTATAGGCGGCGGGCACAAACGAAGATACCGGCTCGTAGATTTCAAATATTCCAAAAAGGGAATGTCAGGGAAGGTCATATCTGTTGAGTATGATCCTAACAGATCGGCTAATATCGCGCTTTTGCAATATCAGGACGGAGAAAAGAGTTACATGATAGCGCCCGCGGGGTTAAAGGTGGGTACAGATCTTGAAAGCGGAAGTGACGCGCGTATTGAAGTAGGGAACTCTCTTCCTCTTGCGCGTGTTCCCTTAGGATCGGAGGTTTTTTGCGTGGAAATGGATCCGGGCAGAGGAGCCAAAATAGCCAGGTCGGCCGGGAATAACGCTGTTGTGGAAGCTAAGGACGGAAAGAATATACATTTAAGAATGCCAAGCGGAGAAGTCAGGCTCGTCAATGAGAATTGCTACGCGACGCTGGGAAAAGTGGGCAACGCTGACCATGAGAACATTTCCATAGGTAAAGCCGGAAGGAACAGACATCGCGGAAGAGCGCCTCTTTCCCGGGCGGTGGTAAAGAATCCGGTGGACCATCCTATGGGAGGCGGCGAAGGGAAATCATCGGGAGGACGGCACCCAGTAACACCATGGGGGAAGATAACCAAAGGTCTGAAGACGCGGAAGAAAAAGAAAGCGTCAACGAAGAAGATAATCAAACGGAGGAGATAGAAGTATGTCAAGGTCGGTAAAAAAGGGACCATATGTTGACCCGAGTTTAAGGAAAAAAGTCGACAAAATGCTGGAAACGGGAAGCAAGAAACCCATTAAAACCTGGGCGCGAAGCTCGACGGTCCTTCCTGATTTTGTAGGTTTGACAATATCGGTTCATGACGGCCGAAAGTTCCACCCTATATTCATAACTGAAAATATGGTTGGGCATAAACTCGGCGAGTTTTCGCCGACACGTGTTTTCAGAAGTCACGGTGCAGCGACAAAGACATCGTTGGAAAAAACTTAAAGAAAGTTGAATGGCAAAGATAAAGCCTTCGAGGAAAAGGAAGAAAAAATGATTGCCAAGGCAGAAGCTAAATACGTAAGGATGTCGCCCCGAAAAGCGGGGCTTGTAGTGGATCTCTTAAAGGGAAAGACCGTGGAGCAGGCGAATTTTATACTGGATAATGTTAACAAGGGGGTGGCAGTTCCCATAAAGAAGGTTTTGGGCTCTGCGTTCGCGAACGCTAATTTTAACAGGCAGGAAAAATTTTTGTCGAAAGACCTTTATATTTCCAAACTGTTTGCTAACGGCGGCCCGATGCTTGTGAGGTTCAGAGCGGCAACAATGGGAAGGGCCACTTCGGTGAGGCATCGGACGACCCATTTACGCGTTGAGCTCGAAGCGGTCCAGAAAGAGGTTGGAAAGGTCGATAAAAAAAGTATAAAACGAAAGAAAACTAAGGCGGAGAACTGATATGGGACAGAAAGTAAACCCGATAAGTTTCAGGTTGGGAGCAATAAGGGATTGGAACAGCAGGTGGTACGCCAACAAGCAGGAGTACGCGGATCAGCTTCTTCAAGATACAAGGATACGCAGAGCGGCGGAAAAGAGCTTGACGCAGGCGCTTGTTTCCCACGTCGACATAGAAAGAGCAAGCCAGAGGGTCAGGGTCATTATCCATGCCGGACGGCCCGGGATGATTATAGGAAGAAAAGGCGCCCAGATAGAATCTTTAAAAGAAGAAATGCAGCAGATAGTGGGCGACCAGAACAAGCTGATAATAGACGTTAAAGAAATACCCAACGTGGCATTGAACGCAAAGATCGTTGCAGATAATATATCTTTGCAGCTGGTAAAAAGAATAGCGTTTAGAAGAGCCATGAAAAAAACGATCCAGAGCCTTAGGGACGCCGGTGGAGAAGGTATAAAAGTGAAGTGTTCCGGCAGGCTGGCAGGAGCTGAGATAGCGAGATCGGAAGAGTACAAATGGGGCAAGATACCTTTGCACACTATTCGAGCCGATATAGACTATGGTTTTTCCGAGGCAAAAACTGCCTATGGATTGATAGGGGTGAAGGTGTGGATATACAGAGGTGAGAAATTCGAGAGGACAGTTCAGGGTATTTCAAAGGAGAAACCCGCTGAAAAAGTAAAGGGAAAGAACGACAGAGGACAATAGAGGAGCGGTAAGAGATGGCTATGATGCCCAAAAGGGTCAAATTCAGGAAGCAACAGCGTGGAAAAAGAAAAGGGACGAGTTCGGGCGCGTGTACTTTGGACTTTGGGGAGTACGGCCTTAAGGCCATAGAAACGGCTTGGATGACAGATAGACAGATAGAGGCAGCGAGGGTCGCTCTTATGAGAGAGACCGGAAGAGCCGGGAAGCTTTGGATAAGGGTTTTCCCGGATAAACCGGTTACGTCAAAACCCGCGGAGACGAGAATGGGAAAGGGGAAAGGGTCTCCTTCAGGTTGGGTGGCTGTTGTAAAGAAGGGAAGGGTTATTTTTGAGATGGAAGGCGTGCCGTACGATATGGCAAGAGAAGCTTTTCGTCTTTCAGCGCATAAACTCTCAATGAAAACGAGATTTATATCGCGAGGAGGGAAAAGTTGAAGCCGGGCGAAGTAAGGGATATGACCGTAGGGGAAATAGAGGATAAACTGCTGACGCTAAAGGAACAGCTTTTTAAAATGAGAGCTGAAATGGTTACGGGAAGAGTGGAAAGGCCCAGCGTATTTTCTGTGTTGAAGAAAGACATAGCGCGCTGTCATACAATTTTAAAGGAGAAAAAAGGTGAAGTCACAAAAACCTCTTAAAAGAACCATAGTTGGAACGGTTATAAGCGACAAGATGGACAAGACCGTTACGGTTCTTTGGGAAACCAAAAAAAGACACCCGATATACAAAAAGTTCGTCAGGAGACATAAGAAGGTAAAAGCCCATGACGAAAAGAACGAGGCCTCTGTGGGAGACCTCATAAAAGTTCAAGAGATCCGTCCCGTTTCCAAGGAAAAGACCTGGCTGGTAAAAGAGATCTTACAGAAGGCGGAGAAGGGAGAGAAGAAATGATAATCATGGGGACAATATTGGATGTAGCAGACAATAGCGGAGCAAAGAAGGCTTCTATGATAGGCGTTATAGGAAGGTCCGGGAAGAGTACGGCCGAGATAGGCGATGTCATAACATGCAACATAAAGGAATCTACTCCCACCGCTGAAGTGAAAAAAGGAGAAGTAGTCAGAGGTGTGGTCGTAAGGACAGCTTATCCCATTAACAGGGAAGATGGTACCCTTTTAAGATTCGATAATAATGCCGTTGTAATAATTGACAAGGACGGGAACCCCCGAGGAACTCGTGTTTTCGGTCCGGTTGCCCGAGAATTAAGAAGAAAGAATTTCATGAAAATTATTTCGCTTGCTCCGGAAGTTATATAGGTTTCCGGGAGGTGGAGGGGTGAGAAAGATATGTTGACCATAAAAAAAGACGATAATGTAAAGGTGCTGGCCGGAAAAGACAAAGGAAAAACCGGGAAAGTGCTAAAGGTTTTCCCTTCGGATAACAGGGTTATAGTGCAGGGGATAAATTTTTCCGCCAAGCATAAAAGAAAAAGCCGCCAGGACGATCAGGGAGGGATAATACATAAGGAATCGCCCATAAACATGTCCAACCTTGCTGTAATGTGTAAAGGATGTAATAGGCCCACACGAGTGGGGCTGGACATTTTAAGCGACGGATCTAAAGTCAGGTATTGCAAGAAATGCAAAGAGGTTCTCTGATGTTTTCGTTCAGGGAATAAAAAGACATACGAAAGAGGAAGATAAAAACATGGCAAGACTTAAAGAGACATATGATAAAGAGATAATTCCGGAACTGATGAACAAGTTTGGGTATTCTAATAAAATGCAGGTTCCCAAAATAGACAAAATAGTGGTTAATGTCGGAATGGGCGAGATGGCTCACCAGAAGGATCTTATTGAGCCTATAAGGAACGAGCTTGCGGCAATTACCGGGCAGAGACCAAAATTGACAAGGTCTAAAAAGGCTATTTCTAACTTTAAGATAAGAGAGGGAGTGCCCGTGGGGTACAAGGTCACATTGCGGAAGGCTAAAATGTACGAGTTTCTCGACAGGTTAATAAACTTCGTAATACCCCGTATCAAGGACTTTAGGGGAGTGTCCCGGAATGCCTTTGATCAGGGTGGAAATTACACTCTGGGAATAAAGGAGCAGACGATATTCCCGGAACTTGAGCTCGATAAGATACCCGCTTCTCATGGGATGGATGTATGTATTGTAACGACGGCATTGACAAAAGAAGAGGCAATGGGCCTTCTTGAGGCTTTCGGGATGCCGTTTACAAAAAAGCAGGGTGAATAGTTCAGATAATGAAATAAGATAAACAGAGGGAAAAATGGCAAAAAAAGGTTTGTTAGAGAAAAGCAAAAGCGTACCTAAATTTTCCACGAGGGTAATAACCCGCTGTCAGATATGCGGTAGGAAGAAGGGGTATATGAAGCGGTTCAAATTGTGCCGAATATGTTTCAGGGAACTTGCCTCTAAGGGAGATATCCCGGGGGTGCGCAAGGCCAGTTGGTAATTGGAGAGTCTATTTGTCTTTCTATGGTTAGTTTTTCCGGGAAGATAATAGGTAAAACAAGGAGAGAAAGTAAATGAGTGTTTCGGATTTAATAGCTGACCAGCTTACGGTGGTGAGAAACGCGATAATGGTCGGGAAGAAAACCGTTATCATAAAAAGATCGTCCCTTCTTGTGGGGGTCATGAAAATAGCCAAAAAAGAAGGGTTTATAGAGAATTTCAAGGAAATAGAAAATGAAAAGCAGGGGCAGATAAAGGTATACCTCAGGTACGACAGTGGTGAGCAGCCTGTGATGCGAAAACTTATCAGAGTGTCAAAGCCCGGCAGAAGAGAGTTTGTGAAATCCAAGAACATAAAAGCCGTGCTTGCGGGTGTGGGAGTGGCTGTGTTGTCGACCAGTAAGGGTGTGCTGACCGATAAGGAAGCAAAAGAGCAGGGAGTGGGCGGAGAGGTCATTTGCCATCTCTGGTAGCTGAAAAGGAGAAAAGGTAATGTCGAGAGTAGGAAAAAGGCCCATATCGGTACCATCGGGTATAAAAATAGAGGTAAAGGGTCGGATAGTAGGTGTCGAGGGGAAAGGGAAAACCGTTCAGCACGTTCTTCCTGATGGTTTCACAGCTGAGCTTAACGGCGCGGAGCTTATAATAACGCGGCCTTCTGATTCAGCCGCACACAGAGCCTTGCATGGTACGACCAGGAGTCTTATACAGAACATAATAACCGGGCTTAACTCCGGGTTCCAGAAAAAATTGGAAATACAGGGAGTGGGGTATAAAGCCCAGATCAAGGGAAAGGAACTGGTGCTTGAGATAGGTTTTTCACATAGCGTGAAATTTTCTCCTCCGGAAGGAATAACCATAGAAACCCCCGCGCCGACCCAGATAGTGGTTAAAGGACCGGACAAGCAACAGGTGGGGCAGGTAGCGGCAGATATAAGAGGTTTTTATCCGCCGGAGCCTTACAAGGGGAAAGGTATAAGGTATGAAGGGGAATATGTAAGGCAGAAGCAGGGAAAGAGCGTGGCGTAGATCGTGCTGCGGATAAATACAAAAGGAAACAATATGGATAAGAAAAAAAAGGTATTGAGGCGGAAAAAATCTATCAGGAAAAAAGTTTCGGGCACAAGCGACAGGCCCAGAATGGCCATATCCAAATCCAATAGGAATATCTACGTGCAGGTCATAGATGATGTTGTTGGAAAGACAGTTTGCGGGGCTTCTACCAGGATCGCCGGGGAGAAGTCGGATACTGTTACGAGGAAGAACATTGAGTGCGCGGGAGGTTTGGGCGTTAAAATAGCAAAAGAAGCTATGGGGAAAGGCATTAAAAAAGTTGTTTTCGACAGAGCCGGGTATAAGTACCACGGAACCGTGAAGGCTTTGGCAGAAGGAGCCAGAAAAGAGGGGCTTGAATTTTAATAGAGTTCTGTAAAATAGCAATTTCACGTCATTGCGAGGGAGCAAAGCGACCGAAGCAACCTTATAACTTATTATGTTTTTTGAGATTGCTTCGTCACTCACTTAGTTCGTTCCTCGCAAAGACGGTATAAAAGTAAATTTTGCAGAATCATAGAATTTTAATCTTAAGGAGAAAACGAAATGCCAGGTGACGAGAAACTTAAAAACGACGAAACAAAAAATGAAGTAAAAGCAGATGTATCGGCCGTAGAGGAAAAGGCTCCAGAAAACGCGGGTGAGATCAGAGAAAACAAAGAACCCGCACGCTCCGGGAAAAGCGGTGAAAAGAAAAAGAGGGAAGGTTTCTCACGGTCAAAGGGCGAAAAAAAATCAGACTCGGGTTTTATAGAAAGGGTCATAAAGATCGGCAGAGTGTCCAAGGTTGTGAAAGGCGGGAAGAATTTTTCATTTAGCGCTCTTGTTGTTACAGGTGACGGGAAAGGGAATGTCGGGATAGGACTTGGGAAATCCAACGAGGTTGTGGAGGCTATCAAAAAGGGCACCGCACAGGCCAATAAATCTTTTATTAAGGTGACCTTAATTGATGGCACTATTCCCCATGAGATGATCGGAGAATTTAAGGCATCCCGGGTTATAATGAAGCCCGCCGGTCCCGGAACCGGGGTAATAGCGGGCGGTCCGGTCAGAGCAATGTGCGACGCTGCGGGGATAAAGAACATACTCACTAAGACCCTTGGATCCAGGAATGCTGTAAATGTTGTAAAAGCTACAGAAAACGGGTTCAAGAATCTAATGTCGAAAAGAAGAGGGTCAGAATAGATCACGCGTGCTGGCGGTTAAGAACGACAAGCTGTAACTATGAAAGGGAAAAAGGAAAAGTATGGTAATTAGAATACAGGATATTCCCAAACCTCGCATAAAGGGCAAGGGAAAAAGAAAAGGACGGGGAATAGGTTCCGGAAAAGGTAAAACATCCGGCAAGGGGCATAAAGGGGCGAAAGCTCGTTCAGGCGGGGGGACTTATAACCCCGGATTTGAAGGCGGACAGATGCCTCTTATACGAAAAATGCCTAAAAGGGGGTTCACCAATAAGTTTCGAGTTGAGTGGGGCCTCATCAATATTGGAAAACTGCAGGAAATGGATGTGGTCCAGGACGGATGCGTTGTGGACAGGGACTTTCTTGTGTCCAAAGGGATAATGAAGAACAAGAGGATACCCTATAAGGTTTTGGGGAAGGGAACTCTTGAAAAGGCTGTTACCGTGAAGGCGAACGCTTTTTCATCTTCGGCTAAAAAAGCGATAGAGGAAGCCGGGGGAAAGGCGGAAGTGGTGGAGATCCGCTCAGCTGATCTCAGGACAAGACAGTCAAAAAAATAAGAGGAGACATAAGTGTTTGCGGCCATAGGCAATATTTTTAAAATTCCGGATCTTAAAAGAAAAGTACTTGTAACTTTGGGACTTCTGGCAGTGTACAGGGTGGGAGCTTTTATACCTACTCCCGGGATCGATGGCGCTAAACTGGCGCAGTTTTTTGATAATATCGCAAGGACACAGGGCGGCACGCTTTTCGGCATACTTAATATGTTCTCCGGCGGGGCGATGGAACGCCTCACGATCTTCGCGCTCGGAATAATGCCGTATATATCGGCTTCCATTATCCTGCAGCTTTTAACAACGGTCATACCTGCTCTCGAAAGAATGGCTAAACAAGGAGAGGAAGGACGAAAAAAAATCACACAGTATACCCGGTATTTTACGGTAGTGCTTTCGATAGTTCAGTCTTTCTTTATAGCGCTTTGGCTGGAAAATCCCGACAGATTCCAGGGGCTGCAGATCGTCCAGTTCCCGGGTTGGGGCTTCAGGATACTGACGGTAATAACCCTTACTACAGGCACGGCCTTCATAATGTGGCTGGGGGAACAGATACAGGAAAAGGGTATAGGTAACGGGATATCGCTTATAATAACGGCGGGTATTGTTTCCAGAATGCCGGAGGCTTTCACGCAGCTTGTGGCGCTGGCTACACCGGGAACTCAGGGCGGTGATGTGCAGATAGACGCTTTCAAGCTTGTGTTCCTTGCTCTGATGTTTATTTTTGTGGTTGTGGCGGTGGTTTTGCTTACGCAGGGAGTACGCAAGATCCCTGTACAATACGCCAAAAGAGTTGTAGGAAGACGGGTGTATGGAGGACAAAGCACTTATATTCCCCTTAAGGTTAACCAGGGAGGGGTTATTCCGATCATTTTCGCGCAGTCGATAATACTTTTCCCTTCAACTATAGCGGGGTTCATACCACACCAGGGTGTTCAGGGTTTTGCCAGCGCTCTTATGATGGGCAAGCCATTGTACTTTGTGGTGTATTCTCTTCTTATACTGTTTTTCTGCTATTTTTACGCGGCTATAACATTTAACCCTATAGACATAGCTAACAATCTCAAAAGATTCGGAGGTTTTGTTCCTGGAATACGTCCGGGAAGGCAGACAGCGGAATATCTGGATTTTATAATGACGCGAATAACGCTTCCGGGAGCGCTCTTTCTTACTGTGATAGCCATATTACCGTCCATTATAAACCGTCAGCTTGGGATTCCCTTTATGGTAGCGAGCTTTTTCGGAGGAACAGGTTTGCTTATAGTTGTTGGAGTTATGCTGGATACTATGCGTCAAGTGGAATCTCATATGCTCATGAGGCATTACGAAGGGTTTATGAAAAAAGGAAGGGTCAAGGGGCGTATGTCATGAGCAAGTTTTTGAGAGATACAAATCTTGTTCTTTTAGGTCCTCCCGGAGCGGGAAAAGGGACTCAGGCTGATATCCTTGTTTCGGAATACGGGCTTCTGCATATTTCAACGGGAGACATGCTCAGATGCGCCATAAAAGACAGGACAGAAACAGGGTTAGAGGCCGAAAAATATATGGAGAGGGGAGAATTGGTTCCTGACGAGCTGGTTACCCGGCTGGTCCTTGAAAGGATGTCCAAACCCGATGCTCTTAACGGAGTTATGCTGGACGGTTATCCGAGAACTCGTCGGCAAGCCGAATCTTTGGACGAATCTCTCGGTGAAACCGGCAGGAAAGTGGGGTTTGTTCTTTATTTCAGGACTTCGGAGAAAGTCGCGATACAAAGACTTTCCGGGAGAAGAGTGTGTCTTAAGTGCAAGAAGAACTATCATCAGACCAATATGCCTCCTGTTGAAAAAGGCATATGTGATGTATGTAAGACGGAACTTATACAGAGAGAGGACGATAAACCGGAAACTGTAAAGAACAGACTTGAGGTCTATCAGGCTCAGACAGAAGAGCTTATACGGTATTATAAAGAAAAGGGTATTTTATACGAACTTAACGGTGATCTGTCCCGAGACGAGCTTTTTAATGTTATTGCCGCCCTTTTTGAAAAAGAAGGGCTTATAAATGACGATCCTGAAAAATGACGAAGAATATGAGGGTATTAGGGCTTCCGGAAGAGTGGTAGCCGGGGTTTTGAGCCTGATTGAGAGTCTTGTAAGAGAGGGCATCTCGACAGCGCACATTGACAGAGAAGCGGAAGTCTTTATACGTGATAATGGCGGAGAACCTGCATTTAAGGGGTATATGGGATATCCTGCTACGGTATGCGCTTCGATCAATGAGGTGGTAGTGCACGGCGTTCCTTCGGAAAAAGTTGTTATTTCAGAGGGAGACATAATAGGCATAGATGTGGGAGTCAAAATGAACGGGTTCTATGCCGATGCCGCGCGGACATTTGCGGCGGGTGAGATATCTGAAACGGCCTCACGGCTTATAAAAGCGGCCAGGGAAGGCCTTGAAGAAGGAATAAGTAAAGCTGTAGAGGGGAATAGGGTTTCAGATATATCTGCCGCGGTGCAAAAAGAGGCGAAGCGTTCAGGGTTTCTTGAAGTAAGGGCTTTTGTTGGACATGGCATAGGACGTAATTTGCACGAGCCTCCGGAGGTGCCTAACTGGGGGGTTAAAGGCCGCGGAATGGTTTTGAAAAAGGGGCTTGTTCTCGCGATCGAACCGATGTTCAATGAGGGTTCTCGCGAAGTTGAGATAATGAAAGATGGATGGACGGCCGTTACAGCCGACAGAAAACTTTCAGCTCATTTTGAGAATACGGTGATAGTTGGAACAGGCAGTGCGGAGGTGGTTACATGAGCCCTAAAGAAGAAGCGATAGTGGCGGAAGGGGAAATACTGGAAAATCTGCCGAATGCTATGTTCAGGGTGAAGTTGGAGAATGGGCATGTTGTTCTGGCCCATGTTTCAGGTAAGATGAGGATGTATTACATAAGGATCGTGCCGGGCGACAAGGTAACGGTGGAACTCTCACCGTATGATTTGGGCCGGGGACGTATTACAAAAAGAGAGAAATGATCATGAAGGTGAGACCAAGCGTAAAAAAGATATGTTCAAAATGCAAGATAGTTAAACGCGCCGGGGTTGTTAGGGTAATTTGTTCCGAGCCCAAACACAAACAGAGGCAAGGGTAAGCGATATCTCTTGGAAAGGAAAGGTCTTCATTTCGAAGGGAAGACGGGACACAAAAATATTTAAGGAGTAGAAATGCCGCGAATTATAGGTGTAGACATACCAAAGGAAAAGCGCATTGAAGTATCCCTGACGTATATTTACGGGATAGGGCCCGCAAGGTCGCGGGAAATACTGGCCGAGGCGGAAATATCCCGGGACAAACGCGCTAAAGACCTGGATGACCATGATATTAACGTTATAACCAAAATAATACAGGAAAGGTTTCCCGTTGAAGGAGATCTGAAAAGGATAATTACCGGGAATATTAAGCGTCTTATGGGTATAGGCACATACAGGGGAATCCGCCACAAGAGAAGTCTGCCTCTCAGGGGGCAGAGAACAAAAACGAATGCCAGAACAAGAAAGGGCCCGAAAAAGACGATAGGGGCTTTTAAGGATAAAGCGGCAAGATCCGCGGTCAAGGCGCCGCCTAAGTGATCTGAGTTTTTTGGTTTTTACGGGATAAAAAACAGCGAGGTAAAAAGTGCAAAAAAAAGATACTACGAAAAAAAAGAAAAAAACATTCCGGAAAGTGTCTTCCGGATGTGTTTTTGTCCACGCGACCTTCAATAATACCATAGTTACGGTGACAGACGATGACGGCAAGGTGCTTTGCTGGAGTTCTCCCGGAACGGTGGGGTATAAGGGATCCAGGAAATCTACGCCTTTTGCGGCCACCATAGCCGCTAAAGACGCCGTTAAAAAAGCAAAGACGCATGGCATAAGAGATGTGGATGTTTATTTAAGGGGGCCGGGTTCCGGTAAAGAGAGCGCTGTCAGGAGCATAAGGTCAGAGGGTCTTAATGTAAAGATGATAAAGGATCTGACACCTACTCCTCATAACGGTTGCAGGCCCAGGAAAAGAAGAAGAGTGTAAAGATAACCGGAGCATTACCCGGAAAAGAGTTGAAAACAAGATCAAGAGATCAAGGAGCGGCAGATATATGGCAAGAAGATTAACAGCCTCCTGCAGATTGTGCAGGACAGAAGGAGACAAGCTTTTTCTTAAGGGAACAAGGTGTACTTCAAGTAAATGTTCTGTGGTAAAAAGGGAATATGGTCCCGGGCAGCATGGCCAGGGCCGAAGAAGGAAACCTTCGAATTACGCGCTGCAGCTCAGGGAGAAACAGAAGGCCAAAAGGATATACGGTATGCTGGAGAAACAGTTCAGGAACTATTTTGCGAAAGCGGAAAGATCGAAGGGCGCGACGGGAGAAGTTCTCCTGCAGCTTCTCGAGAGACGGCTGGATAATGTAATTTACCGCGCGTGTTTTGCTTCATCACTTTCCGCCGCCAGACAGTTAGTGAGCCACAAGTTCCTGAAGGTTAATGGCCGAAATGTTAATATCCCATCGTATCAGGTGTCCGAAGGAGATGAGATATCTATTTACGGTACCGAGAACCAGAAAAAAGAAATAAGAGAGACACGAAAAGTTCTTGAGGACAGGGGAGTGCCGGAATGGATTGAGGTTTCCGATGAAAAATTATCGGTGACCATAAAGAGATTACCCCAAAAGAACGATTCGGGCAGGGAGATACAGGAAAATCTTATAGTGGAATTGTATTCCAAGTAATAAAACGGTACCGGACAAGGTTAAAAAACAGCCTTTTGATAAAGGGCGGGTAAAATAAAGAGGAGGACGTCGGAAATGGGGATCAAACTGAAAAACTTTGAGCTGCCGAAAAAGATAATATTTGAAGAGCCCACATACTCTCCCACATACGGAAAGATAATAGCCGAACCTTTCGAAAAGGGGTACGGTATAACCATAGGGAATTCTCTCAGGAGGATACTGTTGTCCTCAATAGAGGGTACAGCCGTTACCCGCATTAAAATAAACGGAGCTCTTCATGAATTTTCAACTATACCCGGAGTTCTTGAGGATGTAACAGAGATCGTTATGAATATAAAGGGGCTGGTTCTGAGGTCGCATTTTAAGGCTCCTAAGCCTATATTTCTGAGCGTGAATAAAAAAGGTGAGGTAAAAGCGAAACATATTACCACCGATGAGACCGTGGAGATCATAGACCCTGAGCATCACATAGCTACTCTTACGGAAGATGTAAAATTTGAGATAGAAATGACGGTTGAGAGGGGAAGGGGATATGTCCCGGCCGAAAAGAACAAATCAGAGGACGATGTTGTAGGGTCTATCCCGGTAGATTCTCTTTTTTCGCCCGTAAAAAGAGTGAACATAGAAGTAGAAAACACCAGGGTAGGGCATATTACCGATTATGATAAGCTTATTCTGGAAGTATTTACCAACGGAAGCATGGAGCCGAAGGACACTGTTCTTTACGCGGCCAACATCCTTCAGAGGCATCTGGATGTATTCATGTCCATAGGAAAGATCTCGGAGGAAGAGGAGGATGAAGAAGGGGACGGCAAAGAAAGTAAAGATATGGCTAAAATATTAGCCAAACCTATTTCTGAGCTTGAGCTTTCCGTGAGAAGCTCTAACTGTCTCGCGGAAGCGAATATTAGGACAATAGGCGACCTTGTCTCCCGTAAAGAGGCGGAAATGCTTAAGTATAAGAACTTCGGGAAAAAATCATTAAATGAGATAAGCGGGGTTCTTGAGACCATGGGTATCCATCTCGGGATGGATCTTGATAACGAGGAATAAAACGCGTTTTAACTCGGGGGAAGGGCAATAATGAGACATCGGAAGAACAAGGGAAGATTGAGTAGAAGAACAAGCTGGAGAAAAGCCACTTTAAAGAGCATGGCCAATGATCTCTTGCGTTATCAGAGGATCGAGACCACTTTCGCTAAAGCCAAGGCGCTTCAGGTTTTTGTAGAGCCCATTATAACGGCGGCCAGAAAAGATCTTAACTCGGTCCCTGGAAGAAGAGCGGCTTTTCAGAAGTTGTGTAACAGGGACATGGTGAAATGCCTTTTTGAAGAGATAGCGCCTCTTTTTGTTGATGTTCAGGGAGGGTACACCCGAGTAATAGCATCAGGCAACAGAAAAGGCGACGGCGCGCGTACCGCTATTGTGGAATTTACTAAAAGAACCATACCGGATGACAAGCTTCTGGGAATAAAACCCAAGAAAGAAAAAGTAAAAAAGGGCAAAGAAGCTAAAGAAAAAAAAGAAGATCAGCCCAAGCAGGTAAAGCATTCTGCGCCCGAAGTGAAAGATCAGGAAAAAGAAAAGCGGACTGTGGAAGACGTTAAAAAGGAAAAGGCCAAGACTGAACAGCAGAAAGTGGCAAAAAGGGGTATTTTCAAGAGATTCCAGCGTAAATCCATGGGGTAAAAGCTTTGTTTTTTAGTTTTTTAAGGGCCCAAAGTTACTATAGGCGGAGATCAGAGTTCCGGCTTTAGGACTTTGGGCCTTTGTGTTTGAAATAGTTGTAGAAGACTGAATTCAGAAAAAACATTGAGGTAACGAATATAGCGGAGTGGATTCTCCCTGTACGGAGCACAGAGCCACTCCGTCTTATTGTCGGGAGGAGTAGTGTTATGCAGGGTCTGAATAACGATTACAGTAGAACGGAGAGAAATGAGTGATAGTCTTACTCCCATGATGAGGCAGTATCTGGACATAAAAAAGGAATGTCCCGACGCGATACTTTTTTTCAGGCTCGGGGATTTTTATGAAATGTTTTTTGAGGACGCGGTTGAAGCGTCAAAAATACTTCATATCACTTTGACTTCAAGGGGCAGTCACAAGGGGGCAAAGGTCCCGATGTGCGGGATACCTCACCATGCTTCTGAAAATTATATTGCCAGGCTTGTGAAAAGCGGAAAAAAAGTCGCGGTTTGTGACCAGGTAGAAGGAGCCCTGTCCGATAGAAAAATATTTCATAGAAAGATAACCCGCATAATAACCCCGGGAACGCTTGTCGCTGAAGGCATGTGCTTTGAGCCGGAAAACAGCTATATTCTTTCCGTGGATGTAAAGAACGGCGTGTATGGGCTTGCGTACGCTGATGTTTCTACCGGGGAATTCAATATTACTGAGATCGAAGGAACCGACAGGCTTTTCCCCGAGATATACAAAATAGATCCGGCGGAGACGATCCTGCCCCGTGGATCTTCAGGAGTGTTTGAGTTCGAACAGATCAAAGAGGCGGGTTTGGGAGCGGTTACTTTGAAAGACGACTGGTTTTTCGATCCTGAAAAAGCGAAACAAGAACTTAAAGGTCTTTTGCGCGTAAAAACTCTTGAGGCATTTGGTTGTCAGGATATGGAGACAGGCCTTGGCGCCGCGGGGGCGCTTATAGAATATCTTAAGGATACACAGAAATGCCGGCTGGACAATATCAGGTCGGTAAAGACATATAATGCATCCGAATATATGGTGCTTGACCGGGTATCACATCGTCATCTTGAGCTTACGGAAAACCAGGAGGACCTTTCTTCCACCGGAACTCTTTTTGAGGTACTCGACCGGACAATGACTCCAATGGGAAAGAGGAAATTAAAGAAATGGCTTTTAAATCCTCTGCTTGACCGCGCGCAAATATGTCGTAGACTGGATGCTGTTGAGTATTTTTGCCGCGAAAGTTCTTTGCGGATGAGAATGAGGGATGTTCTTTCGAGGATGTACGATATGGAACGGCTTGCTAATAAGGTAAGTCTCGGATCGGCAAATGCCAGGGACATGACGGCTTTGGCGGATTCTCTGGACAATGTGAAGATACTGGGAGAGCTGGCCGGAGACACCTTGCCCGAAGCGGTTTCGGATCTTGTTTCGGCGCTGGAAGATCTTTCAGGTATAATTATAGATATAAGGTCCTGCATAGCAGATGACCCTCCGGCGGGGATAAAAGACGGAGCGATCATAAGGAAAGGTTATGACAGCTCCGTTGACGAACTCAGAGAACTGGCGGATTCCGGGCGGAGCTGGCTGGTGAATTTTCAGGCTCGGGAGATAGAACGCACCGGGATAAGTTCACTCAAGGTGGGGTATAACAGGGTATTTGGATATTATGTAGAGGTTACCAACACGAATCTCGGCAGTGTCCCTGCCGATTATACGCGCAAGCAGACCCTGACTAATGCCGAAAGGTTCGTTACCCCGGCTTTGAAAGAACAGGAAGACAGGATACTGGGAGCGGAAGAGAAAGTAAAGGTTTTGGAATACGAGATCTTTTGTGCTTTGCGCGAAAAGGTCGCGGGGGCCATCGATGCTATCAAACACGCGTCCGAAACCGCTGCTTTGGTCGATGTTATATCGGCCCTGTCGGAAACGTCTTCAGCGAACAGATATGTCAGGCCTAACATATCTTCTTCTGATACTTTAACGATAAAAGACGGCAGGCACCCTGTACTTGAAAAAATACTGAAAGACAAAGAGTTTGTCAGCAACGACTGTCTGATGGACGGAGATGAAAAAAGGATATTCATAATTACAGGGTCAAATATGGCGGGAAAGTCCACTTTTATAAGACAGGTGGCACTTATAACCATAATGGCGCAGATGGGAAGTTTTGTTCCGGCTTCGGAAGCCGAGATAGGTATTGTAGACAGGATATTTACCAGGGTCGGGGCTTCTGACAGATTGTACCAGGGTATGAGCACGTTTATGGTAGAGATGATAGAGACGGCTAACATACTTAACAATGCCACGGAAAGGAGTTTAATAGTGCTGGACGAGGTGGGAAGGGGAACAAGCACTTTTGACGGGGTTTCTATAGCGTGGGCGGTAGTAGAGTACATCCATCGTAACCTTAAAGGGGCTAAGACCATGTTCGCCACGCACTATCACGAGCTTACTGAACTGGCGGGTGTTATGAAAGGGGTAGAGAACTATCATCTGGCCGTGCAGGAATGGGGTGAGGAGATAATTTTCCTGTATAAGGCGGAATCCGGGAGTTGTGACGAAAGTTTCGGTATACATGTGGCGAAACTGGCCGGGATGCCGGAATCCGTTGTTAAAAGAGCGCGTGAGATATTGGCGAATCTGCACAGGGATTCTTTCACCGGAAATGTACGGTCTAGGTTCACTCGTACATTGGAAGAAGACTCCGGGAAATGTTTGGAAGAAAGCCTTAGCGCAGCCAGCCCGGGGAAAAAGGACCCCGAAAAACAACTGGATTTTTTCAAAGAAAGGAAGTTACCTTCTCTTGTGGCCGAAAAGATAATTGGGCTTAATATCGATAACATAACGCCTATGGAAGCCTTAAGGACCATCTCCGAGATAAAAGACGAACTTTTAGCGGAAGAACTTTCCGGAAAGAACGTTCTGGAAGGAAAGACAAAATGCGGCGGGACAAAATGAATGAAAAAATAATTTTATTAAGCGAAGATACCATCGGGAAGATAGCCGCCGGCGAAGTTGTAGAGCGTCCGGCATCAGTGGTTAAAGAACTGGTCGAAAACTCATTGGATGCAGGGGCGGATAGCATCGAAGTAGAAATAGAACGTTCAGGGCAGAACCTGATAAGGGTGGCCGATAACGGCTTGGGGATGGGAACGGATGATATCGCGATGGCCTTTAAAAGGCACGCGACAAGCAAAATAAAAAGTATAGATGATCTTGAGAGCATAATTACTCTTGGATTCCGCGGGGAAGCCCTTGCCAGCGTCGCGGCTGTTTCTCAGGTAGATGTTATCACAAGAAAAGAAGGGGCTTTGGCGGGCACCTATGCGTACATAGAGAGCGGAGAAGTGCAAAAGATCCGTCCCGCTGCAAGGGATCGTGGAACGACTATCGAGGTCCGGAACCTTTTTTATAATGTTCCCGCCAGACGAAAGTTCCTTAAAAGGGAATCCACTGAAATGTCTGAAATAGTAGATGTTTTTTCAAAGCTTTCTTTGTCTCATCCGAATACGGGATTTAAATTGACTCAAAACGGGAAGAGTTTGCTTGATATCTCCCCCGATCTTGATATCCTCGGCAGGGCAGGAGTTATTCTCGGAGAAGACGCTTCCCGGGATATGATACCGATTTTATTTGCCGAGGAAGGAGTTTCGGTAGAGGGGTTCGTGAGCGCTCCGTCGTCCACCGGAAAAGACAGGAAGGGCCAGATATTTTTCGTGAACGGAAGATCTGTAAGGAGTAAATCTCTTAGCGACGCGCTGTACGTTTCTTATAGAAGTCTTCTTGAAAGGGGCAGATTTCCCCGCTGCGTGCTATTTGTTACAATCTCCCCCGGAAAGATAGATGTAAATGTGCACCCCGCTAAAATAGAAATAAAATTTCAGGAAGAAGGCTTGGTCAAAGGAATCGTAAGAGCGGCAATAGAGAGCGGATTTAATGAGATAAAAATATCCGCGTCGGGACCTGAAAATGATCTATCCCGCAGGGAGGACAATGTTTTATCTCCGGGGATATCCGGAGGGGGGGACGAGCCGTCGAATCTTAAGGAAACGTCTGGCGATCAAAGAGAGTTTGATTATGAGATCAGTTCTGCCTCCGGCAAAAAATATGATCGAGACAATCCGGGTTTTTTGTCGCAGGAAGACACCGAAAAAAGATATTCTGCGAACCGGGTCTTTCAGCTGGGAAGGTCATATATAGTGAGGATATTGGAAGATGGTTTGGAAATAATGGACCAGCACGCGGCGCATGAAAGGGTCCTGTATGAATTTTTTTCAAAAACTTTTCAGGGAAAGCCGCCTCAGAGCCAGGGACTGCTGTTTCCGGTAAAAGTGGAGCTTTCGGTCACAGAATCAGTGATGATGAAACAAATGATCCCCGGATTTGGACGTTTAGGATTCGACATAGAGACTTTCGGGGAAAGGTCTTTCATCGTAAGAGCGGTGCCGCCGGTCCTGGGATCCCGGCAGATAGAAACGATAGTCAGGGATATAGTTTCAGATATGTCCGGTTCGGGCACTCTGGATCTCGAATATATGGAAGATCTGGTCAAAATGGTGTCTTGCAGGGCCGCGGTCAAAGCCGGAGATGTGCTAAGTGTCGTGGAAATGGAAAACCTTATCCTCCAGCTCGATAGATGCGCTTTGCCTTTTACCTGTCCGCACGGTCGGCCTACAAGAATAGAGATATCGCCGAAAGAACTTGAAAAAAGATTCAGACGAATATAGGACCCGGCAGAGCATGCTCGGGACGGAAGAAAATAGAGGCCGGGAAGATGAATAAGGGCGACGCTCTTAAGATATACCGGATTCTGGATAAGGAATACCCGGGAGTGACTACTGAGCTTACTTATCGCAAGCCTTACGAGCTTTTGTTCGCTACTATACTTTCTGCGCAATGCACGGATGTCAGGGTTAATCTGGTTACTAAAGAGCTTTTTAAAAAGTACCGATCGGTCTCGGATTTCGCGGAAGTCGGCCGCCCTTCTCTCGAACGTGCTGTAAGGTCTACCGGTTTTTTCAGAAATAAGGCCGCGAACATAATAGGATCCGCGCGCATGATAGAGAAAGAGTTTTCCGGAGAAGTTCCCCGGACAATGGCGGAGCTGTTGCGTCTTCCCGGAGTGGCCCGTAAAACCGCCAATATTGTGCTTTTCCACGGATTCGGGATAACGCAGGGGATAGCTGTGGACACTCACGTTAAAAGGATATCCTCAAGGTTGGGACTTACCGAAAATACGTCTCCGGAAAAAATAGAGAAAGATCTTATGAGTATATTCAAAAAGGAAAACTGGGGAAATTTGACAAATATTTTTATAGCGCACGGCAGAAAGGTCTGCCGTGCGAGAAAACCCTTGTGCGGCAGTTGTCCTGTGAGGGAACTGTGCCTGTTTCAGAAAAGCAGATAATGAAAAGACATTTGAAACTTACGTTTATTACGGCGGCACTGATAGCAACAGGCCTGATCCTTTTAGCGGCGGGTTGTCAGGGTGAGGCTGAGCTTTCGGAGAATAATGGGCTTTATAGATCCCGTCAGGTGATTGATGGTGATACCATTGAGCTTTCTTCCGGTCAAAGGGTCAGATATATCGGGATTGACACTCCCGAAATAAGAAAAAAGGAAGGGGAAAAGTGGGTATACCGTCCCGAAGTGTACGGTGTCGAGGCAAAGAACCGTAATGCCTCTCTTGTGTCGGGAAAGGCTTTGAAACTCGAGTTTGACGTGGAGAAGGAAGACAGGTACGGAAGATATCTGGCCTATGTTTATTCAGGCGACGCGATGGTAAATTCTCTTTTAGTGAGAGAGGGATTCGCTACAGTGTACACATTTCCTCCCAATGTGAAACACTACAAAGAACTGGTAATGGATCAACAAGAAGCCTTTGTCTTGCGAAGAGGGCTTTGGGGAACGCTCAGGGAAATAAGACCGTCCCAGGCACATTTGCATGGAGGTGATTTCTGTCTGATATCCGGCCGGATCTCGGGGCAGGATATTTCTTCGGGAAAGATGTATCTTTATCTTGCTTCAGCGGAGCCGGATACCCTACGGCTCGTGATATATTTACGAAATTTGCCGCTTTTTGAGGCGGAAGGAGTAGATCCTTTCAAAGATTATAAAGGCAGAGAAATAGAAGTTTTCGGTAAAGTCAACACAGAAGGCTCCCATCCCGAGGTCATGGTAGATAACCCCTTTCAGATAAAGGTGTTACAAAAACCGCAGTCCGGAGCCCACGGGCCCGATGCGTAACAAGATTTTAACTAAATTCAAGATTCTACCACCATGCAAGTCGGATCAAAACCGTATAATGGCATTATTCTGTTATGCCAGAGTTACCCGAGGAGCTGTGCCGATACAAGGGGCTGGTGTTCCCGGAGAGGGCGTTGGATCCCCGAGCGGGCACGGTCCCCGAGGGCACAGGCCCTCGGGGGAGCGAGGGGATCCGTCGAGCGAAGATTTTCTCGCTGGGAAAATCTTCGCGTCCCTCGCAGGGAATGCCAGCCCCTTGTATCGGTAACTCTCCCGTAATCCTTTTGCGAGCTAAATTGGTGTTATTTTCACTCTTGTAATATTACCTTCATTATGATATCTTAATTGCGCTGAGAGAGTTAGGCCGGCTGTGTAGGGGCGGAAAGTGGAACGTGAACGTTTAAATAGAACTCTGTTCTGACTGGAGGTAGTTATGTCGAAAGTTATGTGTGGTGGAAGGGCTATCGGATTTTCGGAAAGATTGTCCGCTTTGAAACCCTCAGCGACGCTTGAAATAACATCAAAGGCCAAAGCAATGATAAAAGCGGGGGAAGATGTGATAATACTTGCTGCCGGAGAGCCTGATTTTGACACTCCCCAAAGCGTCAAAGAAGCCGCCGTAGCGGCCATGAAAAGAGGGGAGACGAAATATACACCGGCTTCGGGCACACTTTCTTTGAAAAAGGCCATTTCAGATAAGCTTAGAAGGGACAACGGTCTCGAGTATGCCGTGAATCAGATAGTCGTTTCGGGGGGAGCCAAACACTCTATATATAACGCCCTCAGAAGTCTTTGTAATCCCGGTGACGAAGTTATAGTCATACATCCCTATTGGCTCAGCTATCCCGAAATGGTCATCCTTGCCGGGGGGGCCCCGGTGATAATAAACACATCCAGAGAAGGGGGGTTCAAGGTCACTCCCGAGCAAATAAAAAAAGTTGTAACGAAAAGGACAAAGGCCATCATTATTAACAGCCCATCCAATCCGGCCGGAGTGGTTTACAGCAAGAATGAGCTTTCCGCTATAGGAAAGATATGCCTGGAAAATGGTATAGTGATAATCAGCGATGAAATATACGAGAAGATAATTTTCGGTAATGAAAAACATTTTTCCATAGCGGCCACCAATCCGGACGTAAAAGGCATAACGGTTCTGATAAACGGTGTTTCTAAGAGTTATTCGATGACGGGGTGGCGCATAGGATACCTTGCCGCACCCCCTGGACTGGTTTCCATCATATCTAATTTTCAAAGTCAGACCACCTCAAACCCCTGTTCAATAAGCCAGGCCGCGGCCGAATACGCCATGAGATCGGAAGAGCTTGGGAAAGAGCTGGAGAGCAATCGGTTGGAATACCAGAGAAGAAGGGATCTCATGCTGAAACTTTTTGATGGCCAGGAAAAAATAAAGCCGTTCAAACCAGAGGGAGCTTTCTACATGTTCTGCGATATATCCGGGACTGGCATGGGATCTATGGAGTTTTCCGAGAGACTTCTTGCCGATAAGAAAGTAGCGGTTATTCCCGGACATCCTTTCGGAGAGGACAAATACGTGCGACTGAGTTTTGCTTCTGACCTCAAGAACATAACAGAGGGGGTCGGCAGGATAAGGAACTGGGTTGACAGCGTCTAGTAATAGTGACGCGGAACAGAATACCATATTTTTACGAAGGGGAGAGAAAATGGCGCAGACAATAGCGGAGAAGATATTATCAAGGCATAGCGGGAAAAAGGTTTTCGCCGGGGATGTGGTAATGGCGGATGTGGATTTTTGTTTCGGACAGGACGGGACAAGCGGAATGATAATAGACAGTTTTCGCCGCATGGGAGTGGATAACGTGTTCAGAAGAGATTCTTTCTGTATGGTCATAGACCACTCGGCGCCCAGCCCGAATATAGGGGTTTCGGCTATACACGACAAGATACGGCGTTTTGGAAAAGAGCATGCGGTAAGGGTTTTTGACGTGGGATGCGGTGTCTGCCACCAGATTATCCCTGAATCCGGCTTTATTTCCTGCGGTGATCTTGTTCTGGGTGCGGATTCTCATACGTGTACTTACGGGGCGCTGAACGCCCTTTCTACAGGAGTAGGGTCTACGGATCTTGCGGTTGCTCTGGCAAGCGGTAAGAACTGGTTCAAGGTTCCTGAAACCGTTAAAGTAGTTGTTGCGGGAACCCTTCCTAAAGGGGTGTACTCTAAGGATATTATACTCCGCATAATTGGTGATGTGGGAGCCGACTGGGCCAATTACCGTTCTGTAGAGTTTTCGGGAGATGCTATAACGGCCTTGAGCATAGAGGCAAGAATGACCATATCTAATATGACGGTCGAAATGGGAGCAAAATGCGGTTTAATGGAAGCTGACAAAAAAACGACAGATTGGATAAAAAAACACTCAATACGCGAGATCAGGCCGGTGGCCGCTGATCCGAACGCAATATACCTCGAAGAAAAAAAATATGATATATCGGAGCTTTCCCCGCAGGTTGCCCGGCCCGACACTGTTGATAACGTTTGTGATGTAAAGGAAGTTCTGGGGGCTCATATAGACGAAGTTTTTATCGGGACGTGTACTAATGGACGCCTGGAAGATCTGGAAATCGCCGCTAAAATATTAAAAGGCAAGAAAATAGCCAAAGGTATGAAGCTCATAATAACACCGGCCTCAAGGAAAATATATCTCGATGCTCTCAAGTCCGGACTCATAGAGATTTTTGTCAAGGCGGGAGCCTCGGTCAATAATCCGGGTTGTGGGCCCTGTGTAGGAACGCATCAGGGAGTGCTTGCCGACGGAGAAATGGCTTTTTCGACAGCCAACAGGAATTTTAAGGGTAGGATGGGGAACCCGAATTCCGGCATATATCTGGGTAGCCCGGCGACTGCCGCGGCTACGGCACTTGAAGGTAAAATTTCCGATCCGAGAGAACACAAACGCCGTTTGTGAGACCCTTGGGTTGAAGTCCGCGGATATTTTAGTTCTTGTTTAAAGGTGATCTTGGAATATATTGGATATTTCCACGGTGAAAAAAGTTTTGGCAAGCGGCTAATGTGAACATTGTTAGAGTTGTGCAAAATAGACTTTTATCCCGTCGTTGCGAGGAACGAACGAAGTGAGTGACGAAGCAATCTCAACATATATAACAGGTTATAAGATTGCTTCGGCGGCCTACTAAGTCTGCCGAAATCCTGAGCCCCATATGTTTCCACAGGACGAAGGGTTTCGGTCGTTTTGCTCCCTCGCAACGACGTGAAAACGGCATTTTGCAGAACACTATGAACATTGTCTGAGGGAGGTACAAATGACCAAATTAGCGAGAAGGCTTAAGATATCTAATGACATAAATACGGATTATGTTATCTCGGGACGTTATAAGTTCAAGATACAGGATCACAAGGAGCTGGCTAAACACATTTTCGAGGATTTGGAAGAGGATTTTCATAAAAGATTGAAACCGGGAGATTTTTTGGTT
>Ga0172377_10001205_pt1 | contig 25752 bp, 21 predicted proteins | sample Pumphouse3metaG_FD_119749 | JGI IMG/M metagenome (GOLD analysis project Ga0172377, IMG submission 119749) | Leachate microbial communities from a municipal landfill in Southern Ontario, Canada - Pumphouse #3 metaG | ecosystem: Engineered > Solid waste > Landfill > Unclassified | place: Canada... | reverse complement strand
ATGGCATAGTCCACATCCAAAATTAACATCCCGATGGTTATAACGACACCTGTTACCGCACTCAAGAGTGTTTTCATCGCCAGATAACGCTGGACACTGAAGGTGATTCGGGTGAAATTATCCAGGGATGAGGTGGCGTTTGGTAGCGCATGTTTAAGTTTTTCTGGCATGGAACTCGCCTCAAGGAGGATGAACACCACGGTGAGTAAAATCAGAAAGCCATTGGTCAAAGCAGATCCCAGACTGCTCAGAGTGTTAGCCGCAATCTTCATAGCAGCGCTGGGGTCAAAGTATTCCAGCACTACCTGGGATGAGATCGAGATACCATAGTTGTTGAGCCAGCCAAATAGCGCCTTGGTTTCTTCACGGATCTGTTGTTGGTATGTGGGTAAGGTAAGGGTGAAGTCATGCACCGAGGTGCCGATAAACAGAGCGAGAACCAGCCCGAAGAGCAGCGCCAGGGCAATAACCATACAGACTGCCACAACGCCTGGAACCCTCCTCCCCTCCAACCATTTGAGAGCTGGCAGGCAAAGGATGGCAATAAAGGTTGCGAGAAAAAAGGGCACTACAAGCTGTTGCGCATTTTTAAACCCAGCCAGAATAATGATCAAGCAGGCGCCGGTGATGAGGATAGATTGCCCAGGGCGCGTGTTTATGGTGGTCATGAGCCAGTTTCCTTAGATTTATATGGAACAAAAAAATACGGTGTAATATTGCATCATATTGCCTTTGGTGCAGGAAAGTATAGCGCCGTCGCTTGGCATGCACACAGGAAACGGTGCATGGAAACGACGTCTACACCGTCGAAGTTTACCACACGACTCCCGCCATACAGGAGCAAAATATATAATGGTTGCGAAGCAAAAATCGGCAATATCATACCTCTTTGTTCTGTTGCTTCTTGGTGTAACATGGTTGCTGCTACTGGATGTGAAACAAGCACAAAGCGCGAACTGGCTCATGCTCCAGGGGGTAGAGAAGCCCGGTGCCAAAAGATTTAACTTCAATGGTTTCCTTATGGCTGATTACCAGGATAGTGGGGGTGGAACCTTGAAAGCGGGGGCGTTCGAAGGGCAATCCATGGCCAAAGGGGTTGTGGGGCCAAGCCTGAAGTCACGTGCTGAATTTAATGTGCGTAAATTGCAGGGGGGATATAGTAAGGATTCGGTCACTAACCTGAATGTGGGTGTAATGCCAGATCGATATGGGGCGCAAGAGCTGTGGCGCTTCTTACACAGCGCGCTCATGCGTTTTAACTTATGCGTTTCAATTAGCGCGCCCGTTTTGCGCCAGGATTGAGCAGCAGAGCGAGCACAATGATAGCAGAACCGAGGAGCAGTTGTGTAACGTTGATGCGCTCGCCGAAAAACAGCATCGAACACCCGATGGCCAGAGGTATTTTGAGATTGTTGCTCACCGCTAGAACTCCGGCATTGACCTTGCGCGCGCCGTAATTCCACCAAAAGAAACATATCCCAGAAGCTAGAATGCCCAGATAGAGTAGAGTGAACCACTGTTGTGCATTGATGATGCTCAAGTCGTGCCAGCCGCCAGAGTGGAGAAGCATAGGAAGAGTTGCGGCAAATCCCCCCAAGTAAAGGAGAGAGAATACATTGCGATCTCCTAGTTGGCGAGTGCGCATGAGCTTGCAGTACGCCACCTGTCCAAACGCAAAAGACAGATTTGCCCCCTGTAACAGAAGAAAGCCGGTGTGAAATTCAGCGGTGCTGAAATCGCGGTATAGCACAATTGCGGTCCCTGCAACTGCCAGCAGAGACATGCTAAAAAAACGTCGGTGGAAACGGAGCGAGAACAGGTCGTTGACTATGGTGACAAATATAGGAGTAAAAATAGTAAATAGCGCAACCTGATACGCCTGCAGATATGCAAAGGCAGCGGTGTAGCAGGTATACATGAGGCCATATTGGATTGCACCGATGCCAAGGAGCAAGGCGCGGGTAAAATAGGAGCAATGCTTAATCCGCGCAAAGGGGAGAAATACCAGCCACGCTAGTGCCAGACGCAGAGCTGCAACGAGGCTTGGGTCAATCGTGGTTAGTTGCCCTTTGATAAGGCCGAAAGAGAATGCCCAGATAAGGGATACAGCAACAAGGTAGAGCATGGGCTACTGCACCGGAGTCTCAAGTTCAGCGAGTTGAACGCGGTTTTTGCCACCTTGTTTTGCCATGTACATGGCTCGATCGGCGCGTGCGATAATTTCATCCTTACTAAAGTTTTCACTTTCTGGGCAGAAGTGCGTTACTCCAATGCTCGCAGTGGTTCGAATTTTATGTCTTTTCCACGGGGTTCTGTGCTCTTCAATCTGCTGGCGCAGGCGCTCGGCAATGATCATCGCTTCATTGATGTTGGTTTCAGGTAAAAACACCGCAAACTCCTCCCCCCCATAGCGCGCGGCTAAATCCACCTGGCGTAGAGCACCGCAGATCAGTTCTGCAATGTACTGCAGCACACGGTCTCCAGCCAGATGGCCGTAGGTATCGTTGATCTTCTTGAACTCATCCAGATCGAGCAAAATAAGGGAAAAACAAGTTTTGTACCGTAGGGAACGTTGGATTTCACGCTGGAAGTAGTCAAGAAAATAGCGCATATTGTGCAGCCCGGTCAGGTTATCTTCAAAGGCTAAGAGGCTCAGCTCAGAGTTGGCGCGGTAGAGTTTTTTTGAATTCTTTACTAGGGTGTCACGTTCGCGCTCCAGCTCGCGCAGCTCCATGTCGGTACTGAGGTTTAATTTGCTCAGAATGACGTTTGCTTCCTGTAGCAGCTGTCCGGGGCTCTTGATTTTGTCCGGATGGACCTCAAAGAACGCCAAAGTCTTAAGGCTGTTGGCGAAGATTTCTTGAACCAGCCGATCAATGGTCGCTTGATCGAAGTTTTTTTGTTCGAGGAGTTTACCTAGCACTTCGAATTTATCCGCAGCAGGCTTGCTGTGGAACATGTCAGCAATTAGGTCTGCAACCTGAATTACAAATGCAGCATCCCTATACTCGAGCGGAGCTTCCTCCGGATTGTGATGGAACAAAATCGGTTGGGTGATGCTGTCGGGGATCTGCCATCTCTTGAGCACTCCCGCCCCGAGTTGGCAGTGGTTGAAACCGAAGGCTTGTTGCTCTCTTTCCCGCAGTTCACCCTGGGAGGGGGTGGAATCTTCAAGCAGGTCAAGGTATTCGGGTATTTGGCTCCCAGCGATTAGGATACCAATATCGTGGAGAAGGCCGGTTATGAATGTGCTGCAGTTTTCGCCGTAGAGCTCCTTGTTTATTAGATTTGCTGCTACTGCCGAAGTTAGGGCATGGCGCCAGAAAAAATTGAAATCGAAGCTGGAGTGGAAGCGACGCTTATTGAACGCGTGCACCAGAATAAACGAAAGCGCAATGTTGGTAACCTGGGTGGTGCCAAGGCGTGTGAGCGCAACATGAATACAGGCAATATTTCCCGCTGGGCTAAATAGAGGGGAATTTGCTACTTTAAGGATGCGTGCCGCCAGCGCCGAATCTGCTGTGATGATACGGGTAAGGCGATCAAAGTCGATATCCTCGCTACCAAGCTCTTCCAGAATAAGGGTTGCCACGGAAGGAGGTGTGGGCAGGGTGAGCATGTCATTGTGGTTTAAAAATTTGTTTAAGGCCACAGCTGTCTGGTCGCTTTCTGCTTATAACGAGGAAAAGATCCAATTGTGTGTGATTGGTTGCTGGCTAACTCAAGCCTCACTAAACTCATGACTGTCTCTCATTAAGGAGGTGGCGAGATTGGGTAGTCTTTTGTTGCGCGCAGTACTTGAATGTCCGAGAGTAGCCCTCCCCAAGAATGCTGAGGATCAGTAAAGTATAGAACAACTTAGAGCATTCCGAGCGGTTATCCTAGCACGTCGTGTAGGTTGAGCCAACTGGTAAAGTGTCCTGAAGTGCAGATCTTTATGTGCAGGGTATGGAGCTACACCGATGGCAACCGATGGCACAGTACTTGACAAATATTGGTGCGGTGACTACCTTACGCCGAGTTTTGATCTATGTTAGGGTGTCGTATTAATACTTAGCCTTGGAGTTGATTCATGCCTATCTATGAGTACAAGTGCAACAAATGTGGGTTGGTGTTTGAAGCGCGGCAGAAGTTTTCTGATGCCCCACTAAAAGAGTGCCGTGAGTGTGACGGTAAAGTAAACAAGCTTATTTCCAACAGTGCTTTTACCCTTAAGGGCGGCGGCTGGTATGAGCAGGGTTACACGCATGCTCCGCCATCCTGTCCTAAAGCAGAGTCGGGCGCGTGCCCTAAAAATGCAGGTTGAGCCTAAGCTTTAAAGTGGCACCAGGTCTGGTTGCCAGTATATAAAAGTGCAATAGGGAGTTTACTCTTCGGTACGGGAGTTTTTTGTTTGTATGCATCAACATACGGAGGTTTACATGGCAGCAACACTTATCGACGGGAAAGCGCTGGCAGCGCAAATGCGGGATCAACTGGCGCAGAGCGTAGCTGAATTGAAACGGCAAGGTGTTGTGCCTGGTTTGGCTGTAGTGTTGGTAGGGGATGATCCTGCGAGCCGCGTGTATGTGTCCATGAAAGAAAAGGCGTGTGCGAAGGTGGGGATATTCTCCGATGAACATCGTCTCCCGCCTGAAACCACCCAAGAGGAGCTTCTGACTCTGGTAGATAAACTCAACAACGATCCCCGTATCGATGGCATTTTGGTACAATTGCCGCTTCCGCAGCATATTGACGAAGATGCGGTGATCACTGCTATCGCCCCCGAAAAAGATGTGGACGGTTTTCATCCGGTTAGTGTCGGACGTCTGGCGATCGGAAATCCAAGCTTCAAATCGTGCACCCCCTATGGGGTGATGAAAATGCTTGAATCTATTAACTACGACCTCAATGGTAAGGAAGTAGTGGTGGTAGGACGCTCCAATATTGTGGGCAAACCGGTGGCGCTGATGTGTCTGGCCCAGAATGCAACAGTCACCATCTGTCATTCACGCACGCGTGATTTGGCCGCGCACGTTAGGCGCGCGGATGTCGTGATCGCCGCAGTGGGGCGCACCGAAATGATTAAAGGCGAATGGATTAAGGAAGGTGCGGTGGTAATCGATGTTGGGATCAATCGTCAGGAGGACGGGAAGCTTCTCGGAGATGTGGAGTTTGCTGCGGCGGCAGAAAAAGCTAGCTTCATCACTCCAGTACCTGGTGGGGTTGGTCCCATGACCATCACCATGCTGCTGGAAAATACGGTGCAGAGCGCACGTTGCAGGGCTAAATAGGTAAGGCGTGTTCAGGCAACGTGTATTCGCGCGTTGGCGTCTGATTTCTAAGGATGCAAAGTTCACAAAAAGGTTGTCGGGAGATCCGGCGACCTTTTTTACTTTCCGAAGATCTCTTGCCTGCCTCCAAGTTGGTAGTGAAAATACGCCTTGATACGCAGTTGCTCTTCTGGGTAGCTGTCTGGGAGCTTGCCGTAGGGCCCGCCTTTGATTACTGCGGCTATCGCTTCACGGTTCAGGCGCTCAAACTCTGAGCCGTTGAGCAGGTTCACATCCTCTACACTGCCGTCGCGATTGATAATGATCTCCAGCAGTGCAGTCCCCTGTTCGCCACGTTGGATCGACTCATGCGGGTAGTTCCATACCGCGTAGACCCCTTTTTTAAAGCGGGCGAAAAAAGAGAACAACAGATCGTGCTTCATATTGAGCCACACTGCTTCCCCTCGTGCCACATCGGGGCGCTGCTTTATCCTGGTTTCGCGCGCAATATCGGCGGCCGCATGGGTGCTTGAACGAAGGAGCTGCTCCAGCTTCGGCATAGGTCTAGTGCTCGGCTGGGCATCTGCTTCTGGCTCAGGTTTCGGCAGCGCCTCCTCGAGGGGCGGTTGTTCCTCGAGCTGTTTCTGTTCCTCTTCAGGGGCGACTTCTTCAGTGTCCGGCTCTTGCAGCGCTTCAATCTGCGGCAGGCTGGGGGCACTATCCTCGAAGGCATATCCTTCCGGAGCTTGTTCCTGCTCCACCTCTTGGCTGGCTTCGCCTAAGCGATGGGTTTCTACCTCTTTTTCTATAGGGTGTAACACCTGCGCCGTTTCCCGTTCTTCGCGCAGGGGTTGAATCTCTATATAGGTAGGTTCATCTTGCACGAATTCCCCCTGTTTCTTGGCGTCCGGTCCTGAAAAAAGGAGGAGCAGGTGTACGGCCAGTGACAGGGCGATAAAGAGGAGGAGCAGAACAATATGTGAATCTCTGGAGTTTCGCGCCATTGTCTGCTCAGTTAGATCCAGTTACAGAAAAAGTTGATAGAGGACCATAAGAATGGCAGCGTTTTTGCTGGCACAGCCCTCCAGGGAAAGTAAGCAGTGAGTATATATGTAGAAGGATTAAGTTCATCTGATCTCTGCAGTTGTCACCATGCTCTGGATAGTTTAAGCTTTGGCGGTATTGCTGTATTTGGTGTTTTGGGCTAAAACACCGAACGTTGGCGCCCATGACTCGATTCGTAACCGATAAATAACATCCTGGAAACTCTATGGAGCATTAATGTATGAAGGTAATTCTACCTGTTGCCGGGCGTGGAACTCGCCTGCGTCCGCATACCCATGCAAAAGCGAAATCACTGGTGCGCGTTGCGGGTAAAACCGTACTTGAGCATATCATTACCAGGCTCGAAGCGATAGATGTTGAAGAGTATATCTTCATTGTAGATGACAACGGCACTCAGATTGAAGACTTTATGCGCGAAAACTTCCCTGCGTTGGCGTGTACCTATATCCCGCAGCGGGAAAAACTTGGTCCGGCGCACGCGGTGTATCTTGCCGCACAACGCATTCAGCCCGGCGATGATGTGCTGGTGGTGTTTAATGACACCATTTTTATCACCGACCTGCAACAAATTGATGAGCTGTGCCGCACGTGTGACGGTCTCATCTATTCACATGAGGTGGAGGATTATCAGCGCTTTGGGGTGAATGTTGTGCGCGACGGATATATTGTGGATATGGTGGAGAAGCCCGACACCCCTATCTCTCGTTTGGCTCAGGTGGGGCTGTACTATCTCAAGGATGGGTGCGATTTTATGGCCTATTTGCAGCAAAGTATTGAGGCAGATGAAAAAGAAAAAGGGGAATTCTACCTGCCGGCAGTGTTTATGCGCATGATCCGCGCGGGGAAGAGGTTGTGCGCGCCGAGCATCGATGCCTGGCTCGACTGCGGCAAACCAGAAAATTTGCTTGAAACCAACCGCTATCTGTTGCGTACAAATAATAAGTGTATGGGAGAGCTGACCAACTCCGTTATCATCGAACCGGTCTATATAGGCCCGGGCGCGCAGGTGAGCAACAGTGTGATCGGCCCTGATGTATCGATAGCTCGGGGGACGGTGGTGGAACAGGCTGTGATCTGCGACACCATTATCAATGCCGACAGTGAAGTGAAGAATGTGGTACTGCGCCACAGTATCCTTGGAGACTCAGTGCGCTTAGTGGGTTCGGCTCAGAGTATGAGCATGGGAGATCATTCGGTGCTGGAGCCCCCAGCCTGAGACCAATAGCTGCTTAGTGGATGGTAAACAGTTACCAGCCCACAACGTTTTAGCTGAGCCGCTGATGAGAGAAGTTTTTTGTTACGCATACATACGGAGAGAATATGCAGGTTCTGGTAACCGGAGGCGCTGGTTATATAGGTACCCACACCATGGTGGAGTTGCTTGAAAGTGGGCATGAGGTGATTTGTGTCGATAATTTGACCAATTCATCCCCCCAAGCGCTGGAACGGGTAGAACAGATCAGCGGAAAAAAAGTGCAGTTCTATCCCTATGATGTGCGCAACAGGGTGAAGCTGGAGGAAATATTTGCCACCCACAGCGTAGAGGCAGTGATCCACTTTGCTGGCTACAAAGCGGTGGGAGAGTCGGTAGCGCTGCCACTTAAGTACTATGCCAACAATATAGATTCCACCCTGGTACTGTGTGAGGTTATGGCGGCGCATGGGTGCCGGAATCTGGTGTTTAGCTCTTCTGCCACTGTGTATGGTGATCCTGAAAGTGTACCTCTGCGCGAGAACGCTCCCGTGGGCCCCACCAACCCCTACGGCCGCACGAAGCTTATGCTTGAGCAGATCCTTGCCGATGTGCATATCTCCGAAGCAGGGTGGAATATTGTGCTTCTGCGCTACTTCAACCCGGTGGGAGCACATCCATCTGGATTGATAGGCGAAGACCCGCGCGGCATTCCCAACAATCTACTCCCCTTTGTGACTCAAGTGGCCGTGGGCAAGCGGCAATGTCTCAGCGTTTTTGGAGATAATTATCCCACTAAAGATGGAACCGGAGTGCGAGACTATGTTCATGTAGTGGATTTGGCGCGTGGTCATGTCTGTGCTTTAGAGCGCGGTGTTAAGGTTGCGGCGCAACAGAACCAGGTGTTGAAGGTGAATTTGGGCACTGGGTGCGGCTATTCTGTCCTTGAGGTTGTACGCGCGTTTGAAGCTGTCAGTGGGAAAAAGGTGCCGTATCAAGTGGTGGCGCGGCGTCCGGGTGATATTGCCACCTGCTACGCTGATCCCTCCCTGGCGCGCACCCTGTTGGGGTGGGAGGCGCGCTTTGACTTAGAACAGATGTGTCGGGATGCGTGGGCATGGCAGAGTGCTAACCCCGATGGGTATGGGGCTTGAGTGCTTAGTGCTTAGTGCTTAGCGCTTAGTGAGGAGATGCAATGTTCTTCTATCTGCAGACGTTTATTGCTGGCGCTGAGGTAGAAAAACAGGTGAATATCTTGCGGTGCGTTATCCTCTCTGGTGTTCTGTGTCCGGTGCAGGGCAGGGAGGCGTGCGGCAAAGTGCTGTAGTTTTATCCCTCTCCCTTTGATCTGATCCAGCTTTTCCGTTACCCGCTCTTTTACCGCCTGTTTTTCGCTGGCGTTTAATTCCAGGGTATAAAAGCCAGGGATTTTCCCCACTGTAACCACTTCGCGCAGGGCCAGATCTCGCATCAGGGTCTGGTGCAGAAATTCTACTGTCACGCTGGCGCAAGGGAATAGATGTGTCACAGCATGGGCAAGATGTTCGAAGATCTCCCGTTGCCCCAGCGGAAAACGCAACAAACCTTGCTCTTTCCAATATGCCTCCAGTTTCACCAGTGCTGTCGCTACACTGCCGTATTGTTTTCCCAGCTCGAGGATAAAGTTGGTGGCACGCTCGCAATTCCAAGTGAGATCCAGAAGACGGCTGATACCACGGATCCGTTCGAGGGCAAAAAAATCTAGCTTGTCTGAACTCAGTACGGTGTAGGGGGGGTGAGGGTCGTAGCGTAGCCCCAGTGCGTCAGCATCGCGCTGCAGCGGTGCGCCGGGGAGAATCTTGAGAGTTTCTATCTGAAGGTGATGCGGGCGCAGGGGCATCAGTTGGTCAATCCCGTGTAGAATACGGTTGAAGTCGTCGCCAGGTAACCCCGCAATGAGATCTAGATGGATGTGGATATGGGTGCGGCGCAACAGTTGTTCGACATTTGCCAGCAAGGTTTGCAGGGGGGCGTTGCGTTTCAGCGCTGCGAGGGTATCCTCCATGGTGGATTGCACCCCGATTTCAAATTGAAACATATCTGCGGGCACCTGTTCCAGCAGTTCTATGGTGGCGGCATCGAGCAGATGGGCCCCTATCTCAAAGTGAAAATGGCTACAGCGGTTGTGTTCGAGGATGAAGGTAAAAATTTCCCGCGCCCGCTGGGAGTTGTAGTTAAAGGTGCGATCCACCAGCTTGATCTTAGGTACCTGCTGCTCCATTAAAAGGAGCAGGTCTTTCTTGATTCTAGGCATGGTAAAACTGCGTACTCTGGTGTCTAGAGCACTCATGCAGAACGCACAGTTGTAGGGGCATCCGCGGCTGCTTTCGTAGTACACAAAGCCGCGCCCGTATTCTATCAACCCCAAAGCATACGGCGAGGGGAGTTGGTCCAGCTCCTCAAGCAGGAGCGCTTCGGGGTTGGATACGATTCCCTCTGCGCAGCGCAGACTCAGGCCTGGAGATTCGGGTACGGAAACACCTGCACTCCACCCCTGAAGCAGGTGGCGCAGGGGACGTTCCCCTTCTGCATGGATAATGGCACGGATGCCTGGGTGCTGCTCCCAGATCTCCGCTTCGGGGTAGCTTATCTCTGGCCCCCCGAGAATGATACGGATGTGCGGTGCCGCTACGTGGATTGCATCCACCAAGGCGAGAGTTTCACAGCGGTTCCAGATATATACCGAAAAGGCGATCACATCGGGGCGTTGTTCCAGCAGGGCTGCCAAGATGTTTTCCCGCGGTTCGTGCACGGTGAATTCGCTGATCACAATCTCTCCGCACCCATCTTTGCAGTATGCCGCAAGATAGGGAAGGGCGAGGCTGGGGTGGATGAATTTACTGTGTAGGGTGGTAAGGATAGTTTTCATGCGTGCCAGCATAGGACAAATCTGGCGCGGAATTAAGTAAAAAGTGGAGTCGAGCATCTTTGCATCCGGCGATACTTGCTTGCTATGCCTGCGCACCGATAAGGTGTGGTTTAATTTTCTATCTCTTAACCTCTTCATATTGCACAGATATTGCACTTGTTTATCCGCATGCAGTTGCTGTAGCATTGAGGTTTAACCTCTGGCTGCACGAGTCTGCGCATAACGGCAGGGAATAGTCTGATTTTTGGAAGGAACGGGTATGACTTTTTATACCGTGGTAGCAACGCTGGACGGCGAAATATTTGAGCATCCTGAATACCGCATGGCTGGAATGAGCGGCACCGCAGTTTGCATTCCGGGCGACGCTGAGATGATTCCGCTGCCGGAAGGGAGCCGCTTGTTCACCATGCCCGGTGTATTCCCAGTGGGGATCAATATGCGCAGCGGCGCCAAAGAGACCATTCGGCGTCTACCCCGCTCTATGGGAGGGGAAGAGGTGCAAGCGGTATGTGCCTTTATCTCTCCAGCATATATGCGTACCTATTTGCCCGCAGTGGAGTATCCTGCCAAGCGCCAGACGTTGCCCCTGTGGGCGTACACTGCACTTGCGTGGTGTGCTGAGGATGAGTGTTTTTACGTCCCCGCCCTTAAAGTAGATCGAAGCACGCAGTGGCAGGCAGAATATTTTGATGATCGCAAGGTCGTTCCAGGGGTGGACGAGCTGCTGGGACGCTATCCAGATAATCGTTTACTTGTGCAGTTATCCCGCTGTGCTTTAGACTACCATTGTTTTGCGGCTAAAAATCTGTTTTTAAAGCGTTGGGAGGCACCGTTGCCTACCTCGCCCACATGCAACTCCAACTGCCTTGGGTGCCTCTCCTATCAGGCTGCGGAAAATGAGTGTTGCCCTTCCAGTCAGGAGCGGATCGACTTTGTTCCCAGTGTTGAAGAACTGGTGCAGGTAGCAGTGCCCCACCTCCAACACGCCGAAAATGCCATTGTTTCCTTCGGACAGGGGTGTGAGGGGGATCCCATCATGCAGGCGGATGTTATTAGTGCTGCAATCAAGGCGATGCGGCGCGAGACCAGGCGTGGAACCATAAACTTCAACTCCAATGCTTCGTTGCCCCATAAAGTAAAAGAGCTTGCGGCGGCCGGGTTAGATTCGATCCGTATCTCTCTCAATTCGGTGCGCGAACCGACGTACAACGCCTACTATCGCCCCAATGCGTATCGCTTTGCAGATGTGCTCGAATCGGTGCGCTGTGCTAAGGAGCATGGGCTGTTTGTGATGTTCAATTACCTAGTGTTTCCCGGTATCACTGATCAACGTGAGGAGCTGGAGGCGCTGATAGAGGTGATTGACGAGTGCGGCGTGGATATGTTGCAGTTGCGTAATCTGGCCATCGATCCCTGCTTGTATCTGCACGCGATGCCCCCGGCGCGTGATTGCATGGGAATGGCGCAGATGTTCACAGAGATAAAAGAGCGGATCCCGCGCATTCAGTATGGCTACTTCAATCGTACCAAGAATAATTTTTATCCCGCCGGATTTGAACGTGATTGGCCTCTGAGCAATAATTAAGCACAAGTGTACCCAGGAGAACAGCTATGAAAAAACATCTTGTAACAGCCCTTGTGGTCTGTGTTCTGAGCCTTGCATTCATGCCCGAATGGGTCGCAGCAGACACCCGCTATGTAGCAGATCAGCTTGTTATCACCTTGCGCGAGGGGATGGGTAACGAATATCGTGTGAAGCGTACAATAAAAACTGATACCCGCATGGAAGTGCTTGAAGAGCAGGGGCGCTATCTGCGCGTGCGTCTGAATGACGGCACTGAGGGGTATGTGCTGACACAGTATGTATCTACCCAACGCCCCAAGAGCCAGATTATTAAAGAGCTTGAGGCAGAAGTTGAGGGTTTACGTTCCCAAACAGAAGCGCAAGCTGACGCGGTAGCAGATGCGGAGCAGATGCGTGCTGAAGTGGAGCTACTGCAACAACGGGTGCAACGCAAAGAAGAGGAGTTGGTTGAGATCCGCGAACTCTCTGACAATGCTCTGATGTTGGATGAAGAACGCAAGCGCTTGAAGCTTGAACTGGACGCGGCGCAGGAGGAGTTGAACATGTTGCGAGAGGAAAATCGCACCATACTCAGTACTGCGAGCACCAAGTGGTTTCTTGCCGGCGGCGGGACGCTGTTTGTAGGGTGGGTTATGGGTAAGCTATCGCGACGTAAAAAGCGTAGAGATTTCAGCGGAATTTAATTTAACAAGTTATGGAACCCCAGCTTTTTCAAGGATAAATATTTATGAATTTCCCGGACATTGGCCTTCAGGTGCCGCGTATTCTGTTGCCCGCGCCTGCTACCGATATGCAGAAGTGGGCCGTTATCGCCTGTGATCAATACACCTCAGATCCTCAATACTGGGAGGATCTCGCAGCATTTATAGGGTGTGCGCCTTCGACCCTGAAGATAACCCTGCCTGAAGTGTATCTGGCAGATGAAAAGGTGGATGAACGTATCCGCCAGATTAACGCCACCATGAAAACTTATATGCGGGATGGAAGTATGGTAGAACACGAGCCGGCGTTTGTCCTCGTAGAGCGCAGCACCTCCATGGTGCCGCAGCGCAAAGGGCTTATGGTCGCACTAGATCTTGAATGCTACGACTACAGCAAGGGATCGCACTCGCTCATTCGCGCTACCGAAGGTACCATCGTGGATCGTCTCCCCCCGCGGATAGAAGTGCGGCGCAATGCCCCACTGGAACTGCCCCATATCATGGTGTTGATTGATGATCCACGCAAAACCGTGATTGAGCCATTGTTTGAGGCGAAACTGGAAAAAATATACGATTTTGATCTATATGCCGACAGCGGACACCTGAATGGCTATCTTGTGGACGATGTACAGTTGCAACAGCAGGTGGCACAGGCGTTACGAGATCTTGCCGATCCGCATGCATATCAGCGCAAGTACCCAGGGCACGAAGATGTGATGTTGTATGCTATGGGAGATGGGAACCACTCCTTTGCCACAGCAAAAGCGCTGTGGAATGAAATTAAGCAACACGCGACCGACCCAGCTGAGATTGTAGATCATCCGGCACGCTACGCTTTGGTTGAATTGGTAAACATTCACGATTCTGGGCTGGAGTTTGAAGCGATCCATCGTGTGTTATTTAATGTCGATGTTGAGCATCTACAGCAGGCCATGGAGCTGTCCTTTCGCACCGCTGGGATGGGATTCACCCTGGAACCACACGCAAATGCAGATGCATGTCTGACTGCGATGGCAGCCGCCGAAGAGGGGAGTGAGCACTGTATCGGCTGTGTCCTCAGCGGAGCCTACTACCTGATGCGGATTGTAGATCCGCAAAAAACCCTTGCGGTAGGGTCGTTACAGGATTTTCTGGACACCTATCTTGAAGAGCAGAAAAAAGTGCGGATAGACTATATCCACGGCGCAGAAAGTGTCACCCAGATAGGTTCACGCTCTGCCTGTGCGGGATTTTACCTCCCCGCTATCTCTAAACACGACTTTTTCCGCACTATAGTGCAGGACGGTGCGCTGCCGCGCAAAACGTTCTCCATGGGGGAAGCGGATGAAAAACGCTTTTATCTTGAGGGGCGAAGAATTTGTCCTGAGTTCTAGGAGGTGCCGGGAGGATTGCCGTGCTGTTTCCAGGGGGAGTTGCGTGTGCCGCGCTTCCTTTCAATCCACACCAAGGTCTGGGCGATGAAATCTAGGCAGTCCTGCTCCAGAGCTGTGTAGTTTTGCTCCAGTTGGGTGATGGCGCCGTGCAGTGGGTCATGGGCTTTCGCGCGCTGACTGATGTGATTCAGGGCACGCTCCATAGTTTCAATGCGCGTATAGGCAGCCAGCCAGTTGTGTTGACGCATCCGTGGCACAATGGCGGAGAAAGCAGGGACAAGACCGGGATGAACCTCGAGGATCGCATATATTTCTTGCGCGAACTCAGGCAGCGGTTGTGGATGGAAGTGACTCCAGTGGCGCGCCGCAAAATGGTCGTAAAAAAGATCTACCATAATGCCGCGATAGAGTCCGTAGCTTGAATCCAAGCGGTGGTAACTTTGCTTAAAAACAGTAGATCGTTGCGTGTAGCTGTCTATACGCCGATGTTGTTTTAATCCGCGGAGTACCTCAGCGCTGAAGCGCTTGGGTCGCGTTTCCAGCGGCCCTTTCACAAAGTCTCCCATCAGGTTGCCTGTATAACAGTCCGGGGTCGGGTCAGAAAAAAGGAGATGGAGCAGATAGTTCACAGAGTTGACGCGGCGTCTGAGTCTTCAACTGCGGCCGTTCTGCTGGCGATGGACTCTTGGACCTGCTCAGATTTCAGGGCCAGTTTCTCACGCAGCATATCAACGTTCTCAGCAAATTCTGCCTTGTTATGGGAGGCGATAGGCTGCGCCGGAGTAGCCTTGATCTTCAGCGGATTGATAGGGACACCATTTTTTAACATCCTGAAGTCCAGATGTGGCCCCGTAGCTAGTCCAGTACTACCCACATAGCCAATAATATCTCCCTGTTTGACCCTGGTCCCTTTGTTGATCCCGCGCCCGAATTTACTCAGATGGATATATGTTGATTCATACCCATTGGGGTGGCGCAGGCGGATCAGATTACCGTTGTTGCGATCGTAGCTTTTGCGCACAACCGAACCATCTCCAATCGCTTTTACCGGAGTTCCGGTGGGAGCGGCATAGTCAACCGCAAGGTGGGGACGCCATTCATTCAACACTGGATGAAAACGGCGGTTGGTGTAGCCCGAGGAGATACGCGTGTAGGAAAGCGGGGCTTTGAGAAACGCTTTGCGCAAGCTCTGCCCATGTTCGTCATAGTATCCACCGGCACCGTCGTTAGCGTAGTAAAAGGCGTAAAAGTCTTTGCCCTGGTTGCTGAAGTGAGCTGCGAGCACATTGCCGTAACCTTCAAGTTTACCATTGCGGTAGCGTTTTTCAACAATGGCGCTGAAGTAGTCTCCATGGCGGATGTCGCGAATGAAGTCGATATCCCAGGCGAAGATATCCATAATGTTTATAGCTAGCTGGGAAGATTCTCCGATAGACGCAATGCTTCCAAACAGGCTGGACTCAATTTCGGTGCCGATATTCTCCACTTCGGTATCGTAGGGGATTGGTTTGCGTTCAATGTGAATCTCCCCCTCTCTTTTCTCAATGATAAGCTGTTCTTCACTGTCGATATCGTAGCGAAACGAGATAAACTCCTCATCTTTCAGTTCAATGCTGTATTGATTTCCAGCGCACAGCTTGTGCAGGGGGAAAATAGGCTTGGCTTTTTGGTCTATCTGGAGAATTTCCGCCGGAGTGAAGTAGTGGCCAAGCAGATTAGTGATGGTTTCACCCGATTCCACCGCACAGCTGATGATTTCGCGCCGCGCTTCAAGTGTCGCTTCGGGCAGAGGGTCGTCAAACACTGCCGGTTGCAAGATGTGTGGATCGGCAGGTTGCACCACTTCGGCTTCGTACAGGCTTTTGTCCTGGGTGAAAAAATAGATCAGGGTGCCGAACCCAGCAAGGAGTAGGAACAGCACCATGCTCTGCCGCCGCCGTGCAGCTTTGCGTTTTTTAGTCGAGGGGAGTTCGTACAAGTTTCTGCCCCGCGCTCTATTACGTGAGTTTTTATGTGAACGTTGCGAAGTCATAGTTTATACAGAATGGCCTTTTTTAAATGTTGGGCCGGATGAAGTTGCCATGCAAGAGAACCTGAGCAAAGCTTCAAACCAAGCCTTACAGGGCGAGAGCGTAGAATGGGTGCAGGGTATAAGATTGTACCGATATTTAATCCCTCAGCATTTTACCTGGGGGGATTGTCGATTGCCTGAACGAGTGTGGTGCGGTGGAGTTTTCATGTCAGCAGGCCGCAGCGGCGCTGGCGCGAAAAAATCTTTAGCCTTTAGATTGCAGTAGAATGATGATTGAGCTCATCCACAGATGTGTGATAGTAGCAGAGGTCTGTTTAAAATGTCCATAGCTTCTATGCATCATAGAAACTCCACTGCTTAGATTAATTCACAGAGGTATGATTCAGCCTGTTTAGAAACCTGCACGCCACCTGACGGATGGGGGGTTGCTGCAGGTATGAATATTTACTCCAGAAACAAATATGATGTGAGGATTTAATGATCAACACCACGAGACTTTGTACAGAATTTAGCACCTTAGCGGCTATTTCAAGCCCATCCTTTTACGAAGGGGAGATCGCAACATATCTGCATTCCCGCCTGGAACAGCTGGGCGCTCGTGTGGAGTGCGATACTTCTGCACACGCTACGGGTAGTGAAAGTGGAAATATTATTGCGCGGCTTCCTGCTTACAACCACGGGGATGCTCCTCTGCTTCTGTCTGCACACATGGATACAGTCTCTCCCGCGCAGGGAGTGACACCGATGCTACAGGACGGCGTGTTTACCAGTGCCGGGGATACCATCCTCGGGGCGGATGATAAGTCTGGCATTGCCCAGATCCTCGAGGTGGTGACGGTATTGCGGGAAAATAATATCCCCCACCCGCCCCTTGAGCTGGTTTTTACCGTGTGTGAAGAGGTGGGATTGCTCGGGGCAAAGAACCTTGATTTTAATGCCTTGCATGCGCGTCACGGGCTGGTGTTGGATACCTCTGGCGTTGGGATGGTGGCATGCAGTGCCCCGTGTGCAAACAAGATCAAGTTCCGCATCCGCGGGCGCGCCTCCCATGCGGGGCTTAACCCAGAACATGGCATCAGTGCCATCCGCATTGCTGCACGCGGCATTGAGCAGATGCGTCTGGGGCGCGTTGATGCGGACACCACCGCCAACATTGGAGTGATCCATGGTGGTCAGGCCACTAACATCGTTGCGGCCATGCTGGAGATGCTCGGAGAGGCGCGCAGTTTCTCCGAGGAAAAACTACAGCGTCAGACTGAGCACATGTGTACCTGCCTGCGCGAGGCGGTGCGTCACTACTGTGGTGGTTCACCTATCCCCGAGGTTGGGGTTGAGTGTGAGGTTATAGAGGATTACCCCTTGATGAATGTGTCCCAAGATACGCCTATATTGCAGACTTTGCGTGACGCTGCGGTGACATTGGGGCAGACCTTGGAGGTGGGACGTTCCGGTGGTGGTAGTGATGCAAATATATTCAATGCCCACGGCATTGCTACCCTGAACCTCGCCACAGGGATGAATAAAGTTCACTCCACAGAAGAGTACATCCGGGTCGCAGATCTTGCAGCGGTGGCGGCCCTGCTCCTGGAGTTTGTGCGTAGCATCCCCTCAACAGCGCCCCACATATCTATCGAGGCCTCGAAATGATTTCTGTTACCCCAAGAATGCAACAGGTGGGATCACCCCCTATTACAGAAGTTAAGCGCTGGATAGCGGGACACACTTTCCCCGCCCACCGCCCTCTGGTGGATATGTGTCAGGCAGTTCCCGATTATCCGCCCGCTCCGGGGTTGCGTCAGTATCTGCAAAAACTTGTGCTGCGCCCCGAAGTTGCGCAGTATTCCCCCGATGAAGGGCTCGAGATTGTGCGGACCGAGGTGGCGGCATGGTACGCACGCCGCTACTGTGGGGCTCCGACGGCGGAAAATATCTGTCTGAGCATCGGAGCGAGCCAGGCCTTTTGGCTGGCGATGTTGCTTGTGGCCGAAGCCGGGGATGAAGTGATTGTACAGAAACCCGCATACTTTGATCACCCCATGGCTCTCGACACGCTGGGGATTAAACCTGTGTTCGTTTCTGCCACAGCGGATGGTGGTTCAGATATTCAGGCTATCTGCCGCCATATAACGTCACGCACCCGTGCCATTGTGGTTGTTACTCCCAGCAATCCCACCGGTAGAGTGTTGAGTGCAGCAGAGATTGAGGAGTTGTATCAGTGCGCCTCCACGCACAATATTGCCTTGGTGTTGGATGAAACCTACAACGCATTTCTACCCTCTGACCAGGAACCTCATCACCTGTTCAGCAAACCCGACTGGGGAGAGAATTTTATCCACTTAGCTTCGTTTGGCAAAACCTTTGCCCTCACAGGGTATCGCGCCGGCGCCCTGATTGCAGGGACTGCGTTGATCCGTCAGGCTCTTAAAATTCAGGACAGCATGGTGGTGTGTCAGCCGCGTATTACGCAGGAGGCGGTGGCCTGGGGGTGTCGCAACCTCGATTCTTGGGTAGCATACAACGCCCAGTGCATGCGTGAACGCCACGATATCTTCTGTGCCTTGTTTGCTGATGCCCCGCACGGGTTTGAGCTCTGTGCCAGCGGGTCTTTTTTTGCCTGGGTACGCCATCCATGGCCAGAGCTCGATTCGTGGCAGGTTGCGCGCCTGCTTGCCGAACAGGCTCATCTTCTCTGTCTTCCTGGGGATGCGTTTGGTCCGGGACAGCAGCGCTATCTACGTCTAGCCTTTGGCAACCTCAAAGGTGAAGATATGCCTGCTGCAGTGGAACGTTTTGGTATGATTTCTCCCTCTCACGGTTGACAATGCCACCAGGGGTGATTATCTTCCCGCCAGTAACAATGGCGCGGCTGTGCTGAGTGTCTAACCATGTTTGGGAGTTAGTCCAGCGGCACAGACATATCCGATAAATTCTTAACAGGAGGTATCCCTTCCCATGAGTGTAGTAAAACACGCATTTAAGGCCGAGGTTAACAAGGTCCTCGATCTGATGGTGCATTCACTGTATTCGAATAAAGAAATTTTTCTCCGCGAGCTGATCTCCAACGCTTCGGATGCCATTGACAAGGCACGCTATGCCGCCCTCACCGATTCTGCCGTAGCAGAAGGGGGGGAGGAGTGGCAGATTAAACTCATTGCCGACAAAGAGGCCGGCACCCTGACCGTGCGCGACAACGGTATCGGCATGACCGAAGATGAAGCTGCCGAAGTTCTGGGCACCATTGCCCATTCCGGCACCAAAGAGTTTATCAAGTTGCTTGAAAGTCGCGAAGTGGAGAACAATCCCGAGCTCATCGGCCAGTTTGGCGTTGGATTCTATTCTGCGTTTATGGTTGCGGATAAAGTAAGCGTGATCACGCGCAAAGCTGGTGCCGCTGCAGATACTGCTGTGATCTGGGAGTCTGAATCCGATGGCACCTATACCATCGAAAAGACGAGCAAAGAGGACAAGGGCACCGATATTGTCCTCACCCTGAAAGAGGATGAAAAGCAGTTCCTCGAAGAGTACGAATTACGCAGAATTGTAAAGCAGTATTCCGACTTTATCGAGTATCCGGTGGTGATGGATGTTACCCGTACCAAGCCTGATCCAGAGGATAAAGAGAAAACCATCACCGAAACTGAGCAAGAGACCCTGAACTCACGCAAGGCGATCTGGCTGAAAAGTAAAGATGAGATCAGTGCCAAAGAGTACAACGAGTTCTACAAGCATGTCTCCCACGATTTCACCGATCCGGCCAAGGTGATTCACTATCGCGCCGAGGGGACCACAGAGTTTTCGGCGTTGTTGTACCTGCCGAAAAAGCGCCCTTTCGACATCTTCTATCAAGATTATAAGATCGGTCCCGCCCTATATGTGCGCCGAGTGCAGATCATGGATCACTGCGAAGAGATCCTCCCCACTTATCTGCGTTTTGTAAAAGGGGTAGTGGAGTCAGCGGATCTGCCCTTGAATGTGAGTCGCGAGATTCTGCAGCACAATAAAGCTGTTAGCGTAATCAAGAAAAACGTCACTAAAAAAGTGCTCGACACCTTAGCGCACATGAAGAAAGAGGAGCCCGAGGCGTATAAAGAGTTCTATGCGGAGTTTGGACGCATCCTCAAAGAGGGGGTGCATCACGACTTCGAACGCCGCGAAACCATCGCCGACCTGCTGCTGTTTGAATCCACTAAAACTAAGCCGGGTGAAACTACCACCTTGGCTGAGTATGTGGAGCGGATGCCTGAAGATCAGAAGGAGATTTACTACATCACCGGTGGCGACCGTATCAGTGCCGAAGCTTCTCCTTACCTTGAAGCCTTTAAGGAAAAAGGACTTGAAGTGCTGATTATGACAGATGATTTTGACGACATAATCATCTCTGGCTTGGGTGAGTACAAAGAGAAGCCGTTCCAATCCGCAATCAAGGGTGATTTGGATCTAGGCGAGAGCGACAAAGAAGAGCAGAAAAAAGAATTTGGCGATCTGCTCGAAATGATGAAGGAGGAACTCAAGGATGTGGTGGAAGATGTAAGAATTTCCGGGCGTCTGAAGAGTTCTGCAGTATGCCTAGTTGCCGGAGAGCATGACCTGGACCCCAAAATGGCGAAGATGTTTGAAGCAATGGGGCAGAACGTGCCTAAGGGTCAACGTGTGCTGGAGATTAATCCCGGCCACAATCTGATTGGAAAGATGAAGCAGGTGTTTGCTGCCGATAGCCAGAGCCCGAAGCTGAAGGAGTACATTGGTCTTCTCTATGATCAGGCTCTGTTGCTCGAAGGCGATAAACCGCGCGACCCGGTAGCGTTCTCTGAATCCATTGCGCGTTTGATGGCAGAAGTGGTGGAGAAGTAAATCCTTTAACCTACAGCTCCAGGTAACACAAAAGCCGCACCCACGTAAGCTGGGTGCGGCTTTTGTGTTTTCTTATATGGGGGCGGTGTGATGGGGACGGTGTGATGGTTTGCGCTTACGTGCTTGTAGTTTATTCCTGGGGCAACACCTTCTTCCACTCTTGAATCAGCACTTCGCGAAATAATCCCGCCTTGGCATAGGGATCTTCGGCCGCAAAAGCATGCGCCTCTGATGCTTTTTCACATTCGAACACAACCACAGAACCGTTCATGCTCCCATGCGTATCCAGGGTTGGACCTGCTGCCTTGATCTGCGTCCCGCACTGCTTGAGATAGGCAAGGTGCTCGGCGCGGGTTTGTTGGCGTAATTCTAACTGATGGTCTTTGTCAAAACAGTGAATAACAAACAGCATGTGATTTCCTTTTTGTTATAGATAAGTGCTACCCCTGTGGGCTGAAGTTACAGCGCGTTACTTGTGTGGATACTCAGAGTGTGGATCCTCAGCAGAGCATCAACCAGATATTCCCGAATCTCGGTGGCACTGCCCATTTCGAGGACTGCAGCAGTGATCTCTGTAGCGCGGGCGTATTCTAGCTCTGCGAGGAACGCCTTGATGCGCGGAATGAAAGGTGCCACCACAGAAAACTCTTGAATCCCGAGACCGAGGAGCACTGTAAAATTGACTGGATCGGTTGCCATCTCGCCGCAGATGCACACCGCTTTACCCTCTTTGTGTGCGGTATCGGCGACATACTTTATTGCCTGAAGTACCGCCGGATGGAGGGGGTTGTAGTATTTGTTGACCAGTTGGTTGTTCCGATCTGCAGCCAGCATGTACTGAACTAAGTCATTAGTGCCGAGGGAGAAGAAATCCACCTCTTTTACCAGAAATTTGCACATCTGCACTGCTGCCGGCACCTCAACCATAACTCCGAGGGGGATATCTTCACAAAAGGGGATATTTTCACGGCGCAGATTATCTTTAGCTTCTGCAACCATCTCCTTGCATGCCTGAATCTCCTCTATCCCCGATATCATGGGGAATAGCAATTTCACCGTTCCGTGCGCACTCGCCATCAAAATAGCTTCTATCTGGGTGCGGAAAATGTCGGGATTGTCCAAGGATACACGTACGGAGCGCCAGCCCATAAACGGATTGTCTTCGTGGGGAAGGGTGAAGTAGGGCAGGGCCTTGTCGCCGCCGATATCCAAGGTGCGGATGGTAACTGGCTCCCCTGCAAAACTCTCGACAATCTTGCGGTACAGTTGGTATTGATCCTGCCGATCGGGGAAGTTGCTCCGTGTCATGTACGGAAATTCGGTGCGGTAGAGTCCAACTCCCTGCGCCCCGTTGCGCCGCGCGATCTCAACGTCGCTTACCAGGCCGATATTGGCACGCATAGTGATTTCTGTGTTATCCCGAGTTAAGGCAGGGAGGAGACGATATTCGTTGATGCGCTTGAGCTCTTTACTGCAATCCTCTTCGAGGCGCCGGTATTCCTCAATAATTGTTTCGGATGGCTTCATATACAGATACCCGGAGTTGGCATCTACTATGATAAATTCTTCCTGAAGCGCGCGGCTAGCGACCCCCTTAACTCCCACCAACGCTGGGATGCCGAGCGATTTTGCCATGATCACTGCGTGCGAGTTGCGCTCTCCCGCTTCGGTGACAATTCCTAGAAGCTTATCGTGTTCGATCACTGCCATATCTGAAGGGAGAATTTCATGCGCAAGCAGGATCCCTTTTTGTTTAAGCTTTTGCGCTTTTCTCCCCAGTCCCGTAAGGCTCGAAAGCATATGGTGCCCTATATCCATGATATCGGCAGCGCGCTCGCGCAGATATGGGTCCTCCATATTGGAAAAGGTTTCAGTGTAGCTGCTGATAACCTTTTTCAACGCATAGGGAGCACTGTGCCCAGCTTTGATCTCGTGGATAAGTTGATCTTGAAAGGTACGGTCTTCAAGTATCATCAGGTGGGTGTGGAAAATCGCCGCGTCCTCTTCGGACAGCTTGCGCGCCACACGTTTTTCCAGCATCAGGGTGTGGATACGGGTTTCTTCGAGCGCATCCTGGATCCGGCCCAATTCCCGCTCTACGTCGGTATTCGCTTCATCAAACACGTCAGCAAACCCGTAGCGGTTATCCATTATATATGTCGGACCAGAAACGACTCCCGGGTAGGCGATGGTCCCTTTGAGCCTGATGGCACCGTTAAGCTCATCCTGTTTCGGACAGGCGCTGCGGGTGTGTGCGTGGCTCACATAGTCAAGTAGTTTTGCGTTGGTTACTACAGAGGCAATTTGAAACGCTATGGTGGTTAGAGCGCTAATCTCCCGCGGCGGATATGCACATGGCCTAGTGCTCTGGATAACGATAACTCCGATCGCCTGACGCCGATGATTCAACAGTGGAACTGCCAGAAAACTGGCATAACGCTCTTCTTCGGTGGCAGAAAAGCAGCGATAGCGTGGATGCTGAGATGGATTGATGACCGATATGGGACGAGATTCTTCTATCGCCAGGCTGGCGAGCCCCTCACCTAGATGCATGCGCACCTTGTCAACGGTTTCGGGAGGGAGACCCTTAGTGGCCTTAAGTACCAGTTCGTTGCCGTCCTCAAGCAGATAGATGGAACACACCGACGCTTCCATCCGCCTTGAAACCAGTTCTGTCACATTTTCTAAGGTATCGTTTAGATCATGTGACTGTAAGATCAGGGAGGTGATATCTTCGAGGGTGCTGATGCCGAGGGTATTGCGGGCGCGTTTTTTTGTCATCGTTCCTGTCACCGGCAAAGGCAGCATGGAGCCTGTGGGGCAAGGTAGAATCACTGACCCGCTCTGTGTCGGGTCAGTGGATCGGCAAGGGGCGTCAACAACAGGCCGGAGTTTAAGAAGGGTTATACCTCTTTCGGGTTTACATGGTATGCAAACACCTTGAGCTGATCTTTGATCTTGTATTCTGGCTGTTGATCGTTGATTATTTCGTGAATAACATCCCGTTCAGTAGTGCTGTGGATGTGCCCGTCAAGGGTTATACATCCTTGTTTGACATCGATCTGCATGTGGTAACCATCAATGTCAGGTGAGCGGATCAGTTCAATCTCGATTTTTTTACGCATAATAAGTTCACGTAGGCGCTCTTTGGAGTTCTCTCGCTGTTCGATTAAGTGTTTCTCTTTCAAGGCGTTGCATATCAATTCCACCGCCTTCTCTTCTGAGATCTTAGCGGTATTGATAACCAAATCGTAGTTGGTGGGGTCGTTCCAGTTGCGATCAAAGTAGTACTTGATAAAACCATCGCGCTGCTGGTCGCTTTTACGCACCAAAATTCGTGACAGATCCGGGTCGAGCCATTCGCGCTCGGCCCAGCGTTCTACACGCAATTCAAAAGGGGCGATGATGCGCGTTGTGAGCACACTTTCCACCCCTTCAAGGATATCTTGTCCACCGCGCCCATAAATTACCACATCGCCGTGTAGGGCGTATTCCAAAATGATTTTCTGAATGCGGTGAATGTCCACCTCAATCCGAGCGTCGAGGCTATCCACAAATGCGGGGGGCTTTTCATCTGCATTTTTCACCGCTTCGTGTGACAGACCATGTTTTTCTGCTTCCTTGAGGATGGTTTCTCCATCCACCAAGGTGTATCCAAGTTTGGCCGCTAAATCCGAAGCTATGATGGCTCCGCCGCTGCCCATCTCACGTGAAATTGTAACAATAGCCATGCTTTTCCCCCTAGTGCGTAATGCCGTTAGTAGCTAAAACACTGTGATTCTAGCAAGAGCACATTGTGTTGACAAGTTATTAGCTTTATTTCGTTTTAAGCCCCGAAGTGTTCAGTTGGCGGGTTTATGATCGAAATAGTGGTATGCATCGAGAAAGCGTACGGTGCGACTTTTGGAGCGCATCACTACAGTGTGGGTGCGTGCGCCGCCAGAAAAATAGCGGATACCACGTAGCAGAGGTCCTGAAGTTACCCCAGTCGCGGCAAAGAACACATTTCCTGCGGCCATATCTTCGAGGGTATAGATCCTGTCTGGGTCGTTTATCCCCATTTGCGGTGCGCGTTCGCGCTCCTCATCCGTGGTAAATACAAGGCGCGCCTGCATGTCGCCGCCGGTGCATTTTGCGGCCGCTGCAGCGAGCACCCCCTCAGGAGCACCTCCAATGCCCAGCACCATATCCACGCCACTATCGGCGATTCCAGTTGCAACCGCAGGTGCTACATCGCCGTCACTGATCAAGTGAATACATGCACCAGCTTTACGAATGTCGGTTACGATATCAGCATGGCGCGGACGATCCAGCAATACCACGGTCAGGTCCTCAATATTGCAGTTTTTTCTTTGTGCCAGACGGCGTAGATTCTCTGCCGCAGGGGCATCAATATCGATGATACCGCGTCCATCTGGCCCCACGATAATCTTGTCCATGTACATATCTGGCGCGTTAAGAAAACCGCCTGACGGGGCTAAAGCAATAGTGGTGATAGCACCATTAATCCCCTTGGCACACAGGGTTGTACCCTCGAGAGGATCAACTGCTATATCTACCGCCTGGTGTTTGCTGTTCCCCATCTTTTCTCCGATGTAGAGCATAGGGGCCTCATCCATCTCCCCTTCACCAATTACTACAGTGCCGTAAATATCCATCTTGCCTAGGGCGTTGCGCATGGCAGTGGTGGCTGCGTCATCTGCAGCGTTTTTATCTCCTTTGCCAATCCAACGACCCGATTCGAGCGCGGCTGCTTCGGTGACTCGGGCGAGTTCTAGGGCGAGATGGCGGTT
>Ga0172377_10001204_pt1 | contig 25753 bp, 16 predicted proteins | sample Pumphouse3metaG_FD_119749 | JGI IMG/M metagenome (GOLD analysis project Ga0172377, IMG submission 119749) | Leachate microbial communities from a municipal landfill in Southern Ontario, Canada - Pumphouse #3 metaG | ecosystem: Engineered > Solid waste > Landfill > Unclassified | place: Canada... | reverse complement strand
TGAATAATTTTGCCCAATAAAATCAGTAGAGAATCCTTTTTGATTATTGGTATCGGTTTTACGGTTAGGCATTGCAGAGTTTATCCAGGGAACTAAGGGATCGCCATATGAATACATTTCTTCTATTGCCCCACTTGCTGCTTCATAGTTGCGAAAAAGCAATTCATATTCCTGCTCGTCGTAGTTTTCCGGCTTCGTGAATGGTATCCTGTTTTCTGGATGATCAGTTAGTGTCATCCTGAAGCAATATGACTGAATCCCCTTATCTCCAGTGCCATCAATACCGGGACCGCCTTCAACAATGAAAGGCAGCAAGCCACTGGAAGGATCACCTTTTACAATATACGGATCTACTCCGTCGATAAAATTGTGATTTGTACTATTCCTTGACATCGTTTTGCGGAGAGTAATGCTATAATCGTTTGCCTGTACACCATTTAGCGTTTCACCATATTGCATATTAGCTTCACGGCCAATGGTGTAACTAACCCCAGCTGTCGCCATTAAATCACCTTCATAGGTGGCATCAATAAACATTTTACCACGGTATTTTTGCCCGGTTTCCATTTCTATTTCAACAATTTTAACACCTTGCTTTTTGACTCCATCTTCTCTATTCAGTCTCTGGTTATATACTAAGTCAATCTCTTCGGCCGCCATCATTTCTTCATACACTTTTAAAGCGGCTGATGGCTCAAATGTCCACATTGCATCTTCTCCTTTTTTTGTGCGGGTTTGACCACTATCAATATAATCTGATCTTTTTTGCCATTTCCAACTCTGCGACTTTTCATAATACTTTTTAATATTTTGATAAAATTCCCGAGAGATGCCTCCGATAACCTGTTTGCTTCCAATATCAGTTTGTCCCAAACCGCCAGTCGTTAGTCCACCAATACGTGAGGTAGGTTCAATAAGAAGAACCGTTTTTCCCATTCGGGAAGATTGGATTGCGGCAGAAATACCAGCAGAAGTACCACCATAGATAACAATGTCATACTCTTTTGCATTTAATGAAACAATCCCGAATACCTCTAAGATCATGGTCAGAAGCAAAACCAAAACTATAATTCTACCTTTTGATTTCATATTTTTTTTATTACATAAATAACCTATAAATAAAATATATCTACATAAAATTCATGATGCGACATTGTGCAAAAAAATTTGAATGAAAGGTTCCCCCAGGATATCCTAGGGGAACTTAAGATTAACAAAACAATTAATATCCATTTTCTAAATTTCATTTCACTCATATTTCTTTGTTACTCCATGAATGCGAATTATATTTCATGTTGTACCCATTTTTTTTTATTTAAGCCTATATTTTAAAAAACAAGATTAAATAAACTCTTTATTCCCAGTTTGGATTCTGGGTCAGACTCGGATTCGTTTTCCTTTCAATATAAGGAATTGGCCACAAATAATCCTTATTTGGGTTAAATACTCGCTTATCAACTGTACGCATTGATGTATTTGGATTATTCACATCAGAAGCTATCGGTATACCAGCAGTAACATAATCGGGAGTACTCCACTTGTCAATTACTGGTGCCTTAGTGGGATACGATTTCTGCATTCTTCCAAGCAAAAATCCATTCATTACATTTTCAGCAATCTTCCAACGGCGGATATCCGATAACCTTTGACCTTCGCCCGATAACTCATGACGACGTTCGCGTGCAATGGCATAAAACAAATCCTCTGCACTACTCATTTCTTCTATTACTGGCATTCCTGCACGGGTACGTATTTTGTTCAGAGCAGTATACACCGAAGCATCGATCTGACCGGCTTTAACTTTTGCCTCCGCATAAATCAACAGCACTTCTGCATAGCGAATAACAATAATATTGTTATCGCAATTATTTACATCTCCGTAATTTTGGTCATTTACATACTTACGCCAATTAATACCACTAAAAGACGCATATGCATTTAGCGCTTCCTGATTTGCAACATATGAAGCGGGGTTTGTGTGATAATTCCAACATTTCACACTATCACGATGAGTTTCGTACTGAAAACCCTGAAAAATACAACCAGGTTCATTTTCCCAATTGGAATATCCAGAAGAAGGCAATGCAAAGGTCCATGCCAAACGAGGATCTCTATTATCCCATGGTTTTGCTGGATTATATAATGGAGACTTATCAATGGCTAGACCATCCTTACATTCATAAGAATCAACTAACTGATAAGATGGCACCTTATTTGCGTGCCCTCCTCCATTTCGACAACCAAACAGACGATAAATGGGATGTACGTGCTGACCAAAAAGATACTGAATCGAAAAAAGTATTTCTTTAGAATCCTGACCTTCATAAGTGAACAGGTTCGGAAAACTCGGATCGAGTTCAATTACAGAACCTTCTAATTTCATAACTTCGGCAGCAGCAGCAATTGCAATATCCCATTTTTCATTGTATAAAGCAATTCTAGCCTTCAGTGCCAGCGCAGCCTGCCGTGTGGCACGCCCAGAAGTCGGTTTGTTATCCATACTAAGAACAGCAGCAGCTTCATCATAGTCTATAAAAATCTGATTCAAAACTTCTTCTTTAGAAGAACGAGGAATTTCAGCATTATCCAACGTAATCGTTTCCAAAATTAAAGGTACATCACCATATAAATCAACCAAATAAGAATAATAATAAGCCCTTAAAAACTGCGCTTCTGCTTTAGCTTGAGTTTGTATTTCATCGCTAACGATACCTTCAACCTTCGAAAGATTATTAATTAAATAATTACATTTAGCAATTCCACTATAACAAGTACTCCAGACACTTAAAACAAATGAACTGTTAGCATCATTTGCTCCTTGCGATAGTTTCTGTACATCGTTTGTATTACGATCCCAACCGTTATCCGATAATTCCTCGAAAGCCAAAAAGAAAGGCATCCCCTCCCAACTGGTCCAAAGATTTGTATAGCAGCCAACAACAGCCATTTCTATCTCTGTTTCGTTGGCCAAAAACGTTTTATCAGAAGGGGAATCCAAAGGAACTTTGTCTAAAAAATCGCTACATGATGCTAGCCACAATATGGTAAATGTTAAATATATAAACTTCTTCATAATTTCAATATTTTAAGAATTAAAAACTTAAATCAATCCCAATTGTAGTTGTCCGCATAATTGGGTAAAAATTTCCATAGCCAGACAATACTGGAGATTCTACATCAAAATATTTCCAAAAATTAGAAATGGTAAATACATTATCCATACTAGCATATAGTCTTAATTTGGAAATACCGATTTTAGAAATAAGATTTTCAGGAATTGTATATCCTACTTGTACGTTTTTTAAACGCAAGTATGCCGCATCCTTGATCCAAAACGAAGAGTTTTGTTGATTGTTGCTATTGTTAAAAGCCAACCTCGGAAACATAGCGTCACGGTTTTCTGGCGTCCAGTAGTCTTTGCCTATTTCAGGCATAGATCCACCTTCATAAAATGAACCTATCGAATGCCCCCAAACGTATCCATCAGCCTTACCTACTCCCTGAAATAATAGATTAATATCCACCCTCTTAAACTCGCCAAATAAATTCAAACCAAACGTATATCGGGGAATGGTACTACCTATGATTTTTTTGTCAGAGGTATTGATAATGCCATCTGCTGTATCTGGTATATCATCACCGTCGGTATCAATTGTCAATTGATCTTTATATTTAAGATCCCCAGGACCAAAATTACCTATCTGCGTTGCCCCCTGATATAATCCATCAGCATCATAGTCTTCAGGAACAATATATCCATCTGATTCATATCCGTATATCGACGACATAGGGTACCCTTCACGATTCACAGTAAGACCAGTCTCGTTAATACCTTTTAAATCAACAATTTCATTTTTAACATCAGAGATATTAAACGTCGCACTAAACTTGAATTCTCCGAATTGATCATTATAGGTTGCTCCCAATTCCCAGCCTTTATTTTCTACTTTCCCAGCATTCTGAGCTGGAGCCGAAAGTCCTATTATCAAAGGAATATCTAGATTCAGAAGAATATCATCGGTTACTCTGGAATAATATTCAGCTGTGACATCAAGTTTTCGTAACAAGGTTAATTCCACAGCAATATTACTCACTGTTGTAGTTTCCCAGCTTATTTTTGAATTCGCCATTGCAGTGATTGCTGCACCTGAAGTAATATTTTTATCGAAAATATAATTAGTTCCCAGGTTGACAGTTGATTGAGCCGGATAATAACCGTTTAGAGTATTCTGATTTCCCAATTGCCCCCAAGATGCTCGAACCTTAAGATTGTTAACCACGTCTTTAAAGTCGCTCCAAAAAGACTCTTCACTTATACGCCACCCCCCTGACACAGAAGGGAAAGCCCCCCACCTGTATCCTTCTTCAAATCGTGATGAACCATCGTATCTTAAATTCGCTTCAAACAAGTATTTCCCTTTATAATCATAATTAAGCCTTCCAAAAATCGCTTGCAAAGCATATTCAGACTTAGAGCCACTTGCTTTTTGATTTTCCTCACCACCGGCATTCAAAACCGGATAATCTGGGAACGGAAACTCTTCGCGATAGCCACTATGCCACTTGTTCCAAAAAGTCTCCTGTTGATAACCGACCATTAACTTTACATTATGAATATCGAGAAATGACTTTCTATAAGTAGCATGTCCTGTCAACATGTTACGTAGACTCCGACTAGTAGTTTCTGTAAGAGTTGATTTAGACTGAGTCTGAGGATCAGGAGTACCATCGTTTAAATATAACTGTACTAGTTTATTCCAATTTGTATTGTGGTTCTCCCAGTAATTCAATGAGTATTGTCCCTGTATTTCGAGACCTTCTATCGGCTTTAAAGTGGCAATGAAGTTCATTACTCCTGAAGGAGCTGCATTTGTGATAATGCCGCCATCCTTGTAGTAAGCAACTGGATTAACCCCCTGCCATCCTGGACCGTAACGACCATCTGCAAGATATGCCGCTTGATTAGCAGGGATGCGACCAACAAAGTTGTACCCACTGCTTAATTTGGAAGGTTCTTTTGCCTTGGTGGAGACAATAGATATATCTGAACTCAAAGTAAACTTTGATGATATTTTAAAATCCGTATTCGACCTAAGATTGTATTTTTTAAAATTTGTATTCTCAGTAATACCATTTTGCGACAAGTAACCAGCCTGAACAAGAGACTTAATCTTCGATGTTCCTTGACTAACCGTAACAAAGTGATTTGTTATTAACCCATTATTTGTTGCAGTAGCGTCAAACCAGTCCACATCAGGATAATTCGGATCATTATTAGCAATTCCTGATTCATATTCTTTTATATATTCCTCAGAATATTCGGGGGTCATACCTACAGCTTGTTTAGCTATAGAAATATACTTCATAAAATCAACAGCACCAACATACTTAGGAACATTTGTCGGAACACCTTTAGCCACATAACTGCTATACGATACAACTGCCTTTCCTTCCTCTGCACGTTTAGTGGTTATAAGGATTACCCCATTAGCAGCACGGTTTCCATAAATTGCACATGATGCAGCATCTTTGAGTACTGAAATTGATTCAATACTTCTAGAATCAATTGAGTTAATGCTCGATTCAACACCATCAACAAGCACCAACACATTATTGTTTCCAAGCGTGGTTTTGCCACGGATACTTATAATACCTTCATCGCCTCCTGGTTTACCACTGCGTTGTGTAACAGTAACGCCCGGCACTAACCCCTGTAAAGCTAAAGAAGTTTGCGCGACAGTACGTTTTTCCATCTGTGGCAAAGAAACGGTTGACACAGCACCTGTTAAATTCGCTCTTTTCTGAGAACCATATCCAATCGCCACCACCTCTTCAATTCCGATTGCGTCTACTTCCAATTGAACGTCGATTTTTGATTTGTTGACAACAAGCACTTCCTGGCTTAGCATTCCCACAAACGAAAATTGTAGTATAGCATTCTCAGGTAATGAAGATATGGTGTATTTTCCATCCACATCTGTAACCGTACCTTGTGTAGTTCCTTTAACTACCACTGTTACCCCTGGTAAAGACTGACCGGACGAATCTGTTACTTTACCTGAGACTGTTTTCTGATTTTGATATGCGGTTAATGCATTTTCAGCCCCTTTTTTCGAGATCACAATAATGCGATCTATAATGCGATATGAATAAAGCTTTTCATCGAGCAATTCGCTCATTACGGTTTCTATTTTGGCACGATTTAAATTAAGGCTGTATCGCTTTTCTAAATTCAGTTGATCAGTTTTAAACATAAATCCATAATCGGTTTCTTGTTCTATTTTCTCCAACACCTGAATAATTGAAGCGTTTCTTATATTTAAATTGATGGTTTGAGAATACGATCCCGTAGCCATTGTCATTACAGAAAGAAATATAAAAAAGGTTGTTAATTTCATAGTTAGTAGTAATTTCATTAAATTAGAGGATTTTAATCCTTTAATAATTCGTTTTTTTTTCATAGTTTTGTTTGATTTTTGTTAATTACTATGGTTTTGGTAATAGCCAAAATTACCTCAACCAAAATTTCAAAAAAGATGGTACCGGAATGTTGATAGCATTCCGGTTTTTTGATCTTCTTAGGTTACGTCATAGGCTTTCATTTTTTAATTTAAAAAAAGATGATTCTAACTAATAAACTATAATTTTATCAGGTTTATCGACATTTTCAATGATCCGGTAATTAAACTCGGTAGCTGCTTTCAGCACTTTCAATACATGCAGTGCAGTAGTGGTTTTTTTAATATTTCCTGTAAAGCGATAGCCGCGGAGCTTATCGTTTTCAAATTGAAATTCGATGCCATACCACCGGCTTAGCTCCTTGAAAATATCTTCCAGACGCTGGTTTCGAATCACAAATTTTCCGTCCCTCCAAGCCGACAAAACATTAGTGGAAATGGATCGTAGTTTCATTGTATTCTCATCAGAAAGATACAGCGCACTTTCTCCGGGATGAAGTGCAACAATGGCTTTTCCCGATTGCGTCATAATATCAACTTTACCTTCCACTAATGATGTTTCAATGTAATTATCACCGGTGTAGGCTTTAATGTTAAATGTAGTTCCTAAATCGCGAATGACGAGCTTTCCAACTTTTACCAAAAACGGACAATCCTCTTGATGAGCGATTTCGAAATATGCTTCTCCTGTGAGTTCGGCAACACGTTGTTTATTTTTGTGGTCTTCTTTAAAGCTAAGTTCCGATTCTGAATTAAGCCAGATTTTGGTACCATCAGAAAACTCAATAATACTAACACTTCCGCGCGTAGCCGTGTATTTATGGATGCCTGTTTCAGAATATTTAATGCTGTTTATAGAAATAAAATAACCTGCTATTCCGCCAATGCCAAGAATAAGTATAAACATTGCCGCATAACGGAGTATTCTTTTTCTTAATGTCAATCTTAACTGTTTCTTTTTATGCTTAATCTGCTGCCATAAATTTCCGAATTCAGAATCGATATCGATTGATGTATGTTGCATTGTAGTGCGTAACCAAAGACTTTTTACTTCGAAAAACAGTTCTTGTTCCTCTTTACTATTTTCCAAATGGCGATAAAATTCTTCCTTCTCTACGGAAGTAGCATTATTTGTAAGAATATGTAGTAGTATGTTCTCTTTCATCTATAAGCTGTTTATGAATGAACAAATAACCCCCTATAGTACCCTAACGAATAATCAGAAAATTTATAATTAAAAAGAAATCAGCAGTATTTAATCTAGAAAATTCGTAGCAATCAGAATCAACGGCAGATAATCTTTTAATTCATTTCGAAGAATTTTAAGCGCTTTTGTCATTTGTGCTTCTACTGCTTTTTGAGAGATCCCGAGTTTTTCAGCAATTTCGCGGTTTTTCATGTCATTAAACCGGCTCATTTCAAACACTTCCCGACAGTGTTCAGGAAGATTTTTTATGGCTGCCTCTATTTTTCCCTCCATTTCTTTTATTTCCAGGTAGTCATCGGATATCCGAGTCAAGCTTTCATGTTGATAACGAAGCTCTGTTTCCCGTATTTTATCGTGGTGTTTTAGAAGAATCTGCCGGCGTTTTATTATATTCAGGCAATTGTTTTTCACCATAGTGAACAGAAAATTTTTTATGTTTGAATTGGGAGCTAATTCCTTTCTGATTTCCCACAACTTGATAAAAGCTTCCTGCACAACTCCTTTGGCCTCGTCCTTATTTTCAAGGTAGTAAATACTTAAATGGCACAGTGGTTGGTAATAATCGTTAAAGATGTCCTTAAATACTTTTTTGTTGTTTATAGATGATAGTTTTAGTACAGACATTTGATTCCATTGGTTAGATTACGATTTAAAATTAATCAATTAATTTATTTATGATTTCTTTTGTCGAAATAATTGTGAAAAACATGCTACTAAACAGTTTTTTTATCGGTAAAATTTGCGTCGTCCTATAATAGCGGCCTTAGTATTTGGGTATAAAATAAATTTATATTGCTTTACTGTTTTCATAAATGAACCGACTGGAACCGTTTACTGTAGACACCTGTTTTTGACCGAAAGAATTCAGCAGAAACAGGTATTCCTACAAATCATTTACAATTTTATAATAGGTTTCCATATCGCTTTTAGAAAGGTTTGCACATAAATCACGTCAAATAACAGATATAAAAGTATGCACCAGTTAATATTCTCGTTACCCGGCAAATCATATGCTGCCATCACTACCTGTTTACTTACCTATCTGTTCCTATCTGTTTGGGAAAACAGCTATAGATATTTTTTTTACAAAATAATAACATTACTATAAAAGTCGTTAGAATTAAGATGACTTTTTTGCCTATTTACTTGATTGATTCAAACTAACCAAATATACGATGTATTTCAAAGAACTTTAATGTATCTTCCAGACACAAGCCTCTATTACTATCATTCTCAATAATTTTTGAAATTCACCTATTTTTTCCGTAACTTTCGACTGTTTTATATAGTATTTGTATTGTAACTGATTTAAATATAGTTATTTAGATTAAAAATGCGACTTTTTATAACTTATTTGCTTCATTTTCAATGCTTTATCAACCAGGAAACTTTAGTTGCTGATACTAAAATTTAGGAATTATAAGTACCAATACAAGACGTTTAAATAAGAATAGGAAAACCATCTTTATTTTTTACCAACCATTTTTAAAATTGGTATGCACAAATACAAATCCTTATTCAGGAAATGATAAATGTGAAGTCAAACTTTAATGAAATTGGTGTGTAAAATTCCGGAAAAAGAATAGATAGATCGTCACTTATTCAATTTAGACTATGCATTTAATTTTTTTAATAAATAAAGATGTCCAAAATAAGCGAATATATAATTTCAGAAAATAAAAGTTCAAAACCCTATATTTTAATAACTGTCTTTTTATCCCTTTTTGCACTTGTGGGCTTTGCCTACTATGGTTTGCCATTCTTTTTTGATTTTATGGTTAATGATTTTGGTTATTCCAGAGCCCAGGTAACATCGGGGAATGCTGCTGGAAAATTGGTTGTTGCACCATTATTTGGATTTCTTGCCGGATGGATGATTGATAAATACGGACCCCGTCCTTTAATGCTATTTGGCTCACTTTGTATGGGTATTTCTTTTATTGGTTTAAGCCATTCCAGTTCGTTATCAATGTTTTACATTTTCTATATTTTTAATGCTATGGGGTATGTGTTTGGTGGTCCACTTCCTTGCCAAGTGTTAATCTCAAAGTTTTTTGATCATAATAGAGGCAAAGCAATGGGTATTGCCTATTTAGGAATTGGAGTAGGAGGTGCTATTGTTCCTATTCTTGCAACTAATGTTGAAAGTGTTTTTGGCTGGCAAAATGCATTAATAATCCTTGGTATCCTAATTGTTCTGATATCCTTTCCTATGGCTTTTTTTATTAAAGATAAAGACAGGGGAAAAACTAAAACGCAAAAGATAAAACAGACTCCTGTTAAAATGAAAGAAATACTTCGTAACCCCAATTTTTATCTTTTGGCTGTTGGGAGTATGTGTGCGATAGGTGCAGTGGGAGGAATTAATCAACACTTAAAATTATACCTCAGCGACTTTGATTATTCCCAATCAATGGCAGCAAACATCTTTTCCATTGTTTTACTGTCAAGTCTTGGAGGAAGAGTGTTAATGGGATGGCTGGCAGACATTATTAATCGTAAATATGTAATGATGATTATTTACCTTATTGTAACAGTAGCAATATTGATCTTGTTTCTGCCCCTATTCCCCGGACGGATTTATTTGTTTGCAGTTGTATTTGGCATTGGCTTAGGTGGCGATTATATGATTATACCTTTAATCGCAGGTGATCTTTTTGGAGTAAAAGCCCTTGGTCGTGTTATGGGTATTATACTTGTTGCCGATGGAATGGCTGACTCTTTTTTCCCTGTAATTGTAGGATACTTGTATAATGATGTATATGGTTATAAACTTGGCTTTTCCATACTTATCGCTGTTGCTCTGCTAGGAATATTAATTGTTTCATTTCTACCAAAATCGAAACAATATTCATCTAAAGAAGTGGAATTACAAACGTCTTAATTTTTAAAATATGATAAATTGTAATGTTATATCGCTCACTCAAAAACTAATAGGTTTTAATACCGTTAATCCTCCAGGGAATGAAAAAGAAATGGCAAAATACGTAGGAAACTTATTGTCAACAAATGGATTCAACGTAGAATATTTTTCATTCGAAGAAAACAGATTGCATGTAATTGCAGAAAAAGGGCTTTCTCAAACGTCTCCTCCTTTGGTATTTTCAGGACACTTTGATACTGTTCCTGTAGGAGCGAATAAATGGAGCTTCGATCCTTTTAAAGGCAAATTGCTAGATGGAAAAATATATGGCAGAGGATCAAGTGATATGAAAGGGGGCTTGGCAGCCATGCTATATGCTTCTATTCAAGCATTTCAAGAAGGAACACCGGAGGGAGGTATTCGATTGATTCTCACGTCAGGTGAAGAATTAGGATGCCAGGGAGTTAATAATTTGGTAAATACACATAATAACCTTGGAAAAGCGCGTGCTTTAATAATTGGGGAACCAACAGCTAATCTTCCGGCTATAGGGCATAAAGGAGCATTATATATAAATGTTTCAACTTATGGTGTTACAGCGCATTCTTCAATGCCCGAATTGGGAGATAATGCAATTTATAAAGCAGCAAGGGCAATTTCAAAAATCGAGAATTTCAAGTTTGGAGCAGAAAAAGATTCATTGCTTGGCTTTCCGACAATAAATGTTGGTAAAATGAACGGTGGAATGAACTTAAATTCCGTTCCCGATTTTGCCGAATTTACTATTGACGTGCGTTCAACAACAAAAATAAATCATAAGGATATTATTGAACGAATAAAAAAAGAATTTAAAGGTGAGGCTGAACTTGAAATTCTGGTTGACATGAATCCGGTTTCATCAAACGAAAAAGATTCTTTTGTACAACTCGTTTACGATGTATGTCAAATAGATCGTTCAAGTGGTACGTATCCCAAATCCTTACCTTACCTCACTGATGGCTCTGTTTTACAAGGTTTATACAAAGTACCCACTATAATACTGGGTCCTGGGCAACCTGAAATGGCACATAAAACCGATGAATTTTGTTACACCGAAAATATATTGAAATCAGTAGAAATTTATAAAAACATAATATTAAAAAGGAGGATTAATAATGATTGAATTCCCAGTAGAAATTAAAAATACGGAGCAATTAGAAGAGTTGTTATCCAGACCCAGCAATGAGTTAATTGAATATTTTAAGACTCTCGATGGAGACATCATCTTTTTAGGAATTTCCGGCAAAATTGGGCCTTCGTTGGCACAAATGGTATTAAGAGCCTGCAAAGCTGCAGGGGTACAAAAACATGTATACGGAGTTTCACGCTTTCGCGACGAAACCGAAATAGCAAAATTAGGAAATATTGGCGTAGAGATTATCCGAGGAGATTTGCTCGATAAGGATTTTATTGCAACACTTCCCAAGGTTAAAAATGTATTTTTTCTTGCCGGAATGAAATTTGGTTCCGAAGAAAATCTTTCCATGACATGGGCCGTGAATACGTTTATGCCTGCATTAGTCGTTGAGCATTTTAAAGCATCCAGAATTGTGGCTTTCTCAACAGGATGTGTTTATCCATTGGTATCCGTCGATTCCGGAGGCTCGTTAGAAACAGATATGCCACTGCCAATAGGAGAATATTCTCAATCTTGTTTAGGTCGCGAAAGGATGTTTGAGTATGGAAGCAAAAAGAACAAAACTCCAGTTACTTTAATTCGCCTAAATTATTCGGTAGAACCCAGATATGGAGTTTTGGTGGATATTGCAACAAAAGTAAAAAATCAACAATCTATAGATTTGTCCATGGGACATTTTAATGTCATTTGGCAAGGCGATTCAAATGATGTTGTCATTCGTTCGTTAGCTTATGCAGCAAGTCCGGCAAAAATTATAAATATAACCGGTGAAGAAACATTATTAGTGCGCGATGTTGCGGAACAATTTGGAAAACTATTGGGAGTGAAACCTATCCTGACAGGAAAAGAAGCTCCTACAGCACTTTTAAATAATTCCGATCAGGCCTTCAAACTATTTGGAAAACCTAAAGTCCCCATTTCAACTGTAATAAAATGGATAGCCGTATGGATTAGTGAGGGTAAAAAATTACACGGCAAACCAACCCATTTCGAAGTCAGAGATGGCAAATACTAAAAATTAAAATTTAAAACTTAGTGATATGAATCATACAGAAATACCCAGTGAAGTAAAAAAGGCATTATTTAAAGGAGTTGTGATTCCTGCACTACCACTGGCGCTCAATAAACACCGCCAACTAGACGAAGCCAAACAACGTTTGTTAATGAGATATTATTTAAACGCTGGTGCCGGAGGCGTTGCCGTTGCAGTGCATACTACTCAGTTCGAAATACGTCTTCCTGAAGTTAATCTTTACGAACGCGTATTGGAAATTGCCCATGAAGAATTTGAGAATTATACGGCCAAAACATTAAAACCAATTGTGCGCATTGCCGGTGTGATTGGCAAAACGGAGCAGGCTAAAAAAGAAGCCAAGATAGCTTTGAAAAACGGATTTCACGCAGTACTGCTGGGAGTAGCTGCTTTTAGTGGTGCCAGCAACCAGGAAATCATTGATCACTGTAAGGAAATTGCTAAAATTATCCCAATTATTGGGTTCTATTTACAGCCCGCTGTTGGAGGACAACGATTGGATGTAGATTTCTGGCGCGAATTTGCTCAAATAGAAAACGTAATCGCAATAAAAATGGCTCCATTTAATCGGTACCAAACATTAGAGGTGGTTCGTGGAGTTGCCGAATCTGGAAGAGCAGATGAAATAGCTTTGTATACAGGTAACGACGACAACATTCTTGTGGATTTACTTACAAAATATGAAATTAAAGTAGGTAATAAACTGGTTAAAAAAAGCATTGTTGGCGGCCTATTGGGTCATTGGGCAGTTTGGACTAAAAAAGCAGTTGAATTGTTGGAAAATATCCATAGTGGAAAATTTGATTTGAATACCCGGGAAGCCATAACACTTGCCCAGCAAATTACCGATTCCAATTCTGCTTTTTTCGATACCGCAAATAACTTTGCCGGCTGTATTGTTGGTCTTCATGAAGTTCTTCGCCGCCAGGGGATATTGGATGGATTGTGGGTATTGAATCCTGATGAGGTATTGTCGCCCGGACAAATGGAAGAGATAGACAGGGTTTATGCCGCTTATCCGCATTTAAACGATGATGAGTTTATTGCTGAAAATATACACTCTTGGTTAGAATAGTATTATCTTAAAAATCCGTAAAACATGTGCGAATTGCTGAAGATAAGAAAACTGTTAACCAAAGATATTGATAAGGCAATGGAACTTGTTTGGGCTGAAAGCTGGAATCAAACATGCAATGATTGGAATATGTTTATTGAAGGTGCCCTGAATATTTGTTTGGCAGCTGAAATTTGTGGCAAACTAGTAGCTACCGCAACCGCTATAAACTATTCCAATAAAGTAGCATGGATTGGAATGGTGCTGGTCAATAAAGAAAATCGGGGCAAAGGAATTAGTATAGTTCTTCTGAATGCTTTGTTTAAAGAATTAAAATCTTGTCCATCGATTAAATTGGATGCTACTCCGGCAGGGCAACACGTGTATAAAAAAATTGGATTTGTTGATGAGTATTTAATAAACCGAATGGTAAATATATCTTTAAATACTGAGTTGCCAAAGTACAAGGGACAGATTGCACAAAAAATTCAGGATAGCGATATTCCGGCAATTATTGAATTCGATAAACAAGTTTTTGGCGCCAACAGAACTCAGCTAATTAGTAAATTGATAAGAAATTCTCCGGATAAAAGCTGGGTTATAAAACAAAATAAAACCATTACCGGATTTGTTCTTGGGCGAAAAGGAAATAAATATTACCAAATTGGTCCATTATCAGCACAATCCTTATCGGATGTAAAAATATTGATGTCTCAAGTTATCAGTAGCTTAAAAGGACAAGCCGTTGTTCTCGACGTTTTGGATGATAAACGAAAATTCAATGAATGGTTAACTTTAATAGGATTTGTAAAGCAACGCGATTTTTTAAGAATGTACAAAGGAAGCAACTTATATCCAGGCAATAATAATGCTAAATATTTAATTAGCGGTCCCGAACTTGGATAAAAAAGCCGGTTATTGTAGTTAAATAGAATAAGCCAACTTGCAGTATATTACTGTTTTTCTTAGGCCGAACCAACAGGCAACATTGATAAAATGTAATCAGAAAATTCAGGTAAGCTAAGTGAAAGATGGTATAATGTTAAACTGATATTGAAGAATAAAGAATAAAAAAATGATAATTAAAAAGAAAGATATAAAATGTCTTTTTATAGGAGTTGTAAGCGTATTTTTAATAGCAAGTTGTAATCCCAAATCAAAAAAGGATTCAAAACTAAAAGAAACACAAAAGCAATTAGCTCAAAAGCCACCTATGGGATGGAATAGTTTCGATAGTTATGGGGTCTACCTTCATGAAAAGGCTGCAATGAAAAATGTAGAAGCTTTTGCACAGAAATTGAAACCCTTTGGGTACGAATATTTTGTGATTGATGCAGGCTGGTTTGGTGAGTTTAAATTAAAAGAAGGAACTATTCTTCCGGCTGAGAAACACGCAGTAGTGCTCAATTTTAATGAGTACGGTCTATTGCAACCTTCTAAAACATATTTTCCAAATGGTCTTCAACCAATCATCGATCGTTGTCATGAGCTGGGTTTTAAGTTTGGTCTTCATCTGATGAGAGGAATTCCCCGTGCTGCTGTAAAACAAAATACCAAAATAAAAGGCACTAAATATTTTGCTCAGGATATTGCCGATACTTTGAGCACTTGTGATTGGAATGAACAAAACTACGGAGTGGATATGTCAAAGCCTGGTGCGCAAGAGTTCTATAATTCATTAATAAACCAAATGGCAAATTGGGGAGTTGATTTTCTGAAATATGATAATTTGGTTCCCTATCCAAAGGAGGTTGTAGCCATTGCCAAAGCCATTGCTCAATGTGGAAGACCAATGATTTATAGTCTTAGCCCGGGGGGAAATGTAGATATAAATAAGCTTGAATTTTTTAAACAAGCCAATATGCTACGTGTTTCTCACGATATTTGGGATGAGCAACAAGGGATAGATGAGTGCTTTGCTGAATGGCGTAAATGGCAAGGTAAAGAAGAACCTGGTTTTTGGATAGATATGGATATGATTCCGTTTGGAAAACTACAATTAATGTCGCCTAAACCAGAAAGTCTAGATGGGTCAGAATCTAAATCTGAGATTATCAATAAAATTAAGTCAGGCGAGCTTACTAATGTTGAGCTTTTGTCTGGGAAAGGTTGGACTCGATGGAGCAAGTTCAATAAAGATCAGATGTATACTTTTATTACATTACGTGCACTTTCTGCTTCTCCTTTAATGATGGGAGGTGATTTACCAACATTAGATGATTTTTCATTGAAATTGATTACCAATAAAGAGGTAATTGAATGTAATCAAAATGGAGTAATGGGTAAATTGGTTTTTGACAAGGGTGACATTGAAATATGGAATACACCTCAAAAAGATTCACAAAATGGCTGGATAGGTATTTTCAATCGTAGCAAAAACACTAAATCATTAACTCTCAAGTTAAGTGAATTAGGATTAGATCGATTTGTTAAGTATGAGCTAATCAATATATGGGAGAAAAAATCAATTAGCATTACAAATGCTGTAGAAATCAATTCTAATGGAGTTGTATTTCTAAAATATAACATAAAATGAAATTAAATTGCTAGTGCATTTAAGGAATGGCACTAGTAACACAACATTATTATTGCACATATGTGTATTATGTCTCCAAAAGAAAGAAATAATTAATTATGGGGTAAAAGACACATAGAAAAGTGCACCATTAATTTTTAAAGTATTTTGTATATTTTTAAGATGGAAATATAAACTATGATATAATCGGCAAGATGTTTCGTCTGTCTTTTAATTTTAATCCATGGCTCAAAATCCAATGCTAATACTTAATTTTTATTTTAAACAATTATTATTTTATCTATGAAAAAATCATATTTGCTGCTACTGTTTTTTGTTCTATTAATCAACTTTCAATTGTATTCACAGGTAATTTATGTTGATCCACAACTAGCTTCCGATTGCGAAGGGAATTATTCGATCTCGAACCGCGATTGCAAAGGAACCGATGGATATGCCTATAAAACACTGCAATCAGCAACCAATGTTGCCACCGCAGGAACCCGAGTGCTTTTGCGTGAAGGTGTTTATAATGATCCGCTTATTCCTAAAAATTCCGGTGAGAAAAATAAGCCCATTACCTTTACTAATTTCGGGGATGAAGTCGTTGAATTTACAGGAGATTCACTTGCCCCTGCTATACTAATTGATCAAAAAGACTACATTGTTATTAAAGGCTTAAAACTGATAAACTGTCCTCGATTCATGTTCATCAAATCATCTTCGCACATTACCGTTGAAAATTGCTATTTTGAGAATAGTAGCATGTTCGAGTCCTGCTGTTTAAAAACCATGGGCGACTATTTTTGTTTCAAAAACAATACACTAAAAAACGGAACCGACCTGCTTTCAATTCAGGGAGGTAGCTTTCATTTGATAGAGGGTAATACTTTTCATACAGCATCTCATACCTGCTTGGTTTTTATGGGTGTTCATAATTCAGCCATTCGAAACAATGTACTTATTAATCCTATTCAAAAGCTTCTCGAAATATTTGCAACTCGCGATAGAGAGTGGTCTGCTCCATATCGTAAAAGCGAACACATCCTTATTGAAAACAATTTGTTCGGACCGAATTCACACAGAGACGGACTTTATAAAGGCAAAGAACCTCCGGCAAGCTGGGGAACTCAATTTGCTGGGGTAAAGTGTATAATGCGAAATAATATATTTGCCGGATGCGAAGGGGGAATGGATATATGTGGATATGGTAAGGTTGGTGGCGGTGCTGACTCACCCGAAGCTGTATTTAATTATACTAACCGAATTTATAATAATACAGTGTATTCCAATGGAGAGAGAGGTCGCTATAGTAGTGGTCCGGGAGTCACTCTTGCGCACAATTCAGAATCTGAGTATTATGACAATATCTTTATGAATAACATATTCTATGCCAATAGGATATTTAAAGATAACAATACAAAAAGGGATAGTCCAAGTATTCAAATTGCTTTTCGCAGCGAGACCAATCCTTCAGAAGTTCGATTATACAATAATAATATCACAGCACAGAGTGATAAGAATCAAGATGTGTTTTTGATGGGGAAAGAAGACAAGGAATTGACTCTAAATGATTTTGAACAAGCCTATCCAGAATATAGCGGAAATAATATACAGGGAAATCCCAGATTTATAGTCGAGCAACCCAATCTAAAAAATATTGACCGTAACGAATATAAATTAACAAAAGATAGTCCTTGTATTGATGCAGGGAGATTTCTGACATATACAATTGGTGCAGCTCAGGATAGTGTTTTGAAAGTAGAGGATCCTTACTTTTTTAGCGATGGTTTTAATATCGTTGAAGGAGATATAATTCGTGTTGGGACTGAGGAAGTTCAGGTAATAAGTATTGATTACGATACCAGCTATTTGATACTCAGTAAAAAGATACAATGGAAAGACAAAGCTCCCGTAAGTTTGATTTACAAAGGAACCGCACCAGATATTGGAGCAGTTGAAAGTTATTAACGAACCTATTGTTAAGCAAACATGCTTACAAATTGAAAAATAATAGGTGACGAAACATATGAAAGAAGACAAACTCTCAATAAAAGTTTGTCTTCTTTCTGTTTTATTCAAAAATAAAAGTACCGGAAGATAATATTTTTGCTGAAGAATTTCCAAGCAAAACTTCGTATTTTCCGGACTCTATCTTCCATTTATGCTCATTTATATCCCAATATTTTAAATCATCGGGTGATATTACAAACGATACAATATCGTTCTTCCCTTTTTTGAGAAATATTTTCTTAAAATGTTTTAACTCTTTGACTGGCCTTTTCACCTTGCTTTCGGGGTATGCCAAATAAAGCTGAGCTACATCCGCTCCATCTCTTTTTCCTACATTTTTAATATTTATTTTAATTGTAATCGAATCATTTACAGTAATAATATTTTTTGAAAAAAAGATATCTCCATATTTAAATTGCGTATAAGAAAGCCCGTAGCCAAAAGGAAAAAGAACTTCTTTATTCATTTTTTCGTACCAGCGGTACCCGGTAAATATACCCTCGGTATAAGGCACCCGTAACATTTGGTTAGGCTTTATATTTTCTCTGAACTGTTTATTTGCCCCTTCCGGATTTTTCTTCAGCCAATATTCCTTGTAATAACTATTGTTTCCAAACCAGTATGGCTTTCCTCCAATATAATTATACTCTGGAGATGGTGAATCTTTAAAATCTTTTTCAATTGTAAATGGTAATTTTCCTGACGGATTTACTTTCCCAACAAAGATATCCGCCAATGCATGACCTCTCTCCTGCCCTAAAAAATATGACCACAATACTGATTTTACATCGTCTAACCATGGCATAGGCAAATTATTACACGAACTTATTACAACAATTACATTTGGGTTTAACGACGCTACTTTGCTGATTTTTTTATCACATCCTACTTCAAAAGGAACATCGTGTCCTTCCCCGGCCTCTTTGTTTAAACAATAAATTATTACATCAGCTTTTTTGATTTGTTCATCAGTAGGAGCTTCACTAACCTCTAATCTTTTTCCAAAAACGGAACGCAACCCGTTTTCAAAATTCGTATGATCATAACCTTTCACAAAACCACTGCCTGTACCGGTATAAATTTCAGGCGTACCAGCAAGAAGAACTTTCTCTTTACCGGAAAGGGGCAAAAGATTTCCTTTATTTTTTAACAAACAAACTGCTTCTTCTGCTATACGGCGGGCGAATACTTTATGCTCCTCCATGCTTGCCGAAATATTTTCTTCTTTAGATGTCCGGTCGAACACTCCCATTTCAAATAAAGGAAGAAGGTTTTCATAAACTTTTTTATTAATATATCCCCGAACTGCTTCTTTTTTTTCAGGATATTTTGCTAGATATCCGTACAAATAATTTCTGAAAGTATTATTGTTGGGCATGAGTAAACTTACACCTGCTGTAAAAAAAAGGTACTGTAAATCAGGATAATAACTGGTGTTTTGCCAGTCAGTCATAGCCATACCTGTAAATCCGTATTCATACCTTATAATATCTTCAACAACCTGTTTATCCAATGAACAAGGAACCCCGTTAATTGCGTTATTCCCAGTCATTATTGCTTTAACGCCTGCTTTCTGAATTACAGCTTTCCACGGTCGAAGATAGATTTCCCGGAGTGTACGTTCATCAATATCACTGCTTGAAATGTGCCGACAAAATTCCTGGTCATTCCCTATAAAATGCTTCGCAGTTGCCAAAACCTTATTCCTTTGAACTCCTTTCACATAACATACAGCCAAATCAGAAGTCAAGACAGGATCTTCACCAAAGTATTCAAAATTTCGTCCGCCAACAGAAAGGTGTTGTATATTAATTCCCGGTCCAAGAAGGATATCAATTCCGAGCATCCGACATTCTTCTCCCACTGCGTTCCCCATTTCCCAGGCAAGTTTGGGATTCCAGGTTGAGGCCAATGCCAAAATTCCGGGGAAAGACGTACTCTTTTCGTCTTTATGAATATTTTTATTTAAACGAACTCCCTGAGAAGCATCGGACATAAAAACCGGTCGCAAGCCAAGCCGAGAAACTCCCGGCAAAAAAAACTTATTATAACCACCAACCAGTTTAATAGACTCTTCAAAAGTTAAATACTGAATAACATTTAGGGTTCGTTCAGAAGCAGGCAGTTCCTTATTTTGGTAAACGGCATCTTCAGGGAAACTATGAAATCCGGAAAGAGCTCCGGTGTAACTTTCCTGCGCATTTACAGGGAAATACAAAAGGATAAAAGATAAAACTACAATAAAATTCCATTTATTGTTTTTAACAATATTTCTCATGTTCTAATTATTTTTTTTAATGATTTAAAAATTAACTATGTCAGGAGTTAATTAATAATAACTTTAAATCCGCAAATAAAAACTTGGTTTGAAAATTAGTAATTTATAAGTTTATTTTGGGAAAAAACATCCATTTTTTTACAAATTTACAGCGTTATGAACAATATTTCTTCTATTTTACTAATAAATATATTGTCAGATAAAAATTTACAAGTCCACACTATCTTTAGTTATTATACTTAACATACATGATTATAACAGAAAATCTTATTTTTAAACAATTATAAAAAATTAAGCGAATATGAAAAAAAATGTATTAATAACAGGAACGTCCACAGGTGTAGGTTTCCAAACTGCTATTCTATTTGCTAAAAATGAATATAAAGTTTATGCAACAATGCGCGATCTAAAAAAATCAGACGCATTAAAAAGCATAATAGAAAAAGAGGATTTAAACATAGAAATACTTCAATTGGATGTAACAGATATTAAATCTATTAAATCTGCTGTAAATAAAATTATAAATCAAGACAAAAAAATTGATATATTAATTAACAATGCAGGCGCAGGCTTTGGCAAGACCACAGAACAATCTACTGAAAAAGAAATCAGATGGGTAACCGATGTTAATCACCTGGGTGTAGTTTTCTGCACACAATCAGTACTGCCATTTATGCGTAAACAAAAATCAGGTCAGATTATAAGTCTTTCATCAGTTGGAGGTTTGGTAGGTCAGCCATTCAACGAACTATACTGCGCAGCAAAATTTGCTGTGGAAGGATTTATGGAAGCTCTCTCAACATACATTTCTGATCCGTTTAACATAAAAATCACCTGTGTAGAGCCGGGAGGAATCAGCACTGAATTTATGAAATCGGCAATAAATAATTCATCTAAAGATGGTCAGTTTGCCACCGGAGAATACGCTCCTATTTTTAAGCGATATATGGATAAAAATCTAAAGAGAGCCAACGAAGGTATTCAGCAGGTTTACCAGACAGGCAGTGAAGTATCGCAAGTGATATTAAAAGTAGCAAATATGGAACAACCACCATTAAGAATTCGCACATCAGAATGGGCTGAAAAATTCTGCGAATTAAAAACAATGTCCGACCCCGATGGCACCAAATTAGTTAACCAGATTAAAAAAGATTTTCTATAATCTATTGTGATCTACTTTTAAGCCTTTGCTTACTATTTAATAGGCACAACTCATAGATAATACAAACTGAAAACGTTTTATTATTTATGAGTTTTTTTATTATTTAGGTCTATCCTTTTTAATACAATTTCTCTTTTCTGCGATTTTATCTTCACCAATATTGCAAATACTCATTTCAATTTAATTGTTAAAAAATTATATCATTTCAATTATGATACTATAGATATATATATTATTTTAGTAAATGATTTTATGATATAAAAGACAATTATTAAGACAAATCAATATAATAACAAGATTTATTAAGAGTCAATAACGTTTTATAGACTCAGGTTATATCATAAATAAAACGATCCTTATCTAATATAAAATTGTATCATCATGAGATTTCAAATTACTTTTAATCGAACCGGAAGACAAAAAATGCTTCCTATAGACTATCAATATTATATATCTGCTTGGATTTACAAAGTAATAGATAAGACAGACAAAAACTTTGCAGACTTTCTTCATTCCCAAGGTTACAGTGACGGAACAAAAAAATTCAAACTTTTTAATTATTCACCTCTAAACTTTGGTAGACCAATTATGTGGAAAGAAAAAAGCCTATTTGAAATCAAAACGAATATTATTACTCTTAGAGTTTCATTTATGTTAAATGAAACCGCTGAAAAATTCATTTTAGGACTTTTCAATCAACAACACACATACATAGGTGATAGATTCAACGGACTTGACCTTATTGTAGAGCAGGTAGAACGATTACCTGATAATGAAATAAATAAAACTATACAATACCGAGCTACTTCTCCTGTTGTTATAAGCTGGCAAAATAATGAAGATAAATATGCGAAATACCTGTCACCTGAAGACATAAGATATTCCGATCTTCTTAAAAACCATCTTATAAACAAATATAGCACCGTTCCTAATGTCACAAAATTGCCGGAAACTTTCGATTTTAAATTTACGCTGAAAAACGAACCAAGGTCGAAACTGATTACTATAAAGCCATATACCAGGGAGCAAAGCAAAATAAGAGGATTCATCTATAATTTTGAACTTACCGCCCCTACAGAAATTCACAAACTCATTTTATCATGTGGCTCCGGAGAAAAAAATTCAATGGGCTTTGGCTGGTGCGAAACTGAAAATAAAAAAATAAAAATATAAAATATGAGTTTACAAACAATAATTCAAATTGGACATAAAATCAGAGCAGGGTTAAGTAAGGAAGAAAGTCTGCAATATCACAGATATGTAAAAAAAGCACCTGAATATAATGCAAAGCAACCATATACTTATTATCAGATTGATGTTAATAATTCCTTTGAGATTAATTATAATTCTCTTAAAGAAATTAATGATCAAAGCATTATCAGTAATATGTTTTTCTATCTAAAATTTAAAACCGGTGAAGCAGATACGTTAGTAAAATATATGTTTGGAGATATAGCTTATCCTGATTTTTTTAGAATGGGAAATAAAGAAAGCAAAGCAGCTGGGTATAGAGTTAATTCATTTTTAAGAGGTAAGGCAGATGCATTAAAAATAAAGAATGAAAAACTAAATGCTTTTCGTTTAAGTTTAGAAAATAAAATGGATTTACTTTTAAAACTATTTGAAGAAAAAGAATACTGCTATATACATTTTAATTTTATGGGTAAATGTTGGTATGATACTGAAGTCTTTAATGATATAGAAAATACTATTGTTTCTAATTTCGTAAAGGAAGAAAATGGACATATAAGCTTAAGTGCATTTTTGACACGAACACTCATAAATGAAGAAAGTAAACTACCTGATTTTAATAATGTAAATAGTTTTAAAACTAAATATTTTAATAATACAGAAGAAGTTAAAGATTTATTATACGGATTAGATTTTCAACAAAAAAGTAAAATAAATATAGGGAAGGATATAATGATAAATATGCTTCCCAAAGGAAAACTTTCCGCTAAAGGAATATTAGCATATTATGACAAAAAATCAAAATATGATTATAAAAATCCCAAACCTGAAAATACCGATCCTTTCGCTGAACCTTTTATAAATCCAGATATAGCTGGTATTGAAAAATATGATATTATATTTTCAAAGCGTTCCAAACCAATTGGTATAGATTTATTGGAATTGACCGATATAGATCAAAATCTTCTTCTAAATGTTAATAGAAAAATAGAAAAGGCTAAAATAGACTTAAATTACAAATACACCATCGATTTTGCAATTAAAGTTCTTTTTGGGGACAAAAAATATACTAATCATCTTTTAAAAATATTGCCTTTAATATATAAGGATAATTACTATTCCGATGATTTATTACTTCCTGCACTTATACAGAATACAGAATATGCTATTAGAAACAAAAAAGGAAGCTTCTATACATTCGCTTATCATTTTTACTTTTTAACAAAACTTCAAATTAAAGATACTATTATGGAAATAAAGAAATCAAAAAGTTATCTATTAGGGACGAAACTGGGAGTGATGGCCAAACCTGTTGCTCAGTGTATAAAATCTTTTGAAAAAGCCTATGTCGGGAATCTTTCGCAACGTATAACTAGTTTAGATAATCTAGTTGAATTTTCTAATTATTTAAATGAAAAATTAATGATACATCAGAAAGGATATCCAGATATAAAAGATGCATCAAGAAAATTAACAGAATTATTGGATTCGTTTCCAAAAGAGGAAAAATATAATCGTAATTATTGTGCTCTTGGATTTTTTGAAACATATTATGCATATCATACAGACTCAACAATCGATGAAAATCTAAAACAAACAGAAAACAATTAATAATAAAAAATAAAATCATGTCAACATTAGAAGAAAAATCAGAAATTATCTTTTTGTACGAAAGTAAATATTCAATACCAAATGGAGATCCTTTTACGGGAGAACAACGTTATGATGAAGAAACAAAAAAAGTATTAGTGAGTGACGTTCGTATCAAGCGTTTTATTCGTGATTATATGTATGATATAGGTAAAACTATTTATGTTATTAATGATAAAGATCAAACGGATGAATGTACTTCTGGGTCTGGCTCTGCAGCAAGAGTTATTTTTCTAAGAAAAAAATTTGCAGAAGAATTAAAAGAAGCTGAGAAAATGGCTAAAGAAAATAAAGATAAATCTTTTAGTTCAAATTTATTCCTTCTAAAAAAATGTATAGATGTAAGATTATTTGGAGGAATCTCAACAGAAAAAAAAGGAAATGTAAATCTTACAGGTCCAGTTCAATTTGCTCTTTTAAATCCGTCTTTAAATTCAGTTGATTTACGTATACATCAAAATACATCTGTATTTTCTTCTGATGTATCTAAATCAGCTGGTGCTATTGGTACTACTTCTTTAGTTCCATATTCTTTGAATCAAATACATGGATGGATAAATCCATTCACTGCTAAACTTTCAGGTCTACAGGATAACGAAGTAAATGAAATGTTTAAAGCATTGTGGGATAGTATTAATAACGCGAACACCAGAAGTAAATCTAACCAGAGTTCCCTGATTTTATTACAATTAGTATATAATAAAAAAACAGATAAAGTATATGGTACAGATAAATTGATTTCTTACACATCTGAAAAAAGAGATGAGCAATTAAGAGATATTTCTGATATAAAATTCAATTTCGATAAATTATCAGATATATCTACATCTGATAAAATAAAAGAAATAAGATATTATAGTGAATCAAAAGACATTTTGTTAGAATTAGAAAAACTAGGAAATAAATTTAAAAAATTAGAATTTTAACCATGAATGCTCTATTGTTTAAAATATCAGGTAACTGGGGGCATTTTAAAAAGGTAGATACAAATAACAATCCGTTAACGCATGATTTTATAACTAAAACTGCTCTTATTGGTTTAATTGGAGCTGTTAATGGAATTGAAAGACAACAGATGAAAAATTTGTTTCCTCAATTATCCGAAGATTTACTTTATAGTGTTGCCGTTAATAATAATGTCCGCAAAGAAAG
>Ga0172377_10001200_pt1 | contig 25772 bp, 22 predicted proteins | sample Pumphouse3metaG_FD_119749 | JGI IMG/M metagenome (GOLD analysis project Ga0172377, IMG submission 119749) | Leachate microbial communities from a municipal landfill in Southern Ontario, Canada - Pumphouse #3 metaG | ecosystem: Engineered > Solid waste > Landfill > Unclassified | place: Canada... | reverse complement strand
GCTATAGTTGACGCTCTTCATTACCTGCAGGGAAGTATTACTAAGGACGAAATTAATTACGACGTGGTAAGAGACAACTACATATATATAAAGGGAAGTTCAATTACAAAAAGTGACTTGTAACAGTTTGAAATTGTAGATTTATTTGAAATCAATGGAGCTAATGGTGTATTTTTTGTAATACCATTAGCTCTTTTTTTATATCCAAATTTCAAGAATATTTCATTGTAAATGCAGTGTTTAAGCCAATTTAATAGGTATAGTGACCAAAAGCCGCTATTATTTGGTATCACAAAGTTATCCATAATATTAATATATTGTGGATATTTCTAGTGTCAGTGTGGAATATTCAATTTTAATGTGTAAACGCTTTCAATATACTCTAAGTACAAGGTTAATTTAGTCCTATAGACAAAATTCCCTTGTGTCGTTGGAACTAAATAGGAGGATTTAAATATGAAAAAAAGTTTACTTCCAATTGTCGCTTTAGCTACTGTTGTTCTCGCATCATGCGGTGGAACCAGTGATTGGTCATGGACCGAAGCTTCTTCAGATGAGACTTTAAACTATTGTTTGCTTATTGGTCAAATTGATCACAATGATAGTGCTGCTCGTACTGCAGGTATTCGTGCCGCTTTAGGAACACGTGCTGCAGCTGATTTATTAAAATCAACTTCAAGTGCAAACTCTGAAACTCCCGTCGAAGGTACTTTAGAATTAGCAGATGGCGTAACTTATAAAACAGTTGAACTTGAACATGCTGAACAAAAGAACACCGCTGGTGCAACTTGGGATCAACAAACTGCAACATCAACTGCTGAAAACTGGACTGCCAAACATGGTAACGATATTGATTTCTTCGTTTCTAACAATGATGGTATGGCTGAAGGTGCTATTGGTGCATCTAACTGGATTAGTGGCATGCCTATATTTGGTTACGATTCAAATGAATCAACATTACAATATATTAAAACTGGCAGTATCATGGGAACAATCAATCAGAATGCTTCGGCACAAGCTGGTGGTTTATACATGTTAGCTAGAAACTGTATCGATGGTGTTACAAATCCCACTGAAGGTGGTTTCTCTGTAGCTTCCGCTAATGGTTATGGCAAAGTCGGTTCAGATTATAACTACAATGCAACTAACGAATCTATGTTAGTTAACAACTTCACTATTACTGCTGATAATGTTGACCAATATGCAGGAAAAACACCTGCAGATCTTATTGATACATCAATCACAAAGGGTACTACCGAAAAAGTTAAAGTATGGCAATCATACTACAATGCAGCTGATACTTTCCTTAACTCTTCAATGAAGCCTTTATTCCAATTATATGCTGATACATTCAACTTCGATGTTACCGAAACATTTGGTAACGGTGCAGATGAATCATTAGCTATTTCAAACTTACAATCTGCTAACGCAGATGATTATGATGCTTACATGATCAATATGATTAAGACAACAGCTGCTCCTACATATCTCGATGAGATTGCGACAAAAATTGGCGCAACAGCTGAAGCACCTACAAATACTCCTGTAATCTTCTGGAACAGACAAGCAACTACCGAAGCCGGTGAAGTTGACTCAGCTGTTATGAAAGATGCAAGATTTAACAACATCTATTACATTGGTTTTGATGCTGTTCAAGGTGGACAACTCCAAGGTCAAATGATCGTTGATTATCTCAACGCTCAAGCAAAAGCTTAATTTAATTAAGTAAGTCTATTATTATAAATCTAGACAAGGTCCGTTGTTAACGGGCCTTGCCTATATTAATTCTAAGTTTTGAAAGGAAGAAAACTATGAAAGATAAATACATTCTTACAATCGATGGTTTATCTAAGTCGTTTGGTAGAAATAAAGTTTTAAAATCTATTTCTCTAAATGTTAGAGAAGGTTCAATTTGTGGACTTATGGGCGAAAATGGCGCTGGTAAATCTACTATGATGAAATGTTTATTTGGTATTTACACTAGAGATAGTGGAACAATCACGCTTGATGATAAAGCTATCATATTTACAAGCCCTAAAGAGGCGCTTGAACATGGTATTGCTATGGTCCATCAGGAGTTAAACCAATGTTTAGATAGAACTATAGTTGACAATATGTTTTTAGGCCGTTACATCGGCCCTATGGGTTTAGTTGATGACAAAGCAATGCTTGCGAAATGCTCGCAGATATTTGCTGACTTGGATATGAACTACAATCCTAAGACCATCATGAGAACTATGTCAGTTTCTCAAAGACAAATGGTCGAAATTGCGAAAGCAGTTAGTTACAAAGCAAAAGTAATCGTTCTTGATGAACCTACAAGTTCATTATCAGAACGTGAAGTTAAAAAATTATTTAAAATAATTAAAAAATTAAAACAAGAAAAACACATTAGTTTTGTTTTCATCTCACATAAGATGGATGAAATATTTAGACTTTGTGATGATATTGTCATTCTTCGAGATGGTAGTGTCACTCTTGACAAATTAGTTAAGGATACTAATTTGGATGAACTTGTTAAGGCGATGGTTGGTAGATCGCTCGACAACCGTTTTCCTGAATTGGTAAACACTCCAGGAAAAGTAAGTTTAGAAGTTAAAGAATTATCAACAAAATATAAACCGCAGTTAAAAAATATTACATTCGATGTCAAGAAAGGGGAAATTCTTGGCATTTACGGTTTAGTAGGAGCTGGCCGCAGTGAATTATTAGAATCGCTATTTGGTGTTAGAACCATGGCTACAGGAGAAATTGTTTATAACGGAAAGCACCTTATGTTTAAAAATCCGAAAGAGGCAATGGCATCTAACTTCGCATTTATTACTGAAGAAAGAAAACTCAACGGAATGTTTGCGACAGGAACTTTAAAATTTAACACATGTATCAACAATTTGGACAAATACAAAAAATACGGAATTCTCAATGAAGAATTGATGAAAAAAGCCACTGAAAAAGAAATTAACGCTATGCATACTAAATGCAATGATGTTGATGAATCTATCACTGCCTTATCTGGGGGTAATCAACAAAAGGTTATCGTGGGTAAATGGTTGGAACGTTCACCTGATATATTCTTAATGGATGAACCCACTCGCGGAATTGATATCATGGCAAAATATCAGATATATGAATTGATGATTAAATTGGCTTGCCAAGGTAAGAGCATTATTATGGTTTCAAGTGAAATGCCTGAAATACTTGGTGTAACTAATCGAATCGTTGTTATGTCTAATTACGAAGTTGCGGGTATCGTTAATACTAAAGAGACGAATCAAGTAGAGCTATTAACACTCTGCGCTAAAAACTTATAAGGAGCAGGAAAATGGAAAAGAGCAAAATCGAGTTAGAAGATCAAATTGAGAATCCGTTTGAAACGGATTCTAATTTAACTGAATACTTAGTTAAACTTAAGGAACTTAGAGCTGATGGTGAAAGTAAAATAATTGCTTTAAACAACGAAATCAGAGATATCAAACTTAATAAACAAATTGACAAAGAGACAAAAGAAAAAATCATAGCTTCTAATAAGGAGCAAATTGATGCAGCTAAAATTGTAAGAGCTAAAAATGCCGAAACTGTTAAAGCATTAGTTATAGAATCTTCTACGTATGCTAAAGAAGTAGGTAATGCTTATTATAATAAGATTGAATTAGTTGAAAATGAGAAAATAGCTAAAGCAAAAGAAGATTATAGTGAAGGCGCTTTAAAAGAAAAAGAAGATCACTTAGCTCGTTTAGCTGACATTGGTACTATTAGCAATGACAACGGAGCATTAACAAAAGATGATGTTGCAGAACAAAAGTCTAAAGTAAAAGCTGAAAACCTTCTTTATAAAAGTAAACTTTCAGAAGTTAAGAGTGATTTAATTCAAGTTCAAGATTCTGGCAAGGATACAAAATATAATGCCTTCTTGGAAAAATATGGCTATATTTCTAGAGTTAGAAATGGTAAACATTCTATCAGTGAATCAATTGAATATAGAAGAAAGCATTACGGATATAATTTTGTAGCTAAAGATTATCTATTGAGAAATGCGCTTTACTTTATTATTATTATATTCTTCGTTGTATGTATTTTGTTATCTGGTGGTAATCTATTAGCACAAGCTAACTTAATAGGTATATTATCACAGACTTCAACAAAATTATTCTTCTCGTTAGGTGTTGCAGGATTGATTCTTATTGCTGGTACAGATTTATCTATTGGTCGTCTTACCGGAATGGGCGCGTCTGCAGCCTGTCTATTCTTGTCAAACACTACATATATAACAAACTTTGGGTGGAGCATAGACGTTATCAGCCAACCCTTACCTGTGAAAATATTCTATGCCCTATTCACTTCTATTGCACTCTGTGTATTCTTCTCTAGTATCGCTGGTTTCTTCTCAGCGAAATTCAAGATGCATCCGTTCATTACAACATTAGCAACTCAATTGTTAATCTTTGGTATCGGAATGGTTTTCTATTCATCAGTTCCTGCTTTCAATATGAACTTAGACATTAAAAAAGCAATTGCTGGTGTAAGTAACATTAATATTATTATGTGGGCTATAGTGGCGACTGCCATAGTCTGGTTTATTTGGAACAAAACGAAATTTGGTAAGAATATGTATGCTGTTGGTGGAAACTCTGAAGCGGCATCAGTATCTGGCATCTCAGTCTTCTGGGTTACAATGATGATCTTCATTATGGCTGGTGTCTTATATGGTATCGGCGGTTTCTTCGAAGCCGCTCGTGTTGGTTCATCAAATCCTAACGCTGGATTTGGTACTGAACTTGATGCTATCGCAGCTTGTGTTGTCGGCGGTATCTCGTTTAATGGTGGTATTGGTAAAATTAGAGGCGCCGTTATTGGTACATTAATTTTCACCGGTATGACTTATTGCTTAACAAATCTTGGCTTTGATGTTAATATTCAATATATTTTCAAAGGCGTCATCATCATGTCAGCTGTCTGTTTAGATTCACTCAAATATCTAAAGAAAGTTTAGGTATTACTAATATCGCAATTGACTGTATTTCCTTTCCATCAATTGCAGCGAAAAAGGGCTTGAATTTCAAGCCCTTTTATTTCGCCTAAAACCATGAATAAAAAATATTTTTTCAACAAGAATTCTAAGGGAAAGAAAAAAGACTTATAAACTAACAAGTCTTTTTTGATTTATGTAAGATGGAAACTAATTGGCTTTGTTATTTTTGTCGGATATAGCATCTTGTAATTTACATCTAATAATAGTTTTCGCCAAAATGATTGTAGAATTAAATCCGGTGCATGTTGTAGTGGGATTTGCCTGGATTATATTCGCATCATATCCCAACAATACAGATCCGCCGCTTGTGAACTTTTTGTCTAGCGAGCGATGTATATCCCTAAAAGTTGATTTCATTAATTTGCTACCTATTTTTACTTTGAAGTCGCCTTCAATGCTTTTGTTGATATAGTTTTCATACAAGTCATACATGACTGTAGTGGATTGAATCATAGTCTGTATAGTGGATGTATCTCCGACAATCAGTTTTGTATTAGGAGCGAATACATCAGATATCGGCAGTTTTCCTTTATATGTTTTTAAAACGCTGAAAGATTTGTCAGCTTCGATATTTTCTTTTGTGTCCAAATCGGAGTTTGCTCTAGCGGTTAGTAATTTGAAAGTGAAGTTGTTGGAATACAGTGCTTTCTTTGTGTAGATTTCTCCTAAACGCTGATATTCTATAAGATCTTTGCCGGTAGGGCTTAGATTGTATCCAATATCCATGATGGCTGATTTCATGCCGGTGAAGGCATTTGGAAATTCAGAGACAAACGCAGGTGAATCAGTTAGTTTATTTAAATACTTTTCGGAGTATGCCTTTAGCACTTCACAGGGTGCAGAACTGATGAGTGCATCAAATTTGTATTTGCTGTCTGTCAGCATGCTAAAACACTTTGTAAGAGATACTTCAGGATCTACTAGATCTTCTTTGCTAGAGTATACTTTATCAGCAAAAACTGTGTCTATTCCATCCAAATTTTTGAGTGTCAACATATCATCTTCTTTACCAACAACAATGATTTGACAGGATTTAGATTTATTTTGATAAAGCTTAATACCCTGTATAACGTTTTGAATGCCGGCTGTATTATTGTTTATATCAATTAAAATTTTCTGCATATTTTACCTCTTTTATATATATAATTTTACCATTAATATTGGAAATTACAAAGAAATGCGCTGCAAATCGCGGTTATTATTTTTTGTCGAATATTGTGGTGATTAAAATGCAGAGGAGAATAGGATATGTAAAAAGTGCGTTGAGCTATCAGCGGTGCGTATTTGTGTAATATATTCTTGATATTTAACCTTTAGTAAGGTATTCTATGTATGGCTCTTTTTGAGAGTCTGGGCGTTCCGCCAGCAAAGACACAGCTGAGAACGTCGAGTAAAGACAAGAAAAAAGGGAGGAAACCTGATATGAATAAGAATTTGGTGCACGAGATTGCAGCTACTCAAATCAGAACTGATCTTCCTGACTTTAGAACTGGTGATACAATACAAGTCTCTGTGCGTATCATCGAAAACGGAAAAGAAAGAACTCAAATGTTCCAAGGCGTGTGTATTGCTCGCCGTGGTGCTAATGTTTCAGAAACTTTCACTGTAAGAAAGTTTTCCAACGGCATTGGCGTTGAAAGAAATTTCCCCGTAAATTCACCCATTATTGCATCTATCACGATTGTCAAACATGGTAAAGTCAGAAGAAACAAAATCTACTATCTTAGAGATAGAAAAGGTAAATCAGCTAGACTTACTGAAAGACTCTAAAATTAAGATTGATTTGAAAATTAACCAAGGCTTAATTGCCTTGGTTTTTTTGTGGATTACACTTGTCTTTAACAAGCGTGAAATAATGTATAATAGTAAATAGAAAAGGAAGCGTAGCATGAAAAAATATCTATGGGTTGGAATATCGATCTTCGCACTATTTTTTTGCCTGTTAGGGCTTAGTGCATATGTTACTTACCTTACCGCTCAATCTTATTGGGTGTTGAGATTAATCTTAATAGTTTTCTTCATTATTTTACTTGCAATCGTATTCTGGTTTGGTTTTAAATTTGTGATGATTTATAAAAACAGCAAGATAAAAAATAAGGAATATGAAATAAACACATACGATACCGAAGTGGAAAAGTTAGATTACTTATTCTTGGACAAGGTTTTGAATATGGAAACCTACAAACGTACAAAAGGTACCTTCAGGGATATTCTTCACTACCTGTATTCTAAAAAGAACGAAAGCAGTAACCAACCGAACATTATGCTGGTGAATTTTTATGACATAGATGACATTATTAAAAAAGATAACAACGTAGAACAAATACTGCTCATTCACGATGTTCCAGCAGACGAAAACAAAACTTTAATTCTAGTGAACGTACTAAAAGGCAGACAGTTTGCTGATGCGGTGGTTGAGTTAAACAATCCGCGCAATTTTAATAAGAATAAGTATTACTGCGCATATTGCGCAGAAACCAAAGTTGTAACATTTGGAGCAAAGAAAGAGCTGCTTCAATTTGATGGGTATAAGAATATGAACAAACTTGTTCAGGAAATATTTAAAGTGGAGGAGATCACTTATGGCGAAAGTAAAAAATAGTTTAAATTGGTACCCAGGGCACATGAAACAAGCCGTAGACCAAATAAAAAAGGTATTACCCTTAATAGACGTTGTAATAGAAATCGGTGATGCTAGAGCCCCTTATTCTTCGTTAAACAGCTTTTTGGATAAGATTATTGAAGACAAGATGAGAGTGTTGATATATTCTAAAAAAGATTTGGCAGATACATCCAAGATTAGGGCGATGATTTCAGCTAATAATCAAAATGGTATTCAAACAAAAGTACTAAACTTCAAAGATCCCAAAGAAGTTAAAGATCTATCAAAGTTTTTATGTTCAATTAAATCAAAAAAGACTGTGAAATATGAGAGACTTGGTTTGGTTCCGCCTCCTTTGCGTTGTCTTATTGTTGGAATACCTAACGTAGGTAAATCAACCTTAATTAACTCGTTGGTTGGTAAATCTAAAACCAAGGTCGCAAATAAGCCTGGTCAAACTAGGGCTCAGCAGCTTATTAAGATAAATAGCAGACTAGAATTAGTGGATACTCCAGGTATCCTACAACCTAACTATGAAGATAAAGATGCTATCTTGCATTTAGCATGGATCGGTTCGGTTAAAGATGATGCTATACCTATTGATAATGTGGCGGATAAATTGTCCGAATTCCTGTTGGAAAATTATCAAACAGACTTAAGAAAACGTTTCAATATATCTGATGACATTGAACTCAATATTGGCAACCTCTACGAAGAAATTGCAAGAGCAAGAAGTTACATCGTCGCAGGCAATCAATTTGATTTACTTCGTGCGAGAGATAACATGTTAAAGGAATTCAGGGCGGGTTTGCTAGGGAAAGTTGTAGTAGACAATGTCTAATCTAAAAGATTTCGATGATAAGTATCGTTTGAAAACAGATGGACTCGTATGCGGATTCGATGAAGCGGGACGCGGGCCTCTATGCGGACCAGTAGTTTCAGCAGGAGTTATACTTCCACCTAATTTTGACAATGCGGTAATCAACGATTCTAAACAGTTAACTGACAAGAAGCGTAGAGCTCTATTTGATGTGATAAAGAAGGAAGCTATTTTCTATCACATTTCAGTAATATCTCCGCAAATCATAGATGAAATTAATATATTAGAAGCTTCTAGACTGGGAATGCAGCAAGCTTTGGATGAAATTATTAACAAGGATTATACCATCGATTACGTATTGACTGACTATATGGATTTAAATACTTATGATCATCCTATTGCCAAACTTAAGCATGGAGATGCTCAATCTTTATCTATTGCTGCCGCTAGCATTCTAGCAAAGGTAACTAGAGATGATATTATGTTGGAACTCGATAAAAAATATCCGGGATACGGATTAGCTCAACATAAGGGTTATCCTACCAAAGGTCATTTAAAAGCTTTGCAAGATAAAGGTGTTGTTAGAGAAATATATCGACTATCTTATAAGCCTGTTGAAAAATTACTGCAAACAAAACTATTCTAATTCCTAAATTTATATCTCCTTTTGTTTATTTATAAAACGAAGGAGATTTTTATATGTTAACAATGAGAGAAGTACTTATTTATTTTAGTGTTAAATATAATGGGGAATGGGAAAAGATCAAGAATGCGCTTGTGGTAAAAGAGATCGTCACAGAAGCTGATGGGAAGGAAGTTTTAGCCAAAATTCAGTGCAAAACCTTAACATTTATTGATAGCAACTATCCGGAATGTTTAAAGCAAGCCTATCGTCCACCTTTTGTTTTGTACTATGAAGGGAATATTGAATTGCTTACCGCTAGAAAGAAAATGGGAGTCATAGGATCGCGTAAAAACTCAACCTATGGTGAGGAAGTTACAAACACACTAATTGGTGGTATTGCTGAAAAAGAGCGGGGATTTACCGTGGTTTCCGGTATGGCAAACGGAATAGATTCTATAGCTGAGCGATGCGCTATAAAGAATGGTCTAAATATAATATCTATACTTGGATGTGGAATTGATGTGTGTTACCCAGTTTCATCCAAAGATATATACGAGTACTCAAAAACTGATAAAGGATTATTGCTAACTGAATTACCGCCCAAAAACAAACCTATCGGATCTAATTTTCCTATGAGGAATAGAATATTATCGGGAATAATAGATACTTTGTTAATTGTTGAGGCTAAACAGCGTTCGGGCACATCTATTACTGCGCGGCTATCATTAGAAGATAATAAGGATATATTGTGTGTCCCACGTGATATTACAAGTCCTTATAAATTAACAAACTGTTTAATTAGAGAAGGAGCTGTTTCCTGCTTGTCTCCAGAAGACATAATTGAAGCGATGGATAGATTTTAATTTATAGTATTATTTCGCCTAAAAGAATGTTGTTCATTTATTTGAATAAAGCGTATGGAAAATTACCTAAAATATATTATTACTATTGTAATAAGGAAGAAAATAAGATTTGTATCACTTGACAACTCAGTCTAATTTCTATCATAATCGTTTCGAAATAGACAAGAGGAGGAAGAGAATGAAATTAGTTATTGTTGAATCTCCTAACAAAATCAAAACAATCAATCAATTTTTAGGTGATGATTATAAGGTAATGGCATCCGTTGGACATGTCAGAGATTTAGCCACTAAAGGAAAAGGTGGTCTCGGAGTTGATGTGGATGGTGAATTCGAAGCTACATATTCCATATTAAAAGGAAAGTCCAAAGTCGTTAAAGAATTAAAAGCAGAAGTAAAAAAGTGCAGTGAAGTATATCTTGCAACCGATCCGGATAGAGAAGGAGAGGCAATTGCATGGCATCTTGCTGTGGTACTTGGATTAGATCCACTTACTGTAAAGCGTTTATCGTTTAATGCTATTACTTCTAAAGAAGTTAAAAAAGCTATAAATAATCCAGGAAAAATTGATATGGATTTAGTCGCGTCTCAAGAGACTCGACGCATATTAGATCGAATCATCGGTTTTGATCTTTCAGGTTTATTAAAGAATAAAATAAAAACAAAGTCGGCTGGAAGAGTTCAGTCTGTTACTTTAAAGATGATAGTAGAACACCAAAAAGAGATCGACGCATTTGTATCCAAGGAATACTGGGATATCAAAGGTGACTTTGGTAGCGATAAGATTATCGCCCCCTTATACTCAAAAGATGGAGCGATATATAAACCTTATTCAATAGACTCTCAAGAGCAAGTAGATCGTATTGTTAAAGAGTTGCCTAAGGCATTAGATGTAAAGCCTTTGGTTTTTTCAACGCGTAAAAACGCTGCAAAACCTGCATATACTACTTCTTCACTCGAACAAGATGCATACACAAAGTTTAGATATTCCGCTCGTGTAACATCTTCAATTGCTCAAAAGTTATTTGAAGGTATTGAAATAAACGGATCTTTTAAAGCATTGATCACATATATCAGAACTGATTCCACAAGACTAGCTCCAGATTTTGTTGATGTCGCAAGTCAGTACATAGTATCAAAGTATGGTGCTGGTGCTTACAAAGGTGTCACTATAGCTAAGAAGAAAAATAGTATTTTGTTACAGGATGCTCACGAGGCTATTAGACCTGTAGATTTAACATTAACTCCTAAAATAGCTAAAGAAGAATTAAATAAGGAAATGTACAATGTATATCGCCTTATCTATGCTCGTACTATCGCATCTATGATGAAACCTAAAATTGACAGTGTTACTACATTGCTATTTGAAGGCAACGGATATGTGTTTAAGACAGAAGCGGTTAAGAACGAATCAAAAGGTTACACAGCAGCTTTTGAAGATTGCGGAATTAAAACTGGCAATCCTAACACATTAATTTTATCTGATGATTTAATTAAACTTTCGGAAGAAAAAGGCAAGATTGATGTAAACAACATTGATACTGCAAAAAAAGTGACTAATCCACCTGATAAATACAACGATGGTAGTGTTGTAAGACTTATGGAAGAAAAAGGTATAGGTCGTCCTTCGACATATGCTTCAACGATATCAACCTTAGTTGATAGAGACTATATAACTACGGTAAAGCACTCTTTAAATCCCACCGATTCCGGGAAACTTGTAGTAGAAAATCTCGATAAATTCTTTCCGAGTCTTATGTCTTATTCATATACATCCGAAATGGAAAGTGATTTGGAAAAGATCAAAGCTGGTGACTCTTCTAAAACAGTGTTGCTTCGCGAATTCTACGATAGATTTATAAAACTACTTGAAGTAGCTAAGAAAGACATGGAAAAAATTAAGGATGAAGAAACAGGGGAAATATGTCCTGTTTGTGGCGCTCCTTTAGTAATTAAACACGGACGTTACGGCGAGTTTGTAGCTTGTTCTGATTACCCTACATGTCACTATATTAAAAAAGAGAAAAAAGAAGTGGAATACGTTGAAGGTAGAGTTTGCCCCGAATGCGGCAGCAAACTTGTTTATCGCAAATCAAGACGCGGTGAAAAATTTATCGGTTGCTCTAATTTCCCTAAGTGTAAATTTACCGAGGGATTAGCAAAACCTGGAACCTCTAATGAAGTAAAAGGAAATAAACCGGAAGTACTGGATGATCCTGATGGTCTCGTTGGGACAGTTTGTCCTAAGTGTGGCGAAGGCAAATTAACATTAAAGAAATCTAGATATGGTACATTCTATGGCTGTTCAAATTATCCTAAGTGTCACTATATTAAAAAAGTTTCTAAGAAGAAAAACAGCGATGAAGAAAATTAACGTAATAGGAGGTGGTCTCGCAGGAAGCGAGGCCGCCTATTTTTTAGCAAATAGAGGATATAAAATCAACCTTTATGATCAAAAACCTACATTGGGTCCGGCATTTCACTCGACCGATTTTGGCGAACTAGTATGTTCGAACTCTTTAAAATCTATAAAGAAAGATAACGCGTGTGGTTTGTTAAAAGCGGAGATTTCCGAAATGGGATCTTTAATAATGCAAGCAGCTGAAGTATCTAAAGTACCTTCGGGACAAGATTTAGCTGTGGATAGAGATGTATTCTCTAAATTTATTACTGACAAAATTAGAGAAAATCCAAACATCACAACCATTTCTAAAGTTGTAAATACTTTAGATGAAAATGATATTAATATCGTTTGTACTGGTCCACTAACTGATTCAAGCTTGATGAACTATTTAAAAACTAGATTAGGTGAAGATGTGCTGTCATTTTATGATGCAGCTGCCCCGCTTGTAGAACTTTCATCTTTAGATACGTCTAAGATGTATCTCAAATCTCGTTATGATAAAGGTTCGGGGAAATATATTAATATTCCTTTAGATAGAGATCAGTACGATAATTTTGTGCGTGAACTTACAAATGCGGAAAGAATAATTCTTCACGATTTTGAACATTTTGAAGGTTGTCTACCTGTGGAAGTTATGGCAAAACGTGGTTTGAATACTTTGAGATTTGGACCGCTTAAACCTCGGGGACTCGAAACAGAAACGGTTAAGCCTTTTGCAGTGGTACAACTTAGACAAGACAATATCGCTGGAACGTTGTACGGATTAGTTGGTTTCCAAACTAATTTAAAATACGGAGAACAAAAGCGCGTGTTTTCTATGCTACCTGGAATGGAACATGCCAAATTTGAAAGATATGGACTTATGCATTCCAACGCATACTTGTGTGCACCCAAATTATTGAATAGGGATTTATCTCTTAAAAAAATACCGGATACATTTGTTGCTGGACAATTTGCTGGAGTAGAAGGATACGTCGAATCAGCAGCAAGCGGATTGCTCGCTGCGTATTATGTACTCCAACGTTTAGAAGGAGAAAAATTCAAAGCTATTCCTCTCTACACAATGCTAGGGAGTTTGATTAATTACTTAGTGATGTCACCGGCAAAAAACTTTTCACCAATCAATGCTATTTACGGAATTTTACAATTACCTGTTCGCCAAGATAAAATAACCATATATAATAATTCTATGGAGGCTATTCAGCAGTGGCGAGACAGCATCTTACTAAAACCGTTACGATAGAAGAAAAACGATTTATTTCGTATCTTTTAAACGAACGTAAATTTTCTGAAAATACCGCGCGTGCTTACCAGCAGGATGTGACTGTTTTTTTAGGTTTTTTAAGTGATAACGCGATTACTTATCAAAATGTAAATCAAGAACTTATTCGAGCATACTTGTTAGATTTAATTAACGCTGGACTTTCTAAATCCACAATTAAGCGCACTCTTGCAGCCTTAAAGCATTTTTATCAATTTTTATATGTAAAAGATTACATTAAAGTAAATTGTTTCGAATTGATCACATCGCCAAAACTCGATAAGAAGCTTCCAGAATTTTTGACTTCAGCAGAAGTAAAACAACTGTTTGAAGCAAATAGCAAAAGAAAAGATAAGCTCGTTTTGAGAGATCAAGCGTTGCTTGAATTAATGTACGCTTCGGGGTTGCGTGCCAGTGAAGTGGTTAACATTACTTTGCAGTCAGTCAATCTCAGCAAGCGTGTAATTAGAGTTTTAGGCAAAGGAAAAAAGGAACGAATTGTTCCTTTTACTAAATCTGCTGAATTAGCCATGAGTGTTTATTTGAGCGATTTAAGACCTATTCTTATGAAAAACAATAAAGAGGTTCAAAAAACCAATTGCTTCTTTGTGAACAACCAAGGAAAACAACTAACCTACAGAGGTTTGGAATACATAATGAGCGAGATAGAAAAGAAAACTGGATGTTATATGAAACTGCATCCTCACAAACTGCGTCACTCTTTCGCTACTCATTTGCTATCGAAAGGGGCTGACTTGAGAACCATACAAGAAATGATGGGACACGAGTCTATAGGAACTACTCAAATTTACACTCACGTGACATATAGCGAGATGAAAGATGTTTATAATAGAGCCTTTCCACGGGCTAAGAAACATAAGGATGAGGAATAATTCTTATAAATATTGATATAATCACATTATTGTGATTAAATATTAGGGCTGGCCTCATGGAGAAGCGGCTTAACTCATATCCCTCTCAAGGATACATTCGCGGGTCCGAATCCCGCTGAGGTCACCATCAGCAAAAATATTAAAGGCAGCAAGTTATACTTGTTGTTTTTTTAATGGAAATACAAATTATGCATTATGCTACACGAAAAAGATATTCCGAAGTATACTTAAAGTATAAGAAGTATTCATTCAAGGAGGAATATTTATGGAAGAAGTAAAAGTGTCTATGCCTTTATTAGGTGATAAGTTTCCTGAAATGAAAGTTCGTACCACTCATGGTGATATGATGCTTCCAGAAGACAAAAAAGGAAAATGGTTTGTTTTATTTAGTCACCCTGGTGATTTTACACCCGTGTGCACTACTGAATTTATAGCGTTTGCTAAGAAAAACAAAGAGTTTGAAAAACTCAATACTGATTTGATAGGATTATCAGTTGATCAATTGCAAAGTCATTTGAAATGGGTCGAGTGGATAAAAGACAATGCTAATGTGGAAATACCTTTCCCTGTAATTGCTGATGAGTTAGGACTAGCTGCTACCAAATTAGGTATGTTGCATCCCAGCAAAGGCACAAGTACAGTTCGTGCAGTATTTATTGTAGATGATAAGGGTATTTTAAGATTGATGATGTACTACCCTCAAGAAGTTGGTAGAAGTGTTGATGAAGTTTTACGTTCATTGGTAGCATTACAAGATTCTGAAAAATATCATCTTGCTATGCCTGAAAATTATCCCAATAACGAATTCCTTGGAAAGAATCACGCGGTTATACCTCCCGCTTCTAATGTTGAAGCGATTAAAGATAGAAAAGAACGTGCGAAGAACAACGAATTCACTTATTTGGATTGGTGGTTATGTCACAAAGAAATTAAAAAATAAAAGTAATTAGAAAAAAACATCCTGCTGAACTAAAAATTTTGCAGGATGTTTTTATTTATTTTGTTAATGCGTAACGATTTAGATTTTGTTTTAAGTCTTCGTCGTAAGTAGAGGCTTCTAGCGTAAATCCTTTGGCGCTATAGAAGGCGTTAGCTTTTGCGTTGCGAGCAAAACAATCTAAGTAAATTTCTTCATACTCTTTGAATATTTCGTCTTTTGCAAATTCTAAAAGTGCGGTTCCGACACCTTTGCGCTGGTAGTCTGGATCAACCATAAGTATATTGATTCTATTACCGATGAAAGCAATTTCTCCAACAGACTTGTTGTCGAGTGTAGCCTTGTAAGTGTAGTCAGCGTTCGCCATTGCTTCGTTTACGATTCCACCAGAGTCGATAAAACGTTGAGCGAGGGCTCCTAAAAACTTCACAGAGTTTGTTAGAGTAACTCTTTTTGATATTAAGATTAAATCTTTTAAGTCATCGCGACTTGCTTTTGTAATTGTGTATTTCATATTTATCACCTGAGGAATTATAACATATTTGAATTAGAATTATTTAGAGAAAAAGATAAAAGACTTTTTTCTAATACGTCAAATAAATACGCATAGAGAAAGTCCTTTTATTTTGATTGAATGTTTTTATTTATCTAGTCAATTTTGTGCTTCTTGTGTAATACGAGTAGTTCGGGTTTAGGTATTATCACCTTTCTATTAGAAGGAACGGATTCCGTAAGGAAGACATTTGAACCTATTACAACGTTATCGCCAATAACCACATCTCCTCCAAGAATTGAAGCACCTGAATATATGGTGACGTAGTTTTGAATTGTGGGATGACGCTTTTCGCCTTTAAGTCGCTGTCCTTTGGCTAAAGAAATACCGCCTAAAGTTACTCCCTGATAAAGCTTGACGTGGTGTCCAATGATGGTCGTTTCTCCGATAACGATACCTGTGCCGTGATCGATGAAGAAGTATTCACCAATTGTAGCGCCGGGATGAATATCTATACCGGTTAGAAAATGAGCTTCTTCAGATATTAATCGCGCTTCAACTTTACAACCCTGGTTGTAAATAATATGAGCTATTCTGTGATAGAACGTGGCAGTGAATCCGGGGAAGGAAGAAATGATTTCTTCATATCCGTCACACGAAGGATCAGAATCGTAAGTGATTATTAAATCTTTTTCAAACAGCTTGTCCAACTCATCGATTTTTGAGAAAAACTCTTCTTCTTTTTCTCTCGATTTAGAGATGCCTGTCAAATACTTTGCTTTTGCCATTATCAAAGCTTTTTCGGGGTCGTGACAGTTGCAAAAATGCGGGAAGAAGACTAGCTTCAACGCATCAATAAACTCCAAAATAGTTTGTTTGTTAGGAAGTTTATTAAAATCAAATTCTAATTCCATGAATATCTTTCTCCTGAATCCGGGAATATCGCGACAACTTTTTTGTCGTGTATATTATTCTCTTTTATGTAGTTTATTGCTCCGAGCAAACTCGCGCCTGAGGATACTCCTACAAAGTACCCATCTTTAAGCAAGATGTCTCTGGCAACTTGATTTGCCTGCTTTGAATTTACTGTAATAACTTTATCTAGATATTTCTTTTTGAAGGTGTCCGGTATGAATCCTGCACCGATTCCCGGAATTCCGTGTTTTCCTGCTGTTCCAGTTGTAACAAATGCAGACTCTGCAGGTTCTATACCAATAATCTCAACCGATGAATCAATACTTTTGAAGTATTTCCCTATGCCGGAGATAGTACCACCTGTACCGAATCCAGCGAAAACGTAATTCACATCAGGTAAATCCTTTTTGATTTCAGGGCCAGTGTGCAAAAAATGAGCCTCGATATTCGCGGGATTTTCAAACTGACCTAAAGTCATAGAGTTTGGTGTGTCTCTTAGCAATTGATTTGTTTTATCTATGGAGTTTTTAAGCGGACCATCAACTAAAACGAGTTCACCTCCAAAGTTGACGATGGTATTTTTTCTTTGTTGAGTCATAGATGAGGGCATTACTATTACAGCCTTGTAATTAAAATAATTGGATAATAACGCTATTGCTATACCTGTGTTGCCAGACGTTGCCTCGATTATTGTTGCCCCATTCAAATTCACACCATTTTCCTGTGCGTTGAGCAACATTTGATATACGGGTCTATCTTTAACGGAACCACCAGGGTTTTGTTTTTCCAATTTTCCATATAATTCGCAGTCGATATTGTATTCTTTTTCTATTCCTTTGAGCCGAACTAAGGGGGTATTACCGATTAATTCAGTGATATTTTCATAAATCATGTTTTTTCTCCTATTTTTAATATATAAATATAGTATACATTTGTTAGATAAAATTGATAATGATATACTAATTTTATCAATAGAGGACATATATGGAATTTTTTGAAAAAGTTCGTTTGAGAAACGTTGCTACAAATCGCGTGTATATTTCTATAGGAAGTAAGATTTGCAGTATTTTCATTTGTATTATGACATTTTTCTTTTTAGCCTTTCCAACATTTATAAATGAGTACATCAAATATGTTCCTGGAATAGGAACGGTTACTGTTACTGAAAAATACAACGGATACAAAGCTTTAGCGGTTCCATTTTTTGAGGACTTCGCCTTCTTCTTTATATTGTTGGTTATGATTATATCGATAATTGCAATATTATTTATGACCGCTCAGATATATTTCAAGGTTGAATATAATTCTATGAATATTGTTTTATTTGGCTTAATTATTATCAGTATGGAATTCTTGTGTACGATCATCGATTTAGATGGATACTTACTATTAACCCTGTATATCATAAATTTCGTACAGTATTTCTTCCTGCTTGGCAAACGAAAAGAAATTGATGTATGGGTCTTTGCAGGCATGATAGTGCTCGCTGTTGCTATTGTTCCATCTGCCTTGGCGCTCAGTATGTTATATAATTAGGCAGTTGCTGTCGCTCGATAATATTATGATAGTTTATTGTTAATATTGCGCAGTTATAATAAAATATAGGTAGAAAAAATAATAGTATCCATTGAAATTATTTACAATCATTAATAATTAAAAAATTATTTTACGAAATTCGACAAAAATATGCCTGTACGTTATTTGAACTTAGGAATGGATATTACGAATAAGAAGCTTGATGTTAAGCGAATAGAGGAAAAGATTTTTATGGCACAAACCAAAAAGAGTAAAAATTTAAGAACGTATTTTAGGAATAAATTAATTCCTATTTATATTGTAAGTGGCGCGCTGTTTATTGCAGCGGTTGTTATTTTAATGATCGGAATTTTGCGCGCGCAAAATATGTTCATCTATATTGGCGTGAGTTTGATTGTGATGTCTGACATAGTGCTAATACTAAGCATATACGGTCAAGCGGATTCTTACGCTAAGAAGATTCAGGAAGATTTGATATACGATGTGTCTAAAAGTTTGGATACCGTTACTTCGTATCAAAGAAAATTAGAAATGACAAAATCCGACATTGTAGAAGTAAATGAACTTAAGAATAAATTTGCTAATATTATATCTGCTTTTAAGGATACGAGATTTATCGATAGAAAAATCGATGACACATATCTCAACTTTGGATATGTAGAGGGATTTAGCGACTTAATAACTACTTCTTCATTCATGTACAACTTAACTTATTTATTGAAACTCAATTCGTACGCTAGAGGTGGCCTTATTTTAACCAGGATAGTTGGTGGTGAGGCGTTTGATGAAGTTGTGAGAGAACTCATGGCAAAAGTTAGAGATACCTTTGCAACTAAAACTTATATTGGTAAGTACTCGGAAGATACTATTATTGTGTATGTGTGCGATGTTGAATCAATTTCAACATTTAAATATGCTTGCAATAGATTATTCACGGAATTTAGTTATTCTCTCAATAACTTGCATGAAGATTTTGTTTATTCTTGCAAGGTGGGTGGATCTATATTCCCCTATTCATCAATCAACAGAATGCTTAACGATGCTGAAGTAGCTATGAACTCTAAAAACGACGTGCAAATTAATATTCCCAACACTTTTATGGCTAACCAAGGGGAAGTTCAATCTCTCGATGAAGCCAACAGAAAAAAGATAGTTCTTACAGAACGTTTATCCTCGTATTTATCTAACTTTCATTTAGATCAAGATCCCTATCACCAAGTGGATGAAATCTTTTCCGTATTTTCAGAATACTCTCAATTTGAAACTTGGGGAATTATTGAATCCTTTTCTAAAAGTGAAAACAAAGCTAATTTCAAATGCATCAGAGAATCTGGCGTAGATACAACCCGTCTATTTAAAGGGCGTGATAATATTGACTTAGCTGAGATCTCCGTGCTATTTTCGGCTCGAGATCAAAACGATTGTTTTTATTCGACAAGAAGAGATGAACTCTCTCCTGAAATAGGCCGCATATTTGACAAGCATAATTTGAATGCTATATTTTGTTCCTTCTCCGGTATTGGCGGAGAGATCGTCGGAATGACATATCTGATTTCATCTAAGAAAAACGTCAAGTTGTATAAAGATGACGTACAACTTATTTCTCAGGAATTATTCTTCTTGAACTACTTAGTTTTGTACTACTTAGGTTTGCAGCACAATACATTATCTAAGAAAAACCTGGACCTGTTGTTGAAGTACACAACCAACTCAATGTATACAGTTAATAAAGTTACTTACTCGCTGGAGTCTTTATCTCCTGATCTCACACTTCAATATGGAAAAGAAGCTTTGGGTAAAAAGTGCTATAAAACATTATTCGGACGCAAAGAACCCTGTGATAATTGTCCTTTAGCAAAACCTAAAAATATGGATGAACAATTTAAGTTTAACGGGAAGCAATACTACAGAAAAGAACTTTCTGAATCTAATGTCACGGACTTTGCCAGCATGTTGCTTACTGCGGCAAATAAAGATAAGGAACCGGTTAAATTATACGATTCCGCCACATCTTTACTTTCGAGATATTCTTTTGAAGAGTTTGTTTCAACTGCAGTAAAGGAAGAGGCGAAGGGCAGTTTAGTCTTTATAGATATACAGGGTGAAAACCAAATAGTTAGAGATTACGGCGAAGCGAATTTGAACAGCATGATAGCTGATATCGGCGATTCGATTATCGACAGAGATATAAGTGAAAATGTATATCGTTACGATCAGTCTACAATCGCTATTCTTTATGGAGACTTCTCGTATTGACACGTATAGAATTATTGAAGAAATTCACAAAAATATTTATCACATTTACAAAGCCGGCGGGGATATCATTCAACTCAACTTTAAGTATTTTGAAATCAACATCACAAACACTTTAAAAACTGAACACGAAATATATGCGCTGGTCAATAAAGGAATTAAACAAGTTAAAAAGATTCCTGACAACTATATGTGTATTGCTGGTGAAGAGGTCATGCGTATAGCGAGCCGAGAAGATTACATTCTATACTTGCTTGAAGATAACTTCCTCAACAAGGCGGTAGAACACAGGATGCAACCTATCGTATCCTTGAAAGATAATACTATTGTATCTTCGGAGCTGCTTCTTAGATTGTATGATATGTTAAGAGAAGAGATGTTGCCTCCTTACGAAGTGGTTACGACCGCTACAAAAATTCAACGTATGGGTAAATTTGATTCTCTCAACTATGAGACAGCGTTAAATCTTTACAACAAGTATGGAAATAATACGTTCAACATATATAACTACAAAGGGTTTTCAATCAACTTGTCCTCGGATTCACTCACATCTAACGAATGGCTGAGACACTTAAAGAGATTTATTATCAACAACCCTATGCCTGAAGGTTATATCACTTTCGAAATTACTGAAAAAGATATCAAGCAAAACCTTGGAAGAATCAAAGTATGGATCAACGAATTATATGGATATAAGATTCACTGGTCTGTCGATAGTTATTCCGATGAATTCTTCTCTATTAAGGAAATAGAGGAACTCGGATTCAATACAGTTAAGACTTCGCGTAAGTTACTTCTTGACGCTATGACAGATCCCGTATTCAAAGGGCTGTTCGAATTAGTTACTGCCGAATCTAAAAAGAGAGGCATTCAACTTATTGCTCAAGGTATTGAAACCGAATCTCAATTGAAATTCGTTAAAGATATAGGCATAGATCTCGCTCAGGGTTACCTGCTGTATAAACCGCTTAAAACAGATGAACTTATCGCTGCTATTCAAGTGAAAAAAGAAGAGACCAAGGCGAAAGATAAAAAGAAAGATGCCAAGATTTCAGATGAAGAGACGGAAGAAGATTTGAAAAAGATGTCTAGACGCGAGCGCCGCAAATTTGAAAAGGCTAAAAAGCTTAAGGAAGTCGAACTTCAAAAGAACGAGCAAGTAGCGAAATCTAAACTCAATGATCAAAAAGGAGAAAAATCAGCCAGCGCTGAGAAAACTCAAATTAAAAACAAATAGTTATCGAAAATTTGTTCGAAATTAGTATTAATTCTTGATTTCGGACTTAAAAACCCTTAATATTCGTTATTAACTTCACAAACGCTTAATTTAATGTTATATAATAAAGTATAAAAGTTAGATAATAGTTGTATTATTAGATACAACAAATATTAGTGAAAATCACTAGAAAGAGGTATTACCAATTATGGCTGAAGAAACTAAACAACCAATCGAATGGAATGCTAAAAGAATTTGGATACTAGTCGGCATCATCGCAGATGTTGCTTTGACAATATTCCTTTTGGTGTTATCAATTGTGATTGCAGCGAATGTACCGGCGAGCGGTATTATTCCTACAGGCGCAACTGGATTTATGGGAATGGTTTACTACTTCATGGCGAATACAACCGTATTCTTATTTGCAGTTGTTGTTCCTTTGTTTGTCCTACTAGTCGTGAACATCATTCTTACTGTCTACTACTATCAAAGAGTAGCAGCACAGGAAAAAGAAAAAGCAGATAAAACTCCTACTTTGGATAAATTATCCGCTGATCAGAAAGAAGCTCTCCGTCAACAACTCATTAAAGAGATGCAAGGCGAACAAAAAGTTGAAGAAGTCAAACCCGTTGAAGAAGTCAAACCTGTTGTTGTAGAAGCCAAAGTCGTGGAAGTCAAAGAAGAAGTTAAACCTATTGTTAAAAAGGCTCCCGCTAAGAAAAAGGTCTCAACAGTTCAAAAGACTGCAACAAAAGAACCTGTTGCTAAAAAGGCAGCAGTAAAGAAAACCATCGCAAAAAAGCCTGTCGCTAAAAAAGCAACAGCAAAAAAGACCGCCGCTAAAAAGACTCCTGCTACAAAAAAAGCACCTGTTAAAAAAGCAGCGAAATAGATAAACTTAGTTGATATCATAGGATTTATATAATGTGAATCCTATTTGTCATATACGTCGTTTGCTATAACTCGTTAATTTAAATCTTTATTTATTGCTATATTTTACATTCGTACGGCATATAAACAGATGATTACGAAAATTAATGACGTTACATAATGATAATAATTTAATAGTTTTTAATCATTATAGGCTATATTTTAAGACAAATTGCCATTCCTGTAATAATTTCATTGCAAAAAGTGGCGACAGTTAACGATTATTGTTAGAATGTAATTACTGAAAGACTATTGTGTTTCGATTACCCTAGAGAAATATATTAGAAAAACAGTGACACTGCCCTATAAAAATGTATCGTCGCAGGTCTTATGTGCAATAAGAAAAAGAACGATACTAAATTCCAAATATGGAGGAAAGAAATTTATGAAAATAAAATCTAAATTAATACTCGCCACGACAAGTCTTCTTGTACTCTCTGGCGTTGCAGCTGGAACCTCGACATTCGCATGGTTCACAGCTAACCAATCAGCAAGTGCTCAGCTTACTGCAATCTCTGTCAATAGTGATCAAGATCAATTGACTATAGAATCCAATATTACTGATGCAGAATTAGTAGATACTGATATAACAATTGATCCTGATAATGGTACAAATGATTATTCCCAAAGTTTTGTGGGTGTTACACATTTAACTGATGTTTCAGGTAATGGAATAAACTTTTTCAAAGGTTATTTATCTGCTGATAGTACTCAAGCATCTCAGACTATTGCTTCATCCTCAGCTTTAAATGAAGGTACTACTCCTATTACTCATCCATACTGTTTTGAATTTACTACAAAATTTACATCTTCGAATGCAAATCACGATATGGCTATTTTCTTGAGTAAAAATTCGACTATTGAGGGTGTTAGTGAATCTGCTGCTGACGTAAGTATTGCGAATGGTGCACGTGTTGCTGTTCTTGATCCCACTGAAAAAAGTTTATTAGCTTATTATGCTCCTAATGATGATACTTTTTCGAATCCTTATATTTTCGCAGATGGAAGTATCGCTAATGGTGATATTCTCACACAAGAAGTTACAGCTGATAATTTAGGACTTACAACAGGAAACATTTTATCTACAACTGATTATGCGTCTAATTTATTAACTTCTGCTTATAAAAGCACAATTGATTATAATGAAAATACTTCAACTACAACTGAAGCGGCTGGATCAGCAGGCTATATAGGTAGAATAGTAGATAATGGAGAGTTGAATGTCGTTATTCGTGTATGGTTAGAAGGTACTGATAGTGATATGAGTAATTCAGCTTTAACTGGGTTCTTTAATACAAACTTAGTATTTAATGGAGTTACTGTTAACGCTTAGGCGGTGACATTTAAAGGAGAAAAAATATTATGAAAATCAAAAATAAATTAATTTTAGGAGCCACAAGTATTCTTGTTTTATCTGGTGTATCTGCTGCTACTTCAACTTTTGCTTGGTATACTGCAAATAGACGAACAACACTTAGTCTTACTAATGTAGGCGCTAGCGCAGCAACATCTAATTTAACAGTAACTTACGATGATCTTGATCCTAGAAATCTTCCCGCTAGTACTGAAGATCCCACCGTTGCTTTAGCCGATGGAGAAAATCATGTTGACGATGCTGTGTTCAGTATTTCTTATACACATACTTTAACTGATGCTTCAAGTGATGGAAGTGGTTCATTTGTTAAACCAATGTTTACAGCTGAACAAGATACATCTATAGGAGAAGAAGCTGGATTTTGGTCTAGTGAGTCTGCTTTCCAAGCACGTGATGGTAACGCTACACAATCTTGGTATCACGAATTCACATTAGCGTTTCAAGTAAATGGTAGTGAAACTGTTAGTTTGTATTTATCTCCTATAGGGACAAATGCAGAAGATACTACAGAACCAGCTATAGGTGATTTATCAACTAATTCAGCAATTAGATTCTCTGCTACTAGCGATGCAGCTGGCGAAGGAAATAATGGAACAATGTTATACGCAAGTCCTAATTCCGATATTGATTCTTATTTGGACACTTCTACTTCATTGCCTGAATCTGGAGTTGCAGGAGATGTAAGTACTGATGGCACAGCTACTTTATTAGCTAGTGATTTTTTCTCTAGAACTAGTAATTTTAGTACTACAGATTTAACTACAAATTTAGCGGAACCAGTAGGTGATGAAATATCATATAATGATCCTACAACTGGTTATTTAGGCACATTAATTCCTGTTTCTGGTACAAGTAATATAATTAATATTACTTTCTACACATGGATTGAAGGCACCGTTACTGTTAATAATGATAATAATGATTTAGAAGGTGCATATGATTTGAATTTGAAGTTCTATACTATTAATCATTCAGGTATGAATACTCTTTAATTGTTAGATACAAGATTTTAAAGGCATCCTTAGGGGTGTCTTTTTATTTTGAAAAATATATATAAGTGTCTTTCACGTAATTTTTAATATTAATCTTTTTTTTGAAAAGCTACTTTTGAATTTTTACAAAGATAAAATTTTGCTCGATATTATGTATGCAAGTGCCTTTGGTCTCCTGTTGAAGGCCACATAAATTTACCTTTAAACAACTTTCTTTGATACAGCCAGCAACCGTAGTCGTTAACTTCTAAGATCTTTATAGATGTTTTAGTTCTATTACAAAAAGGCATAGAGACATTCGTTCTCTAAATCCGGTATGTTGTTTCTCAATCCGTTGATTCCTAAACGCATGTCGGTTATTCCTGGAAATAAAAAAACTTTGTTGATTTTACTTAGATCTACCATGAACGAAGTTCTCTTACTATTTTTAAAAGAACTTTGTCATCAACGTCTAACTCAACCCCTTTGATTGAAAGATGAATCATACTAGATGAAATAGGAGTAGCGGCTTTAACCAAAGAAGTAATTTCTATTAGTCTATCGGGAGATGTGTTGGTGTTTGCTTTTATATATTTTCTTAACCAAACGTAAAACGTTGGTGGTTTAACTCCAACAGATTCAGCGAAAGCTT
>Ga0172377_10001195_pt1 | contig 25815 bp, 25 predicted proteins | sample Pumphouse3metaG_FD_119749 | JGI IMG/M metagenome (GOLD analysis project Ga0172377, IMG submission 119749) | Leachate microbial communities from a municipal landfill in Southern Ontario, Canada - Pumphouse #3 metaG | ecosystem: Engineered > Solid waste > Landfill > Unclassified | place: Canada... | reverse complement strand
GTATATCCATGAAGCTTCTATTATGTTAAACGGAATCCTAAGAATAAGTGAGGTATTTAGAGATAATTAAAGATTATAGAGGAAGGAGGAGAAAAAATAAAAATGGGTAACAATGATAACCAGAACCAGGTCAATAAAGTGCCAATTAAACCCGGTTTTCCCCATAAAAATCCCTGCTGTCCAACCAAGCCGGTCAGTTGGTGTATACCGTATTCTACCTGCAGAAGAGGCCCTGCCGGCCCTCCCGGCCCCGCCGGAGCTGCCGGTGCCACTGGACCCGCTGGTCCTCCCGGGCCCGCTGGAGCTGCCGGTGCCACCGGACCCGCCGGTCCTCCCGGTGCCGCCGGAGCTACGGGACCCCCCGGACCTGAAGGCCCCCCCGGACCTCCCGGACTTAACACAACTGAAACCTCCGGGTTTGCTGCCAACGCAACAGGTGCTTCCGTTGCAGTAGTAATAGGCGGTACCCCGGTGCCCCTTCCCGATGCCCAAAACCTGTCGGCCGATATCACTCCTAACGGAGACAGTACGGAATTCACCGTAGAGCCGGCCGGCAGGTACTATATTTCATACAATGTAAATATGGTTGTTGCTTTATTAATGGGTTCACGGCTGATAATAAATGGGGCTATAAATACGGCATCTACAATTAGCCCAATTTTGGCACTTTCGCGCTTGGCTGCTGAAATTATTGTGGATTTGCCGGCGAATTCAACCATTACGCTTGAGCTGTTTGGCTTTCTCGGTGCAACTGTCCTGCAAACCGGTGCCGGTGCCAGCCTAACTATAATACGTCTGGCATAGGGTCCTTTGGCAAACATGGTTTAGGCCTATGTTAATCTCAGTATTGACATAGGCCTTGCTTCTTTGGTTTTTCTCCTTCGCCCGGGATGACGGTTGTGTAAAGTATTTATCACGTTATACGTAGCTATTTAATAATATAATATATAAGGCTTGTAGGGAGTGTTAAAGGTGACCGCCAAATATTATTTTGTTTTTAATTCCAGAAGCCAGGCAATTCACATTGAAGCCAAACTAAAGGATGAGGGTTATTGCTCTGTATTACGACCCACTCCCGGCAAACTGGGTAAAGCCTGCAGTTATTCGCTGGTTATATCGGGCGACCTGATGAGAATCAAACATATACGTGAGCAGATATTAGGCTGCAAAATTTGTTTAAAGGGAGTATACAAAGCTTCGAAAATCGGCCGCTCAATAAACTATACCAAAGTATTTTAAAACTATTTAAAATAGTCCAATATTTTCCTTACCAGGCCCCGTTCAGAAAAACCCTTAGATTTCTCCCAAAGCTCAATATGCTTGTTAGTCATCTCATCAAGGGCATGTTGATGCTCTTTAAATTTGTTTTGCCAATTGCTTATAGAGGACATTATACCCGAGTTTTCGTTCTTAATGTGTTCTAATCTTTCCCCCAGTCGCTGCACTTCTTTTTTGAATTCTTCCAGGTCATCGCAGCTTTGCTTTATTTCATCGGTCTGTTTCATTATCATTCCTTCAATTTCCTTTTTTTTGCCTTCTATCTTGCCGACTTCTTCTACCAGTTTACTGATAAAGTTTTTGGCCTCTATAGCATACTCTTTAATCTTATCCTCATCAACATCAATGCTCACTTTTTGATCCTCGGCTTTTGGATGCTCACCATCGAAGACGTCATCAATAACAGGAATTATTATATCCCCCTCCCTCTCATAACCATAAGCGAGTAAAACCGATATTTCGGAGTATACACTCCTATCTAAAACAACTTTATATATTTTCAACTTAAAATCCAGCGGAGTATCTATGCGAACGGGACTGGTCCAGTTCTTGCCTTCGTCATAGCTGAAGCTGCCAAACAGCAAGCCTTTATGTACCCATACAACCCATTGAGTATTACCGATTATGTAGAAAAGTGGCTGTTCGTCATCTGCTCCTTCACCGGATATTATTGAATCGTTTTTCCATACAGCTCTTTGATAACTTATCTTGGTACGCTGCAAATATTTGATATGATTAACGCCGTTTACCAGATAGTTCCACACCAAATGCAAGGTATCATTATTGTTTGTCAGCGCATAATGATAGGCATCTCCTCCACCCACCGTTGTAATTCTTTCAGGATTGCCCCATATGGAGTAATCGGAGCGGAATTTGCAGTAGTATAACTGCTCAACACCCAATCTTGGCGCTTTATAGACAAGGTGAATGGTACCCGCATGGTCATATCCTACATAAAAAGGATCAATACTACCATCCGACGTTATCCGTGCTACCTTAAAGTTTGCCCATTTACTTCCGTTCCAAAAATTATGCTGTATAGTGCAAACACTTGGGCTTTTTATTGGACATACCGCAAAAAATACGTTTATATGCTTGCTCCGACATGAAATTGTCAGATGTTTTAGTTTGTATCTATCCAGGGGGAAAGCGGCAAGTACTTTATTATACCAATGGGTCCCGTTATACACAAAGTAAATGAGTTCCCCCTTTGTATTTAAACATATAAGATGAAGGCTCCCTTTCGAATCCGCATCAACCGAAAAATCATCCAATACATTGTCTAGCAGCTTGGTGTCGTCCGTCCAGCAGTCATTCTCATCACGCATTCTATAAAATATGCTGTTCTGTCTACAGGTAAAATGCCAGGATTGGGTTTTGTTTTTTATTATGTGTTCATGACAAATATTTTTGTCCATACGCCATATCACCGCCCTATAGCTTGTTAATAAATTATATGCCTAATTATCGGATATATGTTCAATAGCGCATGTACGACGAGCATTTACCGGAGTTAAACTATCCCGTTTAAAGGATTAAACTTTATTAGGCAAATTCTTCACCATTTCATTTGCATATTCATAATATGAAAGTGACAGTACAGATGCATTATCATTGGGTTTTATATTAGTAAAAGGGGGATAGTATATGGAAGTCAAAAAAGCCAGGTTTCTTCAACAGGAACCCTATGAACCAATTCCGGAATGCGTGATTACAGATAAAATATTTTTCCAATGCTTCCAAAGAGAATGCATCCCGGAAGCTATAGTTGAACTACCGGACAGTGGAGGGCCATTTACTTTTGTAGATGCAACGTTTCAGCAGGGATTCATCGTGGAGGGAACATTAAACATAACTCCAGTAGATGAAACAGATCCCACACTAAACAGAATTACTTTCACCCTCAGGATACCCTTTGTAGTGAGAGTAAGGAATGCAGAAGGATGTACAATTTCAGTTGAAAGCTTTGTCGACTTTTTCAAAGATGATGCTGTGAGAATACCTGAAAATCCCTTTGATGAATTCTCATTCAATATCGTATTGGAAACCCGATCTGAGGCTCTGAGAACAACAATTAGAAACAATTGCTTGGTAATGACAATAGGAGCCCTGGTAATCATCAAAGTGGTGGGAAGGGTAGAGCTTATAGTCCTTTCGCTGGGTTACTGCGTACCTGATATTTGCGAAGAATTCGTACCAAGAGATATTTGCGAGGAGTTCCTTGATTTACCCTTTACTCAGATATTCCCTGAGCAACTGAACGCTTTATAGTCTGCAATGGCCTTCCTTAACAACTTGAGCCGGCTGGACGCGAAAGGGCTGCTATCTTATGATAACAGCCCTTTGTCTATTTCCTAATAAACATCTCGGTATAATAGTTGCCCGATATCCCAACACCGATATGGGTAAACCCTGGAGTAAGAATGTTCTTCCTGTGGCCCTCCGAGTTCATAAAACCTGTGTGAGCCCTATCCACGCCTGAGGTCTTAGCAATGTTTTCGGCTGCACTCCTGTAAGTTATCCCGAAGTCTTTCATCATCTGGAAGGGCGAGCCGTAAGTAGGGGATGTATGAGCAAAATAACTGTTTGCTCTCATATCCTCGGACTTAATCCTTGCCACCTTTGAAAGCTGTATGTCAATAGAAAGCGGGTTAAGTCCTTCCTTTTTCCGTTCTTCATTTATAAGGTTTATAAGCTTTTGCTCACCGGCTGTAAGCTGATGCTTTCCCTCACTCCCGGGTGGGTCCTGTGGTGCGGGCTGCCCGGTTGAAGGCGAGCCTGTCCCGGGATTCTTATTAATAACTACAGGATAGTAGTTTGTGTTCTGATTGGAGGAGTTTCCATAGTTTACTTTCGTGTTTCCAATAGTTACATATCCTGACGAAGGAGCAGCAGGTACAACTGGAGTGCCGGTATTCCCGCTGCTGCCCGGCACACTATTAGCAGACCGAATTTTTGGTTTGCTTACTGAATAGTAATTATTATATGTACTGTTACTCTGGTTATAGGTAATTTTCTGGCCATTGCCCATGCTGTAGGTTGCTCCCAGGGTGCTCTGCATAAACATAACGCTGGACATTAGTGTTACTACTGCGAATACTATTAATGCTTTTTTCTTCATAAAACCACCTCTCAGCTTTTAGTTTAAACTTTTCTGTGTGTGAAGTATGCAGGAAAACTTGGACACCAATGTACATCAATAATATTTCATCGGTAGACATAATGCAAGCAATATGACAAATGCTGCAAATGTAGTTTATTCCAACTTTGAAAAGGGGTAATAACATGAAAGTATTGTTCCAGATAAGACCGGACTTTCTAACGAATCCGGCAGGAGATAGTATGCAGATGGTTTATACAAAGAGATATTTAAGCAGACTGGGAGTAGAAGTAGACATGTCCACCGTGTATTCACAGGACTATAAAGGATACGACCTGGTACATTTGTTTAATCTGACAAGGGTGGTGGAAACCTATGCTTATTCCTACAAGGCATATGAACAGGGGATTCCCATAGTACTTTCTACAATCTACTGGGATAACAGCGATTATTATATGAATAACGAACTTCCAGACTGGAAGCGAAAAGCGTGGCATCAGCAAAATATGCTTAGGAAAATTGTACTTTCAAAAGCGTCAATACTGCTTCCCAACTCGCAGTCAGAAGCAGAGAAACTTATTGAAAACTTTGAAACGGAAAAACCCTATCATGTGGTTCCAAATTGTGTGGACAGGAGGTTTTCCCTGGGAGACAAAGACCGTTTTTATAAGGAGCATGGCTTGGCCGATTTTGCACTATGCGTTGGCAGGATTTCTCCCAGGAAAAATCAGCTGGCATTAATAGAAGCGCTTGAAGGTACAGGTATAAAACTGGTTTTAATAGGGCCGGTGAACGACCGGAAATACGGAGAAAGGTGCAAAAAAGCGGGCAAAGGAAATGTCGTTTTTATCCCGGGACAAAGCTCCGCTCAGCTTAGAGACAGCTATGCAGCAGCAGCTATACATGTACTTCCCAGTTGGTTTGAGACGCCGGGTCTTTCGAACCTGGAAGCTGCAGCAGCAGCATGTCCCATTGCAACTACAGAATATGGCTGTACACAGGAGTATTTCGGCGAGCTGGCATGTTACTGCCTGCCGGATGATATTGATAGCATAAGGCAGTCGATACTGCAAGGGCTTGAGAATAAAAACGGCAAAAAGCTTCAAGAACATGTCCTTTCAAACTATACATGGGAACGGGCGGCCGGGGATACGCTCACAGCATACAAGAAGGTACTTGAACAATGAATAGAATTATTCTTCCGCCGGGTTTTAACAAAAAAAAGAGACGACCGGTTGGACCCGGAGTCAGCATTGGGCACCCCAAGGCTAAGGGAGGGACATTTGGAGCTGTTGTAAGGCAGCGGAAGACAGGAGAATTATTAATACTTTCAAATAATCATGTGCTTGCCAACTGCAGCGGCGTGCTGGATGCAAGAGCAAAATCGGGTGATCCGGTACTACAGCCATCTGCCAGCGACGGGGGTATTTATACAAAGATGATAGGACGGCTTTTGAACTGGGTACCCCTGAAGGATACCGTCTGTAATCTGGTGGACGCCGCCGTGGCAAAACCATTATCACCTAGCTTAATCTCCTATGAAGTCAGGGGTATAGGTAGAATTAGCGGAACCGCTGCTGCAGTGCCCGGGATGCGGATTAAGAAAGTCGGACATACTACCGGCTTAACCCGTGGTGAGATAACCGAGGTTAATTATTCTGTAACAGTACCCTTTGCAGAGAAAGAATACCTTTTCTGTGACCAGCTTGCGGCAAGACTTCACTGCAGGGAAGGAGACAGCGGTTCCATAGTTGTGGATGATCAAAACAGAGCAGTGGGCCTTTTGTTTGCCGTGCAGGACGGTTTAGGGATAATTAACAGGATAGAGCATGTTATGCTACTGTTAAACATTGAGTTTGTTTAGGAAGACCATACTTATAGTCAGTTTTTTATAAGGGGATGCCTGTTTGGCAGCGGCATCCCCTTAAGGTTAAATTACCGTTATATCTAATTGTAACGGTTTTTTTACGTGCTACATAAAGATATATCAGCTTAGAAGTTTTCTGTACTATTGTTTTTGGAGGAAAAAATATGAGCAAACTTAGTATCTTGGTATTTGCAAAACTAAACAGGCCTATCAACAGGCACCTGAGGGATTTTATTCTGGAACTGCGTAATCATGCCAATATAGTTGTATGGGAAAAGGATGGGTGGGGAATCAACCATGTTTTGAAGATCCTTAAGGGAAGAGGCTTCAGTCCGGATTTTATATTCTATTACGATTTTGTTTACAGGCATGTATATGCCCCCAGGATTTATGGCCTTGGATGGACCAATATACCAAAGGGCGTCTACTATATAGACCTTCAAACCCAAACTTCTGAACGGAGGAAATTCATAAAAAATAACAGAATTGATCTCATATTCAGTCCCTCAAAGGACTTCTTCTTCAGAACCCTTCCTGAATTTAAGAATAAGTTCAGATGGCTGCCCTTCAATAACAACCCGGCGGTATTCAAGGATTGGTCCCTGAGAAAGGATATTGACATTTTGTTTATGGGACGAGTTAAGAGGGAAATGCATCCATTCAGAGCCAAGGTAATAGAAAGGTTTAAGGATTATAGCGGATTTGTTTATCATCAACACCCCTACGATATGAAAGGTAAAAGCGGCAGAGTGTATACGGGAGAAGAATACGCAAAAGAGATTAACCGGGCTAAAATATTTATTACCAGCGGTACCAGGTATGGCTACCCTGTTGCCAAACACTTCGAAGTGCCCGCCTGCAATACCTTGCTCATAGCAAAGGGTAATAAGGACTTGAAAGAGCTCGGTTTTGTCAGCGGCCACAACTTTGTGGAGTGCACCGATAGCAATTTCCATGACCTTGCTATGTATTATCTGAAAAACCATAAGGAAAGAGAACGGATAGCCAGAAACGGATATAACCTGGTGCATTCAAGGCATACCAACAGTAAAAGGGCTAGAGAGTTTATTATAACAATTAAGAAGTACCTGAATGCTATTAGGGCAAGAAAGCAGGGAAATTGATCTTTAGGCTATGGGACTATGGGGATTGGGGGGGGAATATGCCGAAAAGGAAAATACTTGTGCTGGCAAAACTCAACAACAAAAGGTTTATGCATTTTAAGCATTTTATAACAGAATTGAGCAGGCATGCCCATGTAATGATATGGGATAAGGATAGATGGGAAATCGGACGGGTTCTTAGGATATTAAGCGGCAGAAAGTTTTCCCCCGACTTCATTCTCTACTATGATTTTGCATATAATTATGCTTTAGCACCGCGGGTATACGGTCTTGGTTCTACAAATATACCTAAGGGTGTTTACTATATAGACCTCCAGACACAAACAGAAGAGAGAAAGAGATTTATCCGTGAAAACAAAATAGACCTTGTTTTCAGCCCCACAAAGGATTTTTTTTACCGCACTCTCCCCGAATTAAGGGGCAAATTCAGGTGGCTGCCCTTCAGCAACAATCCCGGACTGTTCAAAGACTGGCAGCTTAATAAAGATATTGACTTTTTGCTGATGGGCAGGTGCTGGAGCGCCTGGTACCCCTTCAGGGTTCTTGTATTAAAAAGAATGACAGGTGTGCAGGGTTTTGTCTATCATAAACATCCTTACGAGACAGGTCCGGAGAACAAAAAAATATATACAGGGAAAGAATACGCCAAAGAAATCAACAGGGCTAAGATTTTTTTTGCCTGTGGTACAAAATTCAATTACCCGGTCAGGAAATACTTTGAAGTGCCCGCCTGCAATACCCTGCTCATAGCAAAGGGTAATAAGGATTTGAAAGACCTAGGCTTTGTAAGCGGTAAAAACTTTGTGGAATGCACCGATAGCAATTTCTATGACCTTGCAATGTATTACATGAAAAACGATATGGAGAGAGAAAGAATTGCCAAAAACGGATATAACCTGGTCCATTCAAGGCATACGGACAAAATCAGAGTGAAAGAGTTTTTGAACATGATAAACCAGCATTTAAAAAATAGAAAAATTTGATTATATATAACGTTCTTAAGATTTTATATCTTCTAACGTGCCATCCTAAGCAGTTTATTTGCCATCCTAAGCAGTCTTTTTGTCAACCTGAGCGAAGCGAAGGATCTTATGTCTATGAAGATCCTTCGGGCTTCTACCTCAGGGCGACAGAGTCGGATTCTTCGGGCTTCGCCCTCAGAATGACAAATAATAGATTATCCCCAGTGATTTTTTAAAGGAAAGGAGGACCAAATAGTTGATACCAATTACCGATCTATCGACACAGTATAAGAGCATAGGGGGAGAGATACAAAAAGAAGTATCCAAGGTACTCGAATCAGGCAGTTATATTATGGGTAAACACGTCAGGCAGTTTGAAGAGGACTTCGCAGCATATAATGGCTGCAAATACGCCATTGGTGTTGCCAATGGAACCGATGCGTTGGTTATTTCGTTAATGGCTGCTGGTATTGGAAAAGGTGATGAGGTTATTACTACATCTTTTTCGTTTTTCGCAACAGCGGAGGCCATTTCAAGTGTAGGTGCAAAACCCGTTTTTGCTGATATTGATACAGAAACCTATAATATTGACCCCGGGGATATAAAAGGCAAAATCACAAGTAAAACAAAGGCAATCGTCCCTGTTCATATATTCGGTAACCCGGCGAATATGGAAAAAATCCTTAATGTGGCATCAAAGCATAAACTTTATGTTATTGAAGACGCCTGCCAGGCCGTCGGAGCCTTATATAACGGCAAACGGGCAGGTTCCATTGGGAATGCGGGATGTTTTTCGTTCTTCCCTTCCAAGAATCTTGGGTGCTGCGGTGACGGCGGCGCTATCATAACCAATGATGAAAGGACTGCGGTAATTGCAAAGGCATTAAGCAGTCATGGCGGCGGGGAGACAGGGTTAAGGGCATATAACCTGATTACCGGAACCAATGAAAAAGGAAGCCCGGATAAATACTGTAATTATCTGATTGGGTGCAACAGCAGATTGGATGAGATTCAGGCCGCAATTCTGAATATAAAACTGAAATACCTCGACCGGTGGAATGAACAAAGGAGAGAAAAAGCCTATCTTTATAACAGCATATTAAAGGATTATTCTGTAAGTATTCCCAAAGAAGAGACCGGGTCCCAACCGTCTTATCATATTTATACTCTCAGGACAAGAAACAGGGACATCATCTTAAAAGAGTTAAGGAGACAAGAAATAGATGCAAGGGTATATTATTCAATCCCTCTGCACCTGCAGAAAGGTTTAGAGCACCTTGGCTATAAAAAAGGGGACATGAAATCTGCCGAGAAAGTAATACCATACATGATTTCCCTTCCTTTATACCCGGAATTGACTGCAAAGGAGCAGAATAGAATCATTAAATGTTTAATAAACACCCTAACCTAAATAATGGGGGGATGGACTTTGAGTAAACTAAGATTGGGAGTGATTGGCTGCGGGAGTATAAGGGGAAAGCATATACAGGCCCTTATTCTCAACAGGGATGAAATCTCTCTGGCCTCGGTATGCGATATATCTGCAGAAAGAGCCCAGGGTTTTAAAGATTCATATTTGGCTTTGACAGGCGACGGTGATAATATTTCGATATACTCAGACTACCGCGGGATGCTGAAGAAAGAAAAGCTTGACATGGTAAGCATCCTGACGGATAGCGGCAAACACTATACTGTTGCATCCGATTGTATCAACTGCGGAGTAAATGTCCTCGTGGAAAAACCCCTTGCCCTTTCACTGGATGAGGTTGACAGCCTGATAAGAATAGCTTCAGTGAACAAAGTAAAACTGGGGGTTGTTCACCAGTATAGGTATAATCCTCTTATTGCTGCCCTAAAGAACTGCATTGATACAGGGCGTTTGGGGAAACTGTTCTATGCGGTAACGACTGTAAGGTGGAACAGAAACAGAGAATATTATAACAAAGCCAAATGGCGCGGAACAAAGCATTTGGACGGCGGAGTGCTTATGAATCAGTGCATCCAGAATGTAGACCTTCTGCAGTGGCTGCTGGGGGAAAGGGTCGCGGAGGTGCATGCCTATAAACGGAACTACGCGCATCCTTATATTGATACCGAGGATACGGTGCTGGCTTTAATCAAATTCGGCAGTGGTATGCTGGGCATGATTGAAGGGACAGTGAGCATTTTTTCGGGCAACCTCGAAAACAGCATTGCGGTTTTCGGAGAAAAGGGAAGCATAAAAATCGGCGGGAAAGCCTTGAACAGGATAGAAGTGTGGAACGTTGGAGGTAAGGACCGCCAGGCAGATTGTATCTTGAGTAACGATGCGAAAAATCTTGGTCAAAGCTCTTGCTGCCACAGCCATGTATATAAGGATTTTATAAAAATACTAAAATCCCAGGGAGAACCGGCCATAAACGGCGAAGAAGCGAGGAAAAGCATAGAAATTATCCTGGCGATACAGCAATCATCAGAACTTGGACTGCCGGTGACCCTGCCGTTGAAAGGGGGTAATGCTAATTGGGAATAAACTTAATAGCAGAGAGCGCCAAGGTGGGCAGCGGCCTCAATGTCGGAAACTTCAGCATTATTGGAGAGTATGTGGTCATTGGAGATAATGTTACAATCGGAAACGGGGTAATTATTCACAAGGACACCAGAATTGGTAATAATGTCACGATACAGGATAACGCCGTTGTTGGAAAGGATTCGGTACGTGCAAAAAACAGTGTGGCAAATAATATTGGCAGCAAAGACAGGGATACTGCTCCTACAATTATTATGGATAGTTGTATAATAGGAACCTCCTCCATACTGTACAGGGGATGCACTCTGCACAATGATTGCTATATTGCAGACCAGGCCGCAGTGAGGGAAAATGTAACAATCGGGGAAGGTACAATAGTAGGCCGGGGTGTATGCATAGAGAACTGCTGTGAAATAGGTGAAATGTGTAAAATTGAGACCAACGCGTACATCACCGCTTTTTCCCGGTTGGAGGATTATGTGTTTATAGCCCCCGGAGTAATTACAACCAATGACAACTACCTCGGAAGAACAAGCGAAAGATTCAGTCGTATAAAGGGGGTTACGGTAAAGCGCGGCGGAAGGATTGGGGGCAACTCAACCATTCTTCCCGGAAGGGTTATAGAAAGTGAAGCCCTTATCGGAGCGGGCAGTATTGTAACTAAGGATGTACCAAAAGGTACTGTAGTAAAGGGCAATCCGGCCCGTCCGTATAAAAAGGTATCTGAAAAAGAGCTTCTTAAAAATAATATATAAAATACTTTGGGGACACTCCTTTTTCCGGAGTGTCCCCTGCCCTATTCAAGGTATCAAAAGGCCATAAACGTTCATAAACTATAGTGAAAATCGCATGGATTGCCGAAACGGCAGAATCCAGGCATCTTTGAGGTGTTGTTATTGAGCAAAGGCAACAAAGCTCTAATGGAACATTTTCTAAAAGAGCATAAAATCCTGGATGTCCAAGAGGTTTATAGTTTGATCAGAGAAGCGCTGAATAAAAAAGATAAGCTTTCTATGGTCAGAATTGGCGACGGCGAAGCCCTGACCCTGGCGCAGAGAGTAGTGTTACCGATAACAGAGGTTAAAAGGAATTCATTCCTGACCTATGCCGGTGTCCGTATCCCTGACATAACCGGCAGGGATATGCTGGCAGACTCGGTAAGAAAATCGGATATTATAGGTGTACCCTTAAATACTGCACCTTATTTTTTACCTCTTTTTCTGAAAGCATGTAAAGCCCATGATATTGACCTTCATTCCCTGAAACTGACCAATGCATGCATTAACTACTTTTTATGCAACTCCGGAAACCTGGATGCTCTCTTGACTAAAGGAAAACCCAGGATACTGGTAATAGGCAACAAGGGAAAGGCTCTGGCTAAGCTGCTGCAAAGCCATGGGGTCAATGTCAGTGGAATCATTTCCCCAGTCTATGGACTGAAAGATGTTAACAGGATAGTGAGAATAGCAAAGGGCCACCGCTTTGATATTGCCCTGACAGCATCAGGGGTGGCAGCGGTAGTCATATGCGAAAGGATCGCAAACAATCAGAAAAAAGTGGCTCTCGATATAGGCCATGCGGCGGATATGCTTGTGCGTAACGGGCAAATATAGAAGAAAGGATAGATAGCATGGATATTGTGTGTTTCTCATCAACCCGGTGGGACTTCCTGTGGCAGAGGCCGCAGCAATTGATGAGCCGTATATCCGATCGTCACAACACTCTATATATTGACCACTTTCAGCCCTGTACTGCGGGCACCCTGGGACAAGTAAACCATGAGCTTTTCCTGACCAGAGTAAAGAAAAATTTGCACGTTTTTTCTCCACGATATGCTACAAGAACATGGCTGTTAAGCAGCCTTGACAGTATATACAGGAAGATTGGAATGAGTCGTCCGGTCCTCCTGGTTTATTATCCTGCAATAGTTCCTGCCCTTAAGTTTATGGAGTACTCACTGCTTTGTTACGACTGTGTGGACGACTTTTCCAAGTTTAGCTGGAGCCCGACATTAAACAGCTCTTTGGAAGACAGACTTATAGAGAAAAGCGATATAATATTCGTAACTTCGCAAAGGCTCATGAAATTAAAGAAGAAATTCAGACAAAACCCATACCTGATACCAAACGGAGCCGATGCCATGCATTTTTCCAAGGCTTTAGACAATGCTACTGTCTGTCCACAGGAAATAATGATGCTTGACAGGCCCATTATAGGCTTCGTAGGTGCTATATACGAATGGGTAGATTTGGATTTAATAAAGCGTTTGTGCAGGCTTAGGCCGCACTGGTCCTTTGTGCTTATTGGGCCTAAAGGGCCGGGAATATCTTCGCCGGCAGGCCCCGAAAACCTGTATATGCTCGGCAAAAAGGAATATAAGGACCTTCCCGGGATTATTAAAGCCTTCGATGCCTGTATAATACCCTTTAAACTCAATGACCTGACTGCAAGCGCAAACCCTGTAAAACTCTACGAATACCTGGCAGCGGGAAAGCCTGTGGTATCGACCCCTATCCCCGAAGTACTGAAGTATAAGGATGTGGTGAGTATTGCAAAAGAACCGGCAGAATTTATCAGTACACTGGAGAAGTCCATATCCGAAAATAACCCCATGAATGTACAAAAAAGGCTCCGTACAGCCCGGGAAAACAGCTGGGAAATAAGAATAGAACAAATGGAAAGCATTATAGAAAAGGCTCTGGCTTCAAGGCAGAAGTAAACAGAATTAACTAAGGCTTCATGAAACGGTAGCGTTTCATAGAACCTTAGTTAACTTTGTCTGCAAGCTAAGGCAGCATAACGCCGTCCCGCGGGACAAAGTGCCTGTCCCCCTGTCCCTACAGCTTAGCCAGCACGCTGTCCAGTATCCCCACCGCCAGGTTTGCCTCTTCCTTGGTTACCACATAGGTAGGCAGCAGCCTTAACACATTCCCGCCCACGCAGTTAATAATAAGTCCTTCCTTCTGGCACTGGTCAAGCACCCAATTACCATCGGCCTCAAGCTGTATTCCTATCATAAGCCCCATACCCCTTACTTCCTTTATAAAGGGGTATTTGTCTTTTAGACCCTGGAACTCTTCCATCAGGTAGGCACCCATGTTAAGAATATGCTCCATAACACCACTATCCAGTATGTGGTTAACCACCGCAAGGGCGGTACTGCACGCCAGGTGGCTGCCACCGAAGGTAGAGGCATGGTCGCCGGGTCCAAAACCGGAGGCCGCCTCATCGCTTGCCAGCATCGCGCCTATGGGGAAGCCCCCCGCCAGCGACTTTGCCAGCGTCAGAACATCCGGCTTGACACCGAAATTCTGGTGCGCGAAAAACTTTCCTGTCCTTCCTATGCCGCACTGCACCTCATCGAATATGAGCAGGAGTCCTTTCTGGTCACACAGCTTTCTTACTCCTTTCAGGAATTCCTGAGACGAAACGTTTATGCCTCCCTCCCCCTGGATGGGCTCAAGCATTACGGCGCAGGTGCTTTCTGTTATTTTGTTCTTTAGGTCCTCCAGGTCGCCAAACTTGGCGTACCCAAACCCCTCCGGCATCGGCTCAAAGCCCTTATGGTATTTGGTCTGACCGGTAGCCGCCATCGTTGCAAGGGTCCTGCCATGGAAGGAATTGGTGAAGGTTATTATCCCGTATTTTCCTTCCCCCATCCTTGCCTTGGCATATTTCCTGGCCAGCTTAATGGCCGACTCGTTGGCCTCGCCGCCGCTGTTGCAAAAGAAGGCCTTGCCCAGACAGCTTTGACTTACCAAAACTTGTGCCAGTTCCACCTGCTGCTTTATCCAGTACAGGTTTGAAGTGTGCATAATTTTAGCCGCCTGTTCGGATATAGCCTTAACCATAACCGGGTGATTGTACCCCAGGCAGTTTACCGCCAGGCCGCTTAAAAAGTCCAGGTATTTGTTCCCGTCGGCATCCCACACCCAGCTGCCTTCTCCCTTTACAAAGGCTACCGGTATCCTTTTGTATGTGTTCATTACATATTTTTCTCCCTTTGCGGTTATCTGTGCATTGTTCACTATTATTCCTCCCCTTTTTATTTCTCTATCATGGTTCCTATTCCGCTTTCGGTGAATATCTCCAGAAGGAGCGAGTGCATAACCGTACCGTTAATTATATGTATCCTCTCCACACCGCTGTCCAGAGCCTGGAGACAGCACTCGACCTTGGGTATCATACCCCCGGTAATCACCCCTTCCTCCATCAGCCGCTCGGCCTCTTCCCTGTTTATTGAGGAAATTAGACTTTTCTCCCCGCCGCGGCTGTCCATAATTCCCTCCACGTCGGTTACGAGGACAAACTTATCCGCCTTCAGGGCCCCGGCAATGGCCCCCGCTGCATAGTCGGCGTTTACGTTGTAGCTCTGCCCGCCGGGCCCCATCCCTACCGGGGCAACAACCGGTATAAATCCCCTGTCGGTTAAAACGTCCAGTATTTCGGTGTCCACTTCCCTTACCTCTCCCACCAGCCCGATATCCACCCTGGTGGTATCGTTACCTTCTTTCACCTCCGCGTACTGCTTTTCCACCCTCATCAGGCCGGAATCCTTGCCGCACAGGCCCACCGCCTTGGCACCGTGCTTGTTTATCAGTGTAACTATTTCCTTGTTTATCTTCCCCGCCAGCACCATCTGGGCTATTTCCATGGTCTCCTCATCGGTTATCCGTAGGCCGTTTACAAAGCTGCTTTTTTTGCCCACCCTTTCAAGCATTTCATTTATGGCGGGGCCGCCCCCGTGGACTACTATGGGCTTCATCCCTACGTACTTCATAAGGACTATGTCCTTCATTATGGCATCCTTATACTCTGCATTTACCATGGCGTTACCGCCGTACTTAATTACAATCCTTTTACCGTAGAATCTCTTTATATAGGGCAGTGCTTCCATAAGAACCGCCGCCTTTTCCTGCCAGCCGTTTATCATTCTTTCTCCCCCCATCAGGTCCTGTAGCTTCCGTTTATCTTCACATAGTCATAGGACAGGTCGCAGCCCCAGGCGGCAGCCCCGTATTCTCCCATTTTTAAGTCCACCACTATTTCTATGTCGGTCTCACTGAGTATCAAAGCCGCTTTGGCCTCGTCGAAGTCCAAGCCTTCGCCGTTCTTTACCAGCCAAATCACGCCCTTATTGCTTGTAAACTGCATATCCACCCTGCCCGGGTCAAAATCCGCCCCGGAATAACCCAGTGCGCACAGCACCCTGCCCCAGTTGGCGTCCTCACCGAAAAAGGCCGCCTTTACCAAGCTTGATGAAATAATAGCCTTTGCGCCAACCCGTGCGTCTTCCCTGGTGGGGGCGTTTATTACGTTTACCTTCAGGAATTTGGTAGCCCCCTCCCCGTCACGGACTATTTCGGTTGCCATGGCCTCCGCTGCCGCCTTGAAAGCCTCAAGCAGTTTAGTATAGTCTTCGTTTTTTTCGGTTATCCTTACATTGCCCGCCGTGCCGTTTGCCAGGGCTATTACAGAATCGTTGGTGCTGGTATCACCGTCCACCGATATCATATTGAAGGTGTCCTCCACCGTCTCCTTCAAGACCTGCTGCAGCATCCCCTTTCCCACGGCGGCGTCGGTGAGCATATAGCACAGCATGGTAGCCATATCGGGATGTATCATGCCGGACCCCTTTGCTATGGCTCCCACCGTTACCTCCTGGCCGGAAAGGTTCACCTTTACGGTAATCTTCTTTTCCCTTGTGTCGGTGGTCATTATTCCCTTGGCTGCAGCATCTCCCCCGTCGGCAGAAAGGCTTGAAACTGCCTTTGTTATACCGGTTTCGATTTTTTCCATGGGCAGCTGCACCCCGATAACCCCGGTGGAGCTTACCAGCACTTCACTTTTGTCCACCCCTAATACGTCCGCCGTAAGCTCTACCATTTTTTTTGCATTGTCCATACCCCGCTTACCGGTACAGGCGTTGGCGTTACCGCTGTTTATAACCACCGCCCTGGTGGCGGGGTTTTTGATGCTTTGAAGGTCTACAAGCACTGGTGCCGCCTTGGATTTATTTGTTGTGAAAACCCCGGCGGCGATGGCGGGTACCTCCGAAAAAATAAGAGTTAAGTCTTCCTTACCACTTTTTTTGATACCGCAGCTTACCCCCGCGTACTTGTATCCCTTTATTCCATAAAAGGCTTCTTTGGAAATATTAAGACCCTCAGTGTTCATACTAAAATCCTCCCCTTCATTTATTGATTACTGCCGTCTCTACTAAGCTGCCGCAAACCTTCCTGTCCTCTCCTGCGCCGGATTGGCGGAGGCTACAGGTATGCAGGCGGCGTATCCAGCCCGTCTTTTTCGTCAAAGCCAAACATTATGTTCATGTTCTGAACCGCCTGGCCCGAAGCACCCTTTACAAGGTTGTCTATCACCGAGCACACTATTACCCTTCCAGCCCTTTCATCGACGGCGATGCCTATATCGCAGAAATTAGATGCCCTCACCTGTCCGGTAGTCGGCATTTTACCCTCCTCCATCACCCGAACAAAATACTCACCGTCATAAAAATCCTTATACAGCCTGTTAATTTCCCCCGCACCGGCCTCTTTTTTTAGCCTACCGTAGACGGTAACCAGCATACCCCTTTGAATGGGCACAAGGTGCGGAGTAAAGCTAATTGTCACCTTTTTGCCCGCTATGGCTGAAAGCTGTTCCTCTATCTCCGGCGTGTGCCTGTGCCCCGCCACAGAGTACGCCTTTACGCTCTCGTTGCACTCACAAAAATGGCTTGCCTGCTTTAATGACCTTCCCGCCCCGGATACCCCGGACTTTGCGTCAATTATTACCGAGCCCTCCTCCAGCATATGCTCCTTAAAAAGCGGCGCCAGGGCCAGTATGCTGCAGGTGGGGTAGCACCCGGGATTGCCCACCATCTTTGCATCTCCCAGAAGATGCCTGTTAAACTCGGGCAAACCGTAAACCGCCCTTTCCAAAAGCTCCGGGCAGGGATGCTTTGTCCCGTACCATTCCTCGTACACCTTTACATCGGAAAACCGGAAATCCGCCCCCAGGTCTATGACCTTTTTCCCTTTACCCCCTGCCTCGGACACTATCTCCCCCGAAAGGCCGTGGGGAAGTGCCGCAAATACCACATCCGACCGGTCGATCAAGGAGCTTCCGCCAAAGTCCTCGCATACTAATTCGGTAATACCTCTCAAGTTTGCATATATATCCGCATAATGCCGGCCGGCGCCGCTTCTTGCGGATATCCCTTCCAGCTTTACATGGGGATGTCTGCACAAAAGCCTGACCAGTTCCTGTCCTGCATAACCCGTCCCTCCGATAATTCCCGCTTTAATCATTCCGGTACCTCCTCCCTTGAATATAAAAATATAATAAACATAATTATACACTCAAAAGTATATTTATGCAATACCCTGGATAGGAATTAATCCGATGACTAATAAACTGGTAAAGTGCGGCATAATATTATATAATTTCTACAATATAAGGGATCGTAGAAGCAAAAGAACCGTCCCCATGTTTCATGTCGACGGGGGAAGGAGGAGGCAAATTGAGCAAAGAGCTAATTCTTGTAATAGACGATGAAACGCACATCCTTGAGCTTGTTAAATATAATCTCGAAAAGGAAGGCTACAGAGTCACCGTATGCGAAACCGGTGAAGAGGGCCTTGAAAAAACAGATAAGGAGCAGCCCGACCTGGTGATTCTTGACCTGATGCTGCCGGGCATGGACGGGCTGGATGTGTGCAAAAGGATAAGGCGTAACAATACAACCACTGCCCTGCCGATACTAATGCTTACCGCCCGGGGGGAAGAAATTGACAAGGTTTTGGGCCTTGAGACAGGAGCCGATGATTATCTTACGAAGCCCTTCGGGATACGGGAACTGACCGCCCGGGTAAAGGCCCTTTTGAGGCGTTCATCCCGGTCACCCGATGAACCGGAGGTCATCCGGGCGGGGAACCTTACAATCGATACCGGGGCCTATAGGGTCTACAAGGACGAACAAGAAGTGGAACTTACCAGCAAAGAATACGAGCTGCTTAAAGAACTAGCCCTAAACCGGGGCAGAATTCTTACCCGGGATTACCTGCTTGACAAGGTATGGGGCTATGACTTCTTCGGGAACACCAGGACGGTGGACGTCCACGTAAGGCACCTAAGGAAAAAGATCGAGGAAGACGACAAAAACCCAAGGTATATTCAAACGTCAAGGGGTATAGGCTACAGTTTTAATTATAAGGGTGATGAAGATGCTTAAAAAGCTTATGTGGGCTTTTGCCGGACTGATACTTATAGGAGCTCTTATAACCGGCCTGTTATCCATGGAAATAGCAAGAACCTATTATTATGAAAGCGTTGAGGATAAGCTGCTTACCAGCGCAAAGCTTATACAAAACCGGCTGGACACCCTCCCGGAGAAACAGCCGGCGGACTTCGAGGCGCTGTGCGAAGAATTCGGCCGGATAACCGGGGAAAGGATTACTGTTATCGGGCTTAGCGGTACGGTACTCGGAGATTCCAATGCCGATGCGTCAGGTATGGAAAACCACTCAGGCAGACCGGAGGTAAAGCAGGCCCTGGAGGAGGGTTTCGGGAAAAGCGTCAGGGCCAGCGGCACCATTGACACCGAAATGCTGTACATAGCAATCCCGCTGGAGAAAGGACAGGGTACCGAAGGAGTAATAAGGGTTGCCCTGCCCCTTCACAACATTACCCTTATTCAACAAAGGATTTGGTACTATACCTTTTTGGCGATAACCCTGGGTATACTGGCAGCTCTTGTGCTGGGTTACAGATACCTTTCCACCTTCACGCGGCCTATTGGAGAGATGACCGAAATGGCAAGCCGCATAGCGGGAGGTAAATACAACAGGAGGGTGAAAGTTAAAGGCACCGACGAGATTGGCACGCTGGCGGCCACCTTTAACCATATGGCCGAAAGAATGGAGCGCACCGTCGAAGAACTGATAAACGATAAGTCAAAGATAGAGGCCATCCTCTCAAGCTCGATAAACGGAGTGGTGGCGGTGGATAACAACCGGAACACAATGTTCCTAAATCCCGTCGCCGAACGGATGCTGGACGTGCGCGAAAGGGACTTTAACGGAAAACCCCTGTTTGATATAGTACGAAGCAAGGCTGCGGAAAGGGTTCTTAGGGAGGTGCTGGCGGCACAAAGGGGCCGGCCGTTGGAATTTGAACTGCCTATGCAAAAAAAACGTACGATAATGGTAATCTCCGCCCACATTAGGCCGAAGGTAAAACACAGCAGACCCATAGGCACCCTTATAATAATACAGGATATCACCACGATAAAAAAACTGGAAAAAATGAGATCGGATTTTGTAGCCAATGTCACCCATGAACTGAAGACTCCCCTTACATCAATAAAGGGTTTTATTGAAACCTTAAAGGAGGGCGCCATAGAGGACCCGGAAAAGAGGGACAGATTTATTGAAATAATAGATTTGGAGGCCGGAAGACTGGAAAGGCTTATAGAGGATATACTGCTCCTTTCGGAGATAGAAAACAGCCCGTCTTCACAGCCAGAAGGTCCTATTGACGTGCGGCAGGTGACAGAAAGCGAGGTCCTGTCCATATTTACGCAGCAGGCGGAACAGAAGAAAATTAGCCTTACAACCTTTTTTCCGGGCAACCTGCCCGCCCTGCCCATAAACAGGGATCGATTCAAGGAGCTGCTAATAAATCTTATAGACAACGCTATCAAGTTCACCGGTGAAGGCGGCCGGGTACACGTCTCGGCCGCTGTCAAAGAAAACAAGGCCATGGTTTTAAAGGTAAAGGACAACGGAATCGGTATACCCAAAGAGTACCAGGACAGGCTTTTCGAAAGGTTCTACAGGGTGGACAAAGGCCGCTCCCGTAAGGAGGGAGGAACTGGCCTGGGCCTTGCAATAGTAAAACACATAGTGCTGTCGGCAAACGGGTCCATAGAAGTAGACAGCCGGCCCGGGGAGGGCACCGAATTCACGCTGGAGCTACCGTTATAAGGTATGGGGACACACCGCTCATTAATGAGCCTTATAAATCTTATAATCGTTTTTCATGCCGAGAGGGGAATAATACCCCTTTTTTTTACATTGTTTTAACTTTTAGTTCATTGTGCCTTAACACTGTACCCTTATGCTTATATTGCGACATAAAATTATAAAAGGAGGCACAAGTGATGAAGAAACTGTTTATCCTTGGAATAACCGTTTTAATGTTTGTCCTTGTACTTACCGGTTGTCAGAGCAATGCCGGGGATGTGAAAAACCCTAGTAAACAGCAAAAAGGAGCGAACCCCACAGGAAATATCACCATTGCAGGTTCAACATCGGTGCAGCCCCTTGCCGAAGAGCTGGCAGGCGCTTTTGCGGACAAATACCCCGATGTAAGGATAGATGTCCAGGGCGGCGGCTCGTCGGTGGGCGTCCAGTCGGCAAAGGATGGAGTAGCTGACATAGGAAACTCTTCAAGGGACCTTAAGGACAGCGAAAAAGCCTATAATCTTTATGAGTATACCATTGCAAAAGACGGTATCGCAATCGTTATAAACCCGTCCAACCAAGTCGATGAAATTACTTCGGATCAAATCAAAAAAATATTTGCCGGGGAAATTACCAACTGGAATGACCTCGGAGGCAAAGATGCCGTCATAACAGTGATTAACAGGGAAGAAGGCTCGGGCACAAGGGGGGCTTTTGAAGATATAGTAATGAAAGATGCGGCATTTATAGGCAGTGCAATAATACAGCCTTCGACGGGGGCGATAAAACAAACGGTATCCACCGACCCCGATGCAATTGGATACATCTCCATGGGCTCCATGGACTCCGGAGTAAAAGGCCTGATGATAGACGGTGCGCAGCCCAACTCCGACAATGTATTAAACGGCAGCTACAAGATATCAAGACCCTTCCTGATGCTTACCAAAGATGAGCCCCAGGGAGCTGTAAAGGCCTTCCTGGATTTCATATTCAGCCAGGAAGGACAGGATATTGTAGGACAGGAGTTTATTAAGGTCAAATAAAAACCCCCACAGACTGCAAGACGATGCGGCGGGAGAAAACTTTCCCGCTGCACCCGCTGCAAAAATACCAATCCGCCATCAACACAAAAGGGGGTATGAAACCATGAGGTCACACGAAAAATGGGTGCAAGGAATACTGTTTATACTTGCAACAACGGCGGTACTGACGGTACTGGCAATTACGTTTTTTATATTCAGCGAGGGTCTGCCCATAATGGTTGACAGGGGTGTAACTGGGTTTATAGGCAGCACCCGATGGGAGCCACTGTCGGGGAGTTTTGGCATTCTTGGCATGATTATTGGAACGATTCAGATTACCTTAGGTGCCATAGCTTTGGGGGTTCCTGTAGGACTGGCCTGTGCAGTATACCTTGCAGAGATAGCCGACCGGAGACTGGAAAAAATACTGCGGCCGGGTATAGAGCTGCTGGCAGGTATCCCTTCGGTGGTATACGGCTTTTTCGGTTTGTCGGTTGTAGTACCATTTCTAAGGGAACACTTTCCGGGGAACGGTTTCAGCATTCTGGCAGGCTCAATAATACTGGCAATAATGATATTGCCTACGGTGGTAAATATATCCGAAAACTCAATACGAAGCGTTCCCGGCGACTACAGGTCCGCTTCACTGGCCCTGGGGGCATCCCACTGGCAGACAATACTAAGGGTAATACTTCCCGCCGCCCGTTCGGGTATTGCGGCATCGGTGATACTTGGCATGGGAAGGGCAATAGGTGAAACCATGGCAGTCATTATGGTCACCGGAAACGTCACCAAGGTTGCCGGGAGCATCTTTGACCCGGCAAGAACCCTGACGGGGAATATTGCCATTGAAATGGGATACGCCGCCGGGGAGCACCGGGAAGCCCTGTTTGCAACGGGAGTAATACTATTTTTGATCATAATGGTTCTAAACTTTTCAACCACCCGGTTCTCAAGAAAGGCAGGGGATGTTAAGTGACCGGCAAAAACCTTACCCAAAGCGCCGCATTCCTGGCCCTTAGGGCAGCAGCCATTATAACGCTCGCCGTTTTATTCATTATTATTATATATATAATGTCCAACGGGCTTAGACACATAAATACCTCATTTTTCCTTCAAGGACCGACAAGCATGGGCAGGGATGGAGGTATCGCCCCCTTTATTGTATCAACTCTGTATGTGTCGGCGGTATCGCTGGTAATAGCCGCACCGGTAGGCATAGGTTCCGCCCTTTACCTCTCCGAGTATTCAAAGGGGGGCTTGCCTGTAAGAATTATTAGGTTCTGTACAGAAACCCTTGCCGGAATACCTTCTATCATCTTCGGTCTGTTCGGGTTCGTGTTCTTCGTTGTGTCCCTGGGTATGGGCTGGTCGGTACTCTCCGGGGGTCTTACCCTGGCGTGTATGGTGCTGCCCACCATTATCAAGACCTCCGAGGAGGCGATTAAGACAGTACCAGAGACCTACAGGGAAGGAAGCATGGCCCTTGGGGCGACGAAATGGCAGACCATTGTGAAGGTGGTACTGCCGGTCAGCGTTCCGGGTATAATAACCGGCATAATTCTCAGCATAGGCAGAGCCGTAGGCGAAACAGCCGCAGTAATACTCACTGCGGGAAGTTCTTTAAGGGCCCCTGTCTCCATTACCGATCCGGGAAGGACAATGTCTGTACACCTCTATGTTCTAACAATGGAGGGCATCTCAAATGAAAAGGCCTTTGCAACCGCCGCTGTACTTATATTGTTCGTTCTGGGGATCAACTACGCAGCAAACAAAACCGCAACATTTATAAGAAGGAAGGTGTAACCCGTGAAACCGGCAATTACCATTAAGAACCTAAATTTTTACTACCGGCAGGTCATGGCCTTGAAGAATATCAGCATAGACATACCCGCAAACCGGGTTACGGCTCTTATTGGACCTTCGGGGTGCGGGAAATCTACATTCCTAAGGGTATTAAACAGGATGAACGACCTGATTGAGGGCACCCGCATTGAGGGCAAGATTTTATTCAATGACACAAACATCTATAAAGATATGGATTTGATGAAGCTTAGAAAAAAAGTAGGGATGGTTTTCCAAAAGCCCAATCCCTTCCCCATGTCGGTGTACAACAATATTGCCTACGGCCCCAGACTTCACAGGAAGATCAGTGATAAGGAGCTAGATGGGATAGTCGAAAAGAGCCTCAAGTCTGCATCCCTGTGGGATGAAGTAAGGGACAGGATGGAAAGCAGCGCCCTCGGCCTCTCGGGAGGTCAGCAGCAGAGACTTTGTATAGCCAGGTGCCTTGCCGTCCAGCCGGAGGTGCTATTGATGGACGAGCCCACCTCTGCCCTCGACCCCGTATCTACTGCCAAAATAGAAGAACTGGTTAAGGACCTCAGGGATAAATTTGCCATAATAATAGTAACGCATAATATGCAGCAGGCCGGCAGGATATCCGACTATACGGCGTTCTTCCTTAACGGGGAGATTGTGGAATACGGTGCCACCCGGGAGATATTCCACCGTCCAGTGGATAAAAGAACAGAGGATTATATTACCGGCAGGTTCGGTTAAGGAGGTATTGAATATGGGCCCCAGGAGATATTTGGACAACGAACTTATCGGGCTGAACAGGATGTTGAAAAGAATGGGCTTTCTTGTGGAAGAGGCCATTGACCGTTCCATCCGTTCCCTGGTAGAGCATGAAAGTGCCCTTGCCAGGGAGGTTATTGCAGATGACGACCTTATTGATGACCTGGAACTTGAGATTGAGGAGAAATGCATAAATCTTATCGCCACCCAGCAGCCCCTTGCCGGCGATTTAAGAAAGATATTTACCGCCCTCAGGATAATAACCGACCTTGAAAGGATGGCAGACCATGCGGTTGATATTGCAAAGGTAACAATAAGGCTGGAAGGCCAGCAGTATATAAAACCTCTTATTGATATACCCCGCATGGCCATGCTGGCGCGTGGAATGGTGGAAGACTGCCTTAACGTGTACATGGACAGGGATCTGGAGCTGGCCAGCAGTATAAACAAAAAGGATGATGAAATAGATGCCCTTTATAAGCAGGTGTTCCGAGAGCTTTTGGTCTATATGATGGAAAGCCCAAGGACAATAGACCAGGCTACCCAGTTTCTTATGGTATCAAGGTTTCTTGAAAGGATTGGCGACCATGCCACAAATGTGTGTGAATGGGTAGTGTACTCCGTCACCGGAAAAAGGGCAAACTTTAATGAATAGGCCCCGCAAAAGCGGGGTTATTTTTTTGGCGAAATTTTCATTGGGCTATTCAAAACCTCTTTTAAATGTGCTATACTATTTAATGCAATATAATATACTAAATATGCCGGAATGCGCAATTGTATTCATAATTTGCAGACCGGATATATGTCTTTGCTAATATTTTTTCAGGGGGTAGCGTCTTGAATAGCATTAGTGAGAATGTCGATTTTAATGTCCTTAAGCGGGGAAAGGCCCGTTCCAACCTGACAGTGGGTGAACTGACAGACATAGCGGTTAAAAAGGAAGGCGGATACATATCGGAAAACGGAGCTCTTTGTGTAAGTACCGGCAAACATACCGGGAGGTCACCTAAGGACAGGTTTATAGTTGACGAGTCTTCTGCACACGATCATGTTGACTGGAACAGCAGCAATATACCCATTAGTGTCGAAAACTTTAAAAGGCTGTACGTCAAAGCCCTGGACTACATGAAGGACAGGGAACTATACCTGTTCGACGGATTCGTGTGCAACGACCAAAAGTACAGAATGCCCATTAGGGTAATCAACGAGTTTGCATTCCAAAACCTCTTTTCCCGGCAGCTTTTTATTGAGCCAAAGCCAGGAGAGTTAAAAGGTTTCGTGCCGGGATTTACAATAATAGCACTGCCCGGCCTTAAAGCTGTTCCGGAAACCGATGGAACCAATTCGGAAGTATTCATAGTAATAAGTTTCGAGAAGAAGCTTGTACTCATTGGAGGCACCAAGTACT
>Ga0172377_10001194_pt1 | contig 25816 bp, 32 predicted proteins | sample Pumphouse3metaG_FD_119749 | JGI IMG/M metagenome (GOLD analysis project Ga0172377, IMG submission 119749) | Leachate microbial communities from a municipal landfill in Southern Ontario, Canada - Pumphouse #3 metaG | ecosystem: Engineered > Solid waste > Landfill > Unclassified | place: Canada... | reverse complement strand
CGCCCCACAAGGGGCTTTGTTGGGTTGTTTGTTTAATATAATAATTTCTATATGAAATCTTTAAATCTCAGAAATTTTGCCGGATTTTCATATTATATAGAAATTAAATTTCAATTTCTTCAAGACTTTCTGCTTCTTTAATAGCTTTTTTAAGATTTTCTTTTGCCTTTTTAAATATATCAACGACAATATCAAATTCTTTTTTCCATAATAATTTTCCGGAATAAATATTATCTTTACATTCTTCACTTCTAATTTCTATTTTACTTTTAAAAATTTGATCTAGTTCACGGTATATGATCTCTTTTGATTGTTCTAAATAAAGTAATTTTTCACATTATATCCAAAATTTTGTTCAATTTCTTGTAACGAATATACATTTTCAATATCTATAATTAGTATTTGATCAAGTTGATTATCACTAAATTTCTTAAATTTAATTTTCACTGTTTCCTCTATTCTATTTTTTATTATTTTAATATTAAATCTTTAATATGAGTAATAACATATACATTAATTTCATCATTATTATTATATTTTAACAAATTAGCATAAGATTTTTGTATATCATCAATTATAAATATATCATCTTTGTAAAAATTTGAAACATTAGGACTTATTTGAACTAGTCTTCCAATCAAGTTGTTTATTAACATTGTCTATCACCTCGATTTGATCAGGAGATACTATTGCAAAATTTCCAATATGTTCTTTTGGAAGTATAAATAAAAGAGTAATTTTACCTGTTTTTGGATTAGTATTTCCGGCAATAAACAATGAACCTGGTGGAGCTTGTCTTTCTATTTTTGATTTTAAACGAACTCTTTTTCCAAAAAAATCTTTTTGTTTCATCTATATTCCTCACGCTAGTTTCTCTTAAAAATTAGTAAATCCGGCAAGATCTTAAACTAGATTTTACCGGATTTGTAATGATGAATTTGGTGGGCTGTGTCGGGCTCGGACCGACGACTTTCTGCTTAAAAGGCAGATACTCTACCAACTGAGTTAACAGCCCAAAAAGTTAAAAATTGGGTGAGATTGTAATAATCTCACCCATGATTTTTTTGGTAGGACCACCTGGACTTGAACCAGGATTAGGCGATTATAAGTCGCCCCTTCTAACCGATTGAAGTATGGTCCCAAAATATAATTGGAACAAGCATGTTGTTCCAATTATATTATTTCTATATTAAAATTGAGAATATCATAATTATCTGTTTAGTTTTCGTTTCTCAAAAATTTCAGGAAATAGCTTTTTAAACTCTTCTTGAATTGGAATTATGATATTTTTCATTTCTTCATCTGATGTGCTATCTTGACCACGAAGTTTAAAAATTATATTTTTCCATTCATCTAAATCAGCAGTGATAATAATTTCTGCTTTTAAATCTTGGGGTAAATTTCCACGAGCTCTCGCCGCTGTAGATTTAAATGAATTTATTCGCTTTAAATAAGTTTTCTCACAATTAATTAAACCATCAAACCAAGTTTGAATTTCTAAAGAATTAGAAGTATATGATCCATTATAAATACCTTCTTCTATTTCATTTTGAAAATACGAAGGAATTACACATGTGATATTATTCGTGAACTTATCTTTTGAGTAATTACAATATCTTGTACTTTCTTGAGAAAAAGATGCTGGTCGATGTCTTACTAATTCATGTGTTATAGATCTATTAGTTATAATTTCTACTGTTGCCGATAACAAATCCCATCTCTTATTATGATAAATTGCCGATAAAATTTCCTTAGTTGGATAACAACAATCATCTTTTTTATCATAATCCCATTCTTTAAACGCTCTTAAATTACCAGCAACTACATATCCAGTATTATTAGTTAGTTTAAGAAAATTTAAATATTTATAAAATGGTACTTCACAATCATAAACTCTTAATTCCCAACTATGTTCAATTACTGATAAATGTTTTGATTTTTTTAAATTTTCAACAAATTGTTTAGAAGAATTTATAGTAATTTTATCTTCTGATTTGTAACATTTTCTACCAGCATATTCAATTAATTGGTCCGAATTGGAATAAGTATATGGTAATAAATTTTCTTTTCCAGATGCGGCCAAGATTTGATAAGAAGGTTTTACAAGAATCAATTTTATGCCTCCTATATTTTCATTTTTATTCAAAAACAAATACAGCTGCCGCTAAAACAGAAGTATAACAATTTTTTTTAACAAAAGCAGATTGTGTTGAATTTCTAGTTTCGACAATTTTGCCGCTAATTCTAAATATTTCTTTTTTCTCATCCCAACTTTTATCAACATCAAAATCAACTCCTAATGTTGATGCTAACATACCTGCAGCTAAATCCTCGGCATAATCTCCTGCTACCTTTGCCGTTTGTCCAAATGAATGATGTTCACTAATATATCCATGTGAATTTTTATCTGTTGGCATAGCACAACCAACTGAAGCTACTAATAATCTTTTATTTTCATTACTACTATTTCTACTCATAACACAATAAGTAATAGCACCTGAAATTAATGATTTTAAGCCTTCTTGTCTGGATATTACTTTACAATTAGGAGGAAAAATACTAGAAACAGTTACTAAATTACATTTTTCAATACCAGCATCTCTTAAAGATCTTTCAAAAGCATGAAGTTCATCTTTATGATGTCCTACACCTTTTGTAAAGAAAATCTTTTTAGGAACAAATAATTTCATTTATTTTTTCTCTTTGTTTTTTTGATCTATAAAAACAATTCTAACTCTTCCACAATTTGAGCATGTAAAAATATTACATTTGCGATTTTCAACAATTTCTTTTGTTACAGATACTATTTCTCCACATTCTGAACATTTAAAATCCATTTTCCTCTCTCTCCTTAAAAAAATTAAAATATTGGGACAGAGCAATTTAACTCTGTCCCAATATAAAAATATTAGTTTTAACTTAACATCATTCCAGTTGGAATTTGTGGATTTTTTTCATTATCGATTGGTTTTTCATTGACAAATTTAGATTTCTTTTCTTTGCCAGCTTTCTTAATTACTAAAAATGTACTTTCTTTTTGTGTTACAATCTCATGATATTTAGTAGGTCCAACTAATTCCATTAAGGCTACTAAATCTGTTGAATTTCTTGAAGTTGTTTGATAATTAGCTTTCCATTTTTCACCATCTTCTAGTTCAACAATTTTTTCATTAATTTTATCTTCATGTAAATATTTTGCTACTTTTTCTTTAATAAGATCCATTCTACTTTCAATTTCTTTTTTTTGATTGCTTAATGATTTAAATTCTTTAATTTCATCTCGATAAGTTTTATTATCCAACATTTTTATTTCTTTCCTGGTTTATTTAGATTCCACCAATTCATAATATCGTCTTTATTTATATTATCTTCCATTTTTTGGTTGGAATCTAATTTTGATTGAGTAAAACTCGTCACTACTATTTCACACATTGAACCGATTGTTACTCCAAGTATAGCACAACCAACTAATTGAAGCAAAAATGTCACAATAAGACTCCCTTCTCTTTAGAAGAATTTCTTAAGAAATTCTCCAGAGAATAGAATCTAAGTTCTTAATTAAAACAGGTCTTATATAATTATTTACAAATTTTTCAGTATCGCCAAAATCTAATAGTTCCATATAGTAAGTAAATTTAAATAAAAGTTTTTTGTAGGCATTGTCATTTCGAACATTAGAATCGATTTTCTGGAGTTTGAGAAGTTCTTCGACAATGTTTTTAATTATTTTAACTAGATTTGCTTTTATTAATGAATAATCATATTTAAATCGATTTTGTACTAGAAAGTCAAAGTTCTCTAAATTATTACAATTTAAACTACTTAAGAAGTTTGGTATGATTGTATTAAAACAATCTACACAAACAAATTCATAAATAAATTGACCACTTTCTAACAACTTTTGAGGGAGTAGCATTGCGCTATCGTAATCGACGATCGACATATACGTGTCGTTGACATACTCGAGCATATTTTCAAATATGCTCGGTTTAAATTCGTTGTCGATATTATCGATGAAATTGATTCCCAAGTTGTTAAAATTTGAATATTGATCTATTATAATATTTTCATTCATAGAATATTCTTCTTTATCTATAATTTTTTCAAATGTAATCATATTATAAATAGAATCTGTTGCATTAAGATCAATTAGTTGAATCATAACAAATTTCTCCAATAATATCTCATATTAAAATATTTCCACCAGTTGCAATTTCTAGATTTTCATAAATATCTATCTTAATAAATCCAGTGTTACAATTAGTTGCTGAGACGAAACTTCCATCCGAAGCTTGCTTACCAATAGAAATTTCATATTCTTCAGCAGGTATTGATAAGTAAGATATACTTCTTAATGCTAAATCTGCATTTGTTTCATCTAATTTTGCCGCTTTTACATCATTTTTATAATCACCAAAAAGATATATTGCCGTTTCAGGAACATAAATTGCTTTTAAAGTATCATCTTGAATAAGATAATCAATATAAGGTGCGTCACTTGCTAATCCTGTGATAATATTTCTTGTAGCTTTATCAACTTTTAAAGAACAAACTCCTTCATAATTAGAAAGGTCTGGAACTTTAACTGCTTCTACAAGATTTTCAATTTGTTTAGGAAGAAATAATTTAATTTCTCCATTAGTAATGATAAATCTTGAATTTTCACCATCATCAAGAATAAAAATGTCATTATTATTTTTAAAGGTCTTAAATAATTTAACATATTTTTTAGGATTAATAATTTGAAGATCAATTTTCTTATTTTCGAAAATTTCTTCAATATTAGCACTAATAATAGCACCTGAAACGTTTTGAGTAACATGAGATTCTTTAATTACTAAAGAATCATTACTAGATTTTTCAGAGATTAAAACGTTTAATACTTTTAGAAGGCTATCAAATTTAGCCGGCGAGATCTGGCAAATGATAGCATTTTCTTCCATTGGTTTAAAGCTGGAAACTGATAAAGGGGAAGTTGCTTCTGCTTGAACTTCAATAGGTGTTTCTGGTTGAGGATTTAAATCAAACGGATTATTAATAAACTCTTCCATGATTATTTTCGCCTCCAAAAAGATTAATATCTAATAGTGACTTGTAAACCATCTGATGAACTTTCAGTTACGATAATTCTATTGTATTGTTTTGGACTTTCGTTTCTTGCCGATAAAAATCCATTAATAGAATTGATCATATTTTTATTAAATTCCCCTGGATCATCAGTATCTGAATCACCATAAAACTTTTTGCAATAATCCATATTTTCAAAACCAACAGTAATTACTCTATCAGTTTTATTCACATTTTGAAAAGTTCTTGGAGTTTTACAACTATTAATATTCATAATCAAAATTTCTGGAATCCATTCTGGTGGAATGGTTTTTAAAATTCCAGTTCTCTTAAATATTTCAGTAGGATCAATTTGATATTGTTCAAATAATTGTTCGTGTAACATTTTTACTTTCTTTTTTGGTTGCATATTGTGTTCATCTTTTAAATTAACATTATCTTCAGCTACAACTGTGATATTTTTAGACATTTTTTTCTCCTTTTGAATAAAAATTCCCTGGGAAGGGAGAAATATCGATATTTCTGATATCTCTCCCTTCCCGAAATCACTTCAGTTGGCGGAGTCCTTCCGCCAGCTTACTGTTGAAAGGTTGATTGTTGGCCCGCCACTTGGCGGGCTTGGCCGGGCGACCAGTCGCTTTGTACTCCTCCTTGGGAGGCAGTGGTTCACATGCCGCTCGGTTCCAGGCCACCCCACGCCACGAGGACCACTCATGGCGCTTGAAAAAGGTTCCGTCTTCGTTCACGACCACTTCGATGGTTTTTCGTCCCTCGAAATCTCGAAGATCCCGTGTGAGGATATACTCCTCACGCTCGGAACCGAACATCTCTGCCCTGACTTTGTTTAGGGTTTCAACTCGGGACTTTTCTTCCTCGAGGTTCAAGTACCGATTGAAGTGCAACATCGGTACTTGTCCATTCTCCCCAGCGTCATTGATGCCGTCAACGAGAGAAATCAACGCCTTGAAACCTTCAATTTTCTTGGTCGGGGTGGTGGTCTGGGTAGTAGTCATTTTTCTCCTCCTAATCAATTTGCCCTTCTCGACAAAGGGCGTTTCGAATAATGAAAAGTTCGAACCACGATAGTTCGATCTTTTCAAAATAATTATTTCTATATAAAAATTTAGAATATCAGAAAATTAGACAATATTTAAGCCCATTCCAAGAATGAATAAATTGAATATATCTTTTGTACCACCCGTTTTATTTGATTTAGGAAGAGAAGGCATTTCACCAGTTTCAATTATTTGATTATATAACTCTCTTTTTGATCGATGTTCATCACTTCGTGGACCAAGTAATTCTGATAGAATATTGTTTGCATCATAAGTTAATAATGCATAAATATCTAAGTTAGCGATACTTTGTCCACCTTCTTGTGATTTTCTTTTTGTTGGTTGACGAGTAAGACCAGTGAATTTTCCAGTTCCTCTAATATTAGAATATACGTCGGAATAATGTTCTAAGAACATGTAATAAGAAATTCCAACTGGAACAGGAACATCCGTCCACTGATCAAGTTCAGGAATATAAACCTTTTCTTCTAATGGGATATTTAAAAATTTAGCAGCTTGTTTAATACTAGGAAATGAAATATCTTCAAATGGTTCTACAATACAGAACAAGTTAATTTCATCATCTTTAATAGCTTGACGAAGTTTATTTCCTGTGTAACTATTAACATTTTTCTCAACTTGATCTGCTAATTTTTTAGGACCTGTTATATGATAAAGATCAATAATAAATTTTGCAATTTTGTCAGTAGTAATTTTTGGATCATTTGCCATTTCATCTATTTTTTGATTTGCATAATAGAAAATTTTACCAAGAAAAAGTTCTTTTATAAGTGCTATGTTTTTTCTGCCAAGAATGCTTCTTTTATATTCAATAAGAGACGCTACTCTCCTATTCGTCTAAATAAAATAAGGTTTTTCAATCTTATTTTAGACTGCTACACATTGCTGTGTAGAATAGACTATATCTTCATCCTTAGATTTTTTAAACTAAATCTCCCCAAATTCGTTTAGCTTTAATATTAGCTATAATAGATTGATTAACATTAAAATCTCGCGCAATTCTTTCTATAGAATTTTTAAGGTAATGATATAGTCTAACCTTATAGTTTCTATAGAAAAACTATGAATACAAAAAATCTAAGGATGCTCCGCGCTTCGACTTCGCTTGAAGTCTACTCCCTTTCGGGATAGTCGTTACACCTTCAATCAGATGTTAGCAATATCTGAAAGTTTGGCTCGGTATTGTCCTATAAAATAGGAGTTTCACCGAATTCACGGAGTTATTCAATCTAGATTTCTCTAGAAAGCGACTAATTTTCTAATCGGGCTTAAACAAATATCAATTCTTTTAGTGAATGTGCCTTTTGGAGCAGGGTCTAGAATTTTACTGATTACGCCTTTTGCCTTTATATTCAATAAGAGGCGCTACTCTCTTATTCGCTTTATTCAAGCTGCTATATATTACTATATAGAATAGACTATATCTTCATCTAAATTAGATGTTCCGTACTTCGAACTCGCATGAGTTCTACTCCCTTTCGGGATAGTCGTTACACCTTCTCTATTTCTAGAGCTTGGCTCGGTATTGTCCTTATAAAGGAGTTCCACCGAATTCACGGAATTTTTCGACCCAGATTACTCTAGAAAGCGGCATAAACTATACCGTAACGATTACTCATTTTCATTATATTCAATAAGAGACGCTACTCTCTTATCCGTTAAACGCAGCTCATAGTTGCCTATGAGATTAGACTATATCTTCATCCACCAAGGATGCTCCCCGTTTCCACTCGCTTGAGTGTACCCCCTTTCGGGATAGTCGTTACACCTTCATTCAGAAGTTAGCAGCTTCCGAAAGCTTGGCTCGGTATTGTCCTACAGAATAGGAGATCCACCGAATTAGAGGAGTTAGTTTTCTTCTAGATTTCTCTAGAAAGCAACAAAAATTTATCGCCGATATTGACGCTTTTCGGTTTCTTAATATAATATACAATTCTAGATCCTACGAAGATATTACCTTTTACTTTATGATTACCAATATTAATGAAACTTAAATCCATATTATCAGTAATAGAAAGTTTTTCTTTATCTGTAGTAGAAGCTAACTTTCCTATTACTTTTTTCTGATTCTTTACTAATTCATTATGAAAATTTAATAAGCTTTTATCCGTCGAATTTTTATTGTTTATAAATACTTTTATATCTAAGATCTCGCCGGATGGAGCTAATTTTTTAATACTTTTATTACTATTAGATAATATTAGATTAAGATTTTCTTCATCTTGTTCGTCAGTATCAGTAGCACTTGCCGAATTTAAATATTCATCTAAAGAAGAATCGTAAGAAAATTCAACTAAAATATCCCCTTGATTTAATATTTTACCTTTTTCTTTTTCAAAATTTATAATTTTAACACCTGGAGGAATAATAACATCAATTTCTTCTACCATATCAGTAGTTGTTTGATCTGCAATTTCTTTAGATAAAATATAAGAATCTTCATGATTGTAACCTAAATAATTAATTAGCGCAATATTTAGGTTTTTACCGGCACAATATACACCATTCTTATTAAAATTCTTAGTAAATGCAATCGGCTGATTAGCTTTTACTTTATCTCCTACATCCAAAGTATTCATTTCTAAACCAATATAGGACCCTCTTTTTGTTCGACTTAATCTTGGAACAATATCAAAAACTTTAGTTGTTCCATCTTTATATGTAATTGTAATTGTTTTATCTTTTTCAACTTCTGTAATTATTCCATCTTTTTCTGCTTTGTGAATAAATCTTGAAGATGAAATTTGTGGAATTATAAATTCTGCTCCAGAACAAACTAGTGGTTGTTCTGAATTGCTAATTGGTGTAGTTTGGCTAGCGTGTGTACGAGCGAGAGTTAATCTATCACTATCGACTTGGTTTTGAAATGGTGTTAAAGATTCATCTAATGTTAACACTTGCCAATTAGAAACAGCATCAATGTCTTTTCTACCATAATTTCCATATTGATTTGTTATAATAGGAGTTAAGGTATGATGCACATTTATGCCTACATCAACATATTCAGGAGTTGATACCGCTCCCAAGTTGCCATAGTGCGAGATATGAATATTTCTATGCTCTTTTTTGTAACTACGCTTCGAAGGAACCAATTGTGTTTAATTGAGATCGCTATTTCTCAATTCTCTTCTATTAATTTTAGAAAAGCTCTTATTCTCATAAGAGTTCAGACTATATCTTCAACCGTTTTTAGGTTGCTCCGCGCTTCCACTCGCTTGAGTGTACTCCCTTTCGGGATAGTCGTTACACCTTCTCTATTTCTAGAGCTTGGCTCGGTATTGTCCTATATAATAGAAGTTTCACCGAATTCACGGAGTTATTTATTTATGTCATTACTGACATATGTGGCATTTTTTACCACCTTTTCCACCTTTAATGACTCTACTTGATAACATAATTTCACTAACTGGACTAACTGGTTCTGTATTTTGAAGTACCCCAGCAGTAGTGAGTAAATTATTAATTACATATTCTGGATCAAGGAAAACAGTAGCAGTTTGATCACCTTCGATAATCTTTCGCCGATAATAGTTGTGAGATAATTTAATTTGTTTATAAACAAGATTTAAAATAACTTCACTTAATCTAGCTCTATAAATTTTTAAATCAGATAAAGAATCTGGTTTTTTATTTAATAATTGATCTAATGAAGGTTTAGATATAAGATCAACTAAATTTGTTGGTAAGTTTTCAAATTGTAATAATTCTTTTGTAATTTGATCTGTAAAGTTTTCTGTAAGAAGCCTAATTAGAACTATTGCTCTTGAACCATAATTTTGAATAATATATGGATAAATTTCTTGAGGATCATTTAAGTCATTAATTGGATCTTTTAATTTAATAGTAGATAAAAGAGCATTTATTAAGAATCGTTGCTTTAAAGTTTCTGGGGTTATTTTTAAAGATTTTCCATCGGCAAGAGCTATAAAGAAAACTCCAACTTCTGGAATTTCTTTATCTACTATTTCATAATTGATTCCAAAACTATTAAGAGTTGGAAGTAATCCTTTTTGACTCCATAAATAAATTAAAAGTGGCATTTTTAAGCCACCCAAATATACCCAAAAATAAGGAAGTGCTTTCTTTGTTTTTGCTAAATTGTCGGCAGAATTAATTGTATGAATTTTATTTAGAAAAACATCAAATAAAAATTCAAATTTGTTTTGTTTAATAGTTTCATTTGTTTTAGAATTTATCAATTTACTAGTTGCTGAATCTGTTTTGACTTCAATATTAGCGGAAGTATATACATTTTCGCCGGTAAAAAATATAATACTTCCATCTTCAAATTTACAAATTTCATCATTTAGTTCTTTAATTAATTTAGGATATTTAATTTGAATATATTTAGTAATTTCATTAATATCTGTTGGATTAAATTTAGAGTTAGCAAGACCGACTCTTACAATACCATAGTTAGAAATTAAACGAACCTCATTTTTATCAGTTTTTGTTATTGGCCGGAGAAATTGTTGGCTACTCATAATATATGAATTGCCATGAAGTTTAAAATATTTTTCATTAACCGGCGAAGGAACATTTAATTCGACAACATATGGTTCTTTTTTACCACCATTTACATTTTGAAGAGTCGCTCTATAATTAATATATCGATCTTGATTATTATCTTTTATTTCATGTTCAATTTTCTTAACTTTTATTGGATATTCAGTTCCCACATTTTCTAAAGAATTAAATAATTTTGTAATATTTTCATGAATTGCATTTTCAAATTCAAATTTTTGTCTATGTTGACCAGTAGTATAATTAAGATCTATTAAATGTTTAGGTTCAATAACATCACCGGTTTTTGGAATATTTAATGGAACTTTATATGTATTAAGTTGGGTTAATTTATTAAATAAAAGTTCTGGATGATCTAAGTATTCTTCAGAAATTTCATCAGAACCTGTTAACGTATAATTAATTGCTTTAAAAACTAATTCTTCTGCTTTATTCAGATCTGGTTTAGTATTATTTGATGCTATGTAATTATTAATTGATGATTGTACATTAGCTACAATGTCTGGATCTGTAATTTTGTTTTTCTTAAGAGCTTTTGATAATTCTTCTTTATTAATAGTTACTTTTGGAATTTCTGATGAATTTTTAGTAACCGAATCAGCTACTAATTTTGAGGTTTGTAAAGAATTTACAATATTGGATATGATGGAATTTTTCTTAATAGGAATAGATGGTTGTTCTTCTTCAGAATTTTTAGATATTAAAAATGGAATTTCTGAAGTTTCTTTTGAATCTGCAATTGCAGGTTCTTCTACTTTATTGATATCGTTTGTTATTTCTAATGATTGATAATGTTGGCGTATTTTATTTAAATTTTGAACAATTAATTTTGTTTTATCTTTTTCTCTTGTTAAAAATGGAATAATAGTTTTTTGCATATCTTGAATTAGAGCAAATTTATCAAAAAAATGATAATTTTCTAACTCATCCATTTTAATAAAAGTTCTAATATTTGTTATAATATTTAATAATCTTCCACTTTGATTTTTAACTAAAATTAAAAGCTCTATAGAATATTCTGGGTTATTTGATTTAATTTGTGTATATAAAGATGCTAATTCATTAATTAAAGATTTTACAACATTTTTTTCGGATAGGTATTGTAAAAGATAATCGATTCCTTTACTCCATATAGAAGCGTCATATAAATAATAATCTGAAGTTTTACTTGATGTAAGTTGCTCTTTTTTTGCTTTTTCAATCATCAAACTATTATAAATGTTTAATTTTTTACCAACATTTGTTTCTGATGAAATCTGTATGAGCTTCTTTTTTACATCGTAAAAATGTTCTTTGCCGTTAAATTTTTTATGACCAATTGTAATCATTTTATTAGGACAAACAATACCTTTACAATTAGATAATAAAAAATTTAAATTATATATTTCATTAGATATGTCTATATTTGTATCAGGTAATACTAAAAATATTGTTTTTTTATCTACAAAAAGTTTTTGTTTAGATATTGTATTTAGTCGGAGTGTTGAATAATTCATATATAATTCCTTTTTACAAAAAAATTAATTAATAATAACGTTTTCAAGTTCAGATGGAAAATAATTTTTATATTTTTCTGCACACAATTGTTCTATATCAATAAGCTCATCATTATAATTTTCGGAATTTCTTAATAGTACATAAATTGTTAAAAAAATATTATGTAATAATTGATCTTCCAATTCATTTGTTAGTTTAATGTTTTCTTCAAGATTATCTAATACTTTGAAACATTTTTCTTTATCTGTTTTAGGTATTTTTTTCTTGCTCATTTTTCTATTTTTCCTTTTAACGCCATTCGATTATATTATTGAAAAGTTCTATAAAATTTAATTTAAGAATATTTTTAAAAGAATAAACATAAATCCAATCTAATGATCCATTTCTTTCATTTGGAAGAATAGAAAGAGGAATAATCTTATCTAAATCAAAATGATGATTTGTAAATAATAATTTTGGTTTATTTTTAAATTGACATATTAAAAAAATAATATGTTGATTGTGTTGCAAGCTTTCATTTAATGATTTATTAAACCATTCAATAACTTTTGTATATTGCCATAATGTTGGAGTATTATTTTCATATCCTGTTTTAGTTTCAATTAAAAATGGAAAATGCTTCCACTCAATTTGTTTCATTGGAAAGATGTCACCACAATAATTATATTTCATAGCACCAGATGTTGGTTCTCTTTTAAGAGTATGTTCATCATCAAACATCCAATATGATAAAATTTTCGCAGTATCTCTTTCCATTTTATTACCTTTAGCTTTTCCCATTACCATTTCTGAAAAACCTTTCTTATAATTTTTGGTGTCAAAATATGTAATAATTAAATATTAATTAAGGAAGGATCATAGGAAGATCTCTGATTGTGAGAGAGTTTCATTAATATTTAAGAGCCGTAGATATATTTTGACACCAAAAATATTATTTCTATATATTTTATGAATTTTTAATTTTCCGAAGAATATTTTTCTAAAACTAATTTTTCAATTGGATCGAGTTTTGCATCTTTGCCGTTAATTAATGCAATTTTAATAGCTTTATTAATATTTTCAAAATCTATAGCAGATAACCAAGAAATTATATATGGTAATTTCTTTTGTCCTACTAAAATAGCGTTTTTATAAGTTGTTAATCTTGCAGGAATTGTTGTATCATTTTCATCTCGAAACATATTAGATACAATTGTTTCAATATGAACTAAGTCAATTCCTTTAATTTTATCTTTGATTATCATTGTTAATATTTCTGGAGTATTAATATATTTTGCACTAGCTTCAAATAATCTATCAACCGTTCTTTCGTTAAATTGATCATCATAGTATTCTTGTTGAATAATAACATCTCCAGGTTCGTAATTTATAGTTGTAATATAACCATTTATATCTACATTTGAAGTTTTAAAACAATCAACCATTATACCAAACGGTAATGTAATAAATTTTATATCCGGCGCTTGTCCGGATTGAACAGATAAAATTCCTACTATTTGAAATTTATCACCACAATCAATCAATGTAGTATCATTATAATCATTTATATTTATTGAAATACTACAAGATTCTTTAGCAGTTATTTTTGTTTTTTGTATGTCTAAAATATTTGAAATTGTTTTAATATCAATACTTGCTTGTTCTAACATTTTAACAAAATCTACTTCTTTAATATTTACAGAAGAAGCGGCATGTCTCATTTTCATCATAGTATTAATACCTACGATATTGATAGCTCCTGCCGCTAATAAACCTATATTAGAAGTGTTCAATGTTTTAAATAAATTTCCATAACATGTTTCACAAATACCATCTTTAGCTTTACAATATAAAGGAGTTCTTAATTTAATTTTTTTACCAATGATTTGTTCTGAATTTGTTATATTTTTAATAGTTCCAGTTTGAGATATATAATTTCTTTGTAATAATATATCGGCAAGATCTTTTGTAACAACAATTTCAAAAGTCTTTTTAGTTTCACAATCTTTAATTTTCGGATCTATTATTAATCCGGCATTAGCATTAGCAATTTTTCGTGTAAGATATCCTGGATATGCCGTTAATGCAGATCTAATATAAAAATTTTTTCTAGCTTCAGAACCCGCATTATAATAATCTTTCCTACTATAACCATCGTTTAATCCTTTAACAATTGGTCCTAATAAATTTCCTTCAACATCCATTACATAACCTTTTGAAACCAATAGTGCTCCCCAATCTGAAATTGGTGATCCTTTAGCACCAGATTCCATTATATCATTTGCTCTAAATCCAACTTCTTCAAAATATGTTAATAATTCTTTAGTTAGAATTTCAGCTTTCTTTTTAAATTCTAATGGAGGAAGTTCATTTGCAATAGATTCAAATTCTTCTTTCTTTTTTAACCATTCTTTTGGAGGAATAAATAAATCAATATTAAATGTATTTGGAGATATAGTAGCTAATTTAAAAGCTTCTGATTGAAGTTTTTGAATATATATAGATGCTTCTTTTACATTATATGTTTTATATAAATCTATAATAATTTCGTTCATTTTAGATTTATTAATTGGCTCATTTATTAATGGATAGTTATCCGGTAGTAATAAATTAAACCATATTCGGCCAAGAGTTAAATTTTGAACTCTTCCATTAGTTTTTTTAGGATGTGAATATGAAAATTTAGAGGTTGATAAATTACTGCCATGTTTTATTTGTTCATAAACATTTTCAACAGTTGAAATAATTGGAGTTGATATCGTCATAAATACCTCTTATTGTACAGAATTAGTTTGTACTGGTTGAACTGTTTTATTGATTTGTTTTAATTTACTGTTTACTTTTTTTATATTATTTACAGTTTGTCGATTAGGTAAAGTTAATGTTACTTTGCCGATTACATTCTCAAATAATTTTCGAATAGATATCATAATATTAATCCTCTGAAAAAATAAAACATTAGTGATCTTATATTATTAATTAATATAAGATCACTAATGAATAATTATCCACATGATCCTGCATTATATCCACAATTTGTACACAAATAACAACTGCCTAATTTTCTCATTAAACTTCCACAGTTAGGACAACTAGTGCCGTCATCATTATTAGAAATATTTTGATTTTCTTGAACTTTATTATCTATAATTAATCCTAACTCAATTTGATCTTCTTTTGGTAAAAATTTCAATCCAATATATCTTGCAATATAATCTACTATACTTGTTGTAGTTCTAATATTTGAATTTGAAGTGAATCCATTTGGTTCAAATTTTAAATATGATAATTTATTAACTAGATCTTTTAACGGAACACCATATTGTAAAGATATACTTAAAATTGTAGCGAGAGCATCTGCAAATCCACTTAAAGTAGATCCTTCTTTAGATACATTAATAAAAATTTCTCCAAGTTCTTTTGTATCATCATAAATCCCACATGTAAGATATCCCTCACTACTTCCAACTTTAAATTTATGAGTTATAGCAGATCTTTCAGCTGGTAATTTTTTACGAGATAATTTTTTATAATCATTAGATTTTTCTTTAGTTGAATCTTCTGTAGAAAGTGGTTGAAAATTTTTACTTCCGTCTCTATAAATTGTTACACCTTTTAGTCCCATTTTCCAAGATTCGATATATAGATTATAAATTTCTTCTGGAGTACATGTGTTTGGCATATTGACCGTTTTTGAGATCGCGCCGCTTAAGAAAGGTTGTACTGCAGCACACATTTTAACATGTCCCATATACTCAATACATAAATTTGTACCTGGCATATTTGCCGCTGTAAAAAATATTGGTAAATGCTCTTTTTTAATTAATTTTTTATCACTTATATTTGAATCAATTAATTCTTCAATTATTTTTGGAATTTCATCTATTGAATAACCCAAATTTCCAAGGGCTTCTCCAATAATTGGATTCGTATATTTCAGGGTTGCTCCATCCGAACCCGTCAATCGTTTATATCTTATAAGAGAATATTCAGGTTCTAAACCGGTGGTCGCTGAATTCATGATTGAGCTTATAGTTCCAGTTGGAGCCAATAAAGTTACTTGCGCATTTCTAAATTTATCTCTTTGAATAACTTCATTCCAAACTTCTAGACAATGAGATTTTAGTTCATCAATAAGAGATTTTAATTTATCCGGAACATTTATCGATGGTTGATTTATTAATTTAGTAAGTTTAGTATAATGTTGTTTTAATACTTTCTTAAAAGAAGTTTCATTTTTCTCAAATTCTTCAAAAGGATCAATTCTATCGGCAAGATCTGCACTTTTCTTATATGCAGTTCCTGTCATTGCTGCAGTAATAAGAGCTGCAATATATCTTCCTTCATTACTGTCATAAGGAAGACCTAATAACATTAATAATCCACCAAGATTAGTATATCCCAATCCAAGATTTCTATATATTTTTGTATTTAAAGCAATTTGTTCTGTTGGGTAACTCGAATTGTCAATAATACAATCTTGTGCAGTTATAACAGTATCAATAACATCTGAAAAGAGTTTACTATTAAAACTATATTTACTATCCCCAAAATTGAAGAACTTTACAAGATTAATACTTGCTAAATTACAACTAGTATCATCTAATGATGCAAATTCTCCGCCAAAAATTCAATAAGAGACGCTACTCTCTTATCCGTTCTATTTTAAGAACTGCTCAATATTTCTATTGAGATTAGACTATATCTTCATCCTTAGATTTTATTTAATAAATTTTCATATTAAGATTTTGTTGTAAATTTTGTAAAATATCATTATCTATTTTTTCAGTTATATGTGTCCAAATTTTTCTTCGGAATATGAGTCGAATATTTTGAGCGGTAACATTATATATTTTTGCTATTTGATTACAAGATGTATATTTATGATTATATGTATCATTTATAATTTTTATTATTATTTCATCAGTTAAAATACTTCTACCATTTTTAATACCTTTAAAAGTACCAAATTTTTTTGCATCATTAGCATTATCTTGTCTAGTACCAGCATATAGATGTGTTGGATTTACACATAATTTGTTATCACATTTATGAAGTATATATAATCCTGTTGGAATTAGACCATAATAATATAGATATGATGCTTTATGATTTTTTATATTTTTTCCAAACAATCTAAATTGTCCATAACCATCCCATAAAGTATATGTGGTCCAATTTCAACAATCTATATTATTTCCTGGATAATTAACTTTATTAAAAAAGTTTCAAATAACATTATCTGGCCAATTCATTTTGTTAAAAGTTTGATTTTCTGTCATAGTTTTACTCTTTTCAAAAATTATTAAGTTAGAAGTTTAGTTTAATAATTTTAATCTAAGGATGTCTGGTACTTCCACTGATCTATTGCTTATCAGTGTACTCCCTTTCGGGATAGTCGTTACACCTTCAACTAATAAAGTTAGCAGCTTTATTAGAAGCTTGGCTCGGTATTGTCCTCAATTTAATGGTAGGAGTTTCACCGAATTCACCAGATTATTCAATCTAAATTACTTTAGAATGCCGCACGATTTTATTTACGGGTTTGTAGCAATGATTTTTCCACTATTAGCTAATGTATTCCATTTATTAAAAGTATCATGAAATTGTATACCAGGATCTGCTACTTTCCAACTAATTTCTGCAATTTGTTTTAATAAATCTCTAGCTTTATAAGTTTTATGAATTTCTCCAGTTTTTACATATTTAGTTGACCAATTTTTATTTTCTAAAACACAATTCATAAATTCATCAGTGACTCTTACTGAAATATTTGTATTTTGAAAGAATACTTCATCGGCAAGATCATATCCTGGTCTATTTTTAATTCCTGATTTTTTCAATACTGCCAATTTTTCTTCTTCAAAAACTTTACAATTTATAAATTCTTCAATATCTGGATGATCTATATTTAAGCATGCTAATTTGGCAGATCTTCGAAGAGTTCCTCCAGAACGTATAACACCACCGAGTATATCGTGAGATTTTAAAAAAGAGACAGGGCCACTAGCATTTCCTCCTCCAGATACAGATTCTTTTGAACTTCTAAGTGTACTTAAATTAGCACCAGAACCTGATCCTCTTTTAAAAATTTTAGCTTCGGTCTTACTGAATTCTGTAATAGAATCCATATTATCATCAATACTAAGAATAAAACATGCACTTGTTTGAGGATTTTCTTGAACTCCTACATTAAAATAAACAGGACTATTAAACGCAAACAACCTATGAATCTGATATTGTTTTAATTTAAAATTGAATTCATCTTGTTTTGGATCTCGTGCTCCACCTATATCAAATGGATAAATAAAATATCGCTGATTTTCTGCCCATTGTGTAATAGTATTACTTACACGATTAAACATTGCTTTAATTGAAAGTTCTTTATTTTTTGTATTGTTACATAAATATCTACTTGCAACAATCGCCGCTGCATTTTCATCGAAATCTTTTGGAAATTCAATAAATTCTTCAAAAATAATTTCTCCACGTTTATTCAAAATTTTAACATGTTTCTTTTCAAATTCAATATGATTATATGGATTTCCAGCATTTATGTCAAACACTTACGCCTCCTGATATGAAGTTGATAATGTAAATATTATTTCTATATAAATTTTGAATTTTTTTAATTAATATGCCACAATCTTGCTAATCCTTTTCCAAGTGTCGCAAATAAAATATGATTACGTAACTTTGTTACTATAAACTTACTAGATGTTCTCATCGCTTCGTAAGTATATATTAATGCTGTTTTTGCTGCCTCTTCACCAATTTTTAATTGAATATTTGGTGGAGGAATTGTAAATGGCATTTTTTCAAAATCTGTCGGTTCTGCATTTAGAGCAAGTCGCACATCTTCTACAAATTTAGGATCAGTATAAATATTAACATTTATTTTTGGTATTCTTCCAATTCTATGAAGTAATTGAACTAATGATCCTAGATCTGCTTTTTCTTTAGTTACAACATTTTCAATACTTGGAAGATACATAGTTTTACATTCAAGAGAAATTCCTTCACGAATAGCATCTGTTGCAAAAATAATTTTAATAAATTTCTTTTTAAATAAGTCTTGAACAATTTGCATGTCTCTTGAATCTGCTGGAGATATAGTTCCTCTTGGTCTATAAATAAAACCTATATGGTGACTTACTGCTCTTCTTAAAAGATCATTACTAATGTCATTTATTCCACCAGCATTTGTAACAGTATCTATTATTGTATTTCTATCAAATTTTAATTTATTATCTTTATTTTTATTTCGAGAAATATAATCAATGCGTGATGGTGGAGTAATAACTGTTTTTGCCGATGGTGCTAATGTATCAATTATTTTATCTATTGAATTTTTACTACCATTAATTACATATATAACACTATCTTTTTCTGATGTTTGTCCAGAAAGGACTAACTTTGCAATTTTTATTTGAGTGTCAAAATCATTTAATCTAGACATTGGATAAACATTTATAGTTGATCGATTTGTTGCGTGTGGAGGAGTAACATGTGGATTAATGTCAAATGTTCTGTTTAGAAATGTATTAAAAAACCAAGTAGCATTTTGAGCAGTTTCTGGGTGGACTGACCCACTTAATAGTATAAGTTTTGCTTTTGTTGCATCCGCATTTGAATGATGCAAAGTAGTATATACGCTTTTACCTATTTCTTTCGCTCTTTCTAAATCTGCTGGAGAAGATCCTTGTAGACGTTGAGCTTCATCAAATACTATTAATTTTAATTTATCCATTTTATCAATTACAGATTTTGCCGATTCATAAATTGAAATAATAACTGGTTTTGTAAACGTGTTATTACCAATTTTGTATTGTATGTCTGAAATTCCTTCTTCTTTTTTACCAACTAAAACAGTTTCAATATATGTTTTAATCATTTCTGTTAAAATGTTTATAAATTCAGTAGCGTTTTGTGGATTTTTTATTATATAATAATTATCTGGTGTTCGTTTTATATAATAATTAATATTTTTGTGTATGTTTTTTGTAAATCTATTAATAAAATCTATAACATCTTGAGGTAAAGTTATTTCAGCAGTAGTAGTAGGTGTATAACTTTCAATTTTATCTAATAATAAATTTACAATTATTGGAGCAAAAATAGCTTTCATATCTGAAACAATATTTGTAGAAAGTGCTTTAATTGGTACCAGCCATAATAATTGTGGCATAGTTTCTGGTTTTAATAAATAATTAAAAAAATCAACTTTATTTTCAATATTTAATACTTTATTTTTCCAATAACAAATAACAGGAGCAGTTTTCCCACTACCTGGTTTTGAAATTATGTAAACATCTTTATTATTACGATTAATTTTACTTAACATTTCATTTTGCCAACCATCTAATTTTTTACAACGATCAATTTTTTTATTATCATCAACAATTTTTTCTATTTCACGTTTAATTGATTGTGCGGTATTTATTCTAATTGCAGCTCGAATTGTATTTGTTAAATCTTGAGTGTCTTTATTTTGATAAACTTCATTCCATTTAACATCAAAAATACTACCTGCTTCATTAATAGGTTTAGACATAATTACCTCACATTATTTAGTAGCAGCATATATTGCTGTCATTGCATCAAGTTGAATTTGATATGGGCAAGATCTTGCAGAAATTATTGATGTCCAAGAGGATTTAGAATAATTTGGATGCATTTTAGTTTTAGCTTCTTCTTGTGCTTCTTTTGTAAATAATGCCATCACAGCCACTGCATCTCCATCGTGGTCACCGCCGATACGTGGCAGATCTAATGGATTTAATTTCATATCACTTCCAACAGAGTCTACTCGAATATTAGCAGAAATCCAAGAATCTCTAGATTCTACTGGATCTCGTTTATATATAACTAATTTATCTTTTGAAATTTCTTTAGCAACTTCAATAAAATATGGAATCATTTCTGTTGGAATTGATTCTGGTTTATTTATAAAAGATGTAAATAATCTTTTTAAATCATCAACACTTATTTGACTATCAGATTTGAGCATATATTGGATAGCTGATAGCATATTCATATCTTTTTTCATAATCATATTTATAGCAAATGGTTCATATAATTTTAATACAACTGTCCATGAAATTCCAACAGTCCCTAAAGGGAGAGTATGATCTGTAGTAATAACCATTCGGCCACAATAATCTACTACTTTTCGTAATAATCCACCTCTAACTAAACCGGATTTTCCTTCTAGTCTATTTTTAATCCAATTATTAATTTCTAATACTGTTTTTTGTAATTGTTCAGTAATAATTTTAGCAATATCATCCGGCAAAGAATCAATATTGGAACTAACTGCATGAGTATGTCGAATAAGGGCTGTATATAATTCAGATAAATCTGAAAAATTTACAAGAGTTTGTCTTGAAGTTTTTGAAATTGACAAATCTCGGATTCCCGCTGGTAGAACTAACCATTTATCAATAAAAATCTTATCTTTGTTTTCTTTAATAAATTTAACATTTTCAGGATGTTGCTTACTAAATTTATTTAAATCTAATTTATCAAATATTGAAATAAAGAATTTCACTCCAGATAAACCATTTTTAGGATCTTCGGTTAATCCACCATTGTCTAATATATAGTTTGCTTTATTAGTTAATAATTTAGATATTGCCGTATTTAAACTTGTTAAAACACTAAAAACTTCAGGATGTATAATTTTACTTTTTAAATCAATATAAGCAAATGTTTTTCTTCTTTCGTTTGATCCAAATCTACCAAATATTTCTTCTGAAAATAATCCATTTGGATCTGTTTTCTCTATTTTTTCATATAATCTAATTGTTGTTACGGGTTTCAATTTATTATTTTTTACAAATTCATTAATATCTAAAAGTTTTAATTTCATAAAATGATCTCCTTATATTTAACCACACACAGTATCACTGCTGCTTGTTACTATTGTTCCTACTAAACATCCAGTAACATTATCACCTAATCTTGCAACACCAAGATTATTAATTATTGTTATAGTTGAGCTACTTGAAATCACACCAGTATGTCCACAAAATCCTAAAACAATATCAGTTAATCTTGCAGTTCCTAAATTATTAGTATTCACATCTGGACTAGATGTTATAATCTGCCCTGTCATTGGAATTGGAGGAGAATGACAAACACATATTCCAGAAAATAAATCTGTAAGTCTCGCAATGCCTGGCATATATTTAAATTCTCCTTTTTATACAAAATTTGAGAAAACAGTTTCAGAATTAGTAATTTTTGATTTATTTGAATTTAATATCCCTAAACTAATATTTAATTTTGCTATCATATCTTGTGTTCCATAAGTTCCATTTGTTCCTAATGGATTAACAATATAATCATGAGTAAAATCCCAATTAGTTTTAAATTCATCTATAGTAGTGTCGTTTCCGGCAGAATACACATAATTAAGAGTCCAACTTGATGATAATTCCGATGTTAATACTCCATCATTTAAGACAACTGTAGTCTTATCTGATTCATAAGTTGATGACAATACTGTACTATATACTCTAGTAGTTCCTAATAAAAAAGAAACATCTTTATCAATTGTAAAAATAGAGGTTTTGTCATTATCACATTCAAACGTTATATTATTTACAAAAGTAAGATTAACTAATGTTTCTATATGATAAATTTTCCAGTCTGTTATACTTCCAGTTTCTGTTAATATTTCGTTAAATGTTGTTCCTTTTAATATAAAATAATCATCAGTTGGTGTAAATTTTATACCTATTAAATATGATTCAATGTTCGTTGCTATAACATCTCCAACACCTTCTTTCATTGCATCTTGTTTTTTTTGTAAATCTGCAATTTGAGCAGTTAATTGAGTTATAGATTTACCAATAGCTATAGATTGTGCTGGTGCTGCAGTTATCATTTCTTGTAAAATTTCTTGTGGTGTAGACATATTTTTTCCTTTTTTCAAAACAAAAAAAGTTAATGAGCCAATTAATATTTTTATTAATTGGCTCATTTTTTATGTTCTTAGTTTTTAATTTGTTTATATTGTTCTTCTAATTGATTATAAACTTCTGTTTCAAAATTTTCATTTATATCTATCTTTTCAATAATACTCATTAAATAAGTATTATCCTCTTTTCCGTTCCATATTTTAATATATTGATTTTGTTTGTATCCATGATTTTGTCGAAATTTATTTAAAATATTCTTACCTATATACAATTTGTATATTTCGTGAATATTCATTTCTAAAATTTTACATATTTTTACAAAACATGCAATATCAAATTGTTTTGTTTCTAAAGATATTAAAACAAAATTTTCTATTTGTTTTTCTAATGGCTCTGTATTGATTTTATAATATTTAAAAGAATTAATAATGAAATCAATTTTATTATCAATTAATTTTTCACTTTCGATAATATTACTAACACCAAAATGTAAAATATCAATTACTTCTAATTTAATTTGTTCTAAATTTATTTCTTTACTTTTTTTCCACCATTTCCATGGAAGATATTCCATAATTTCAGAACATTCAATAACCCATGCTCGATACCATGGGAGTTTTAAAGTTTTCCAATCTGGTCCATTTGTATGAACATTCAAATTATTTTGTTTTTCAAAAATTTTATGAATTATTTCATTATCAGATAATTTATTAGAAATGTTATTTAAATTAGCAAATTCTCCAAAATATTGTAGTGCAGCTATATTATATAATTTCGCAGCTTCAATTTCATCATTTGTTCTACCTAAAATTATCAATTTACTATCAATCATTATTTGTGCTTGCCATTTTTTTGCATGGTTGTTCCAAAATACTCCTTTAAATTTACTAGAACCCCATTTTTGTTTTTTACTATTCATCATATTTTGACTTACTGAACATTTTCGAAGATTACTAAATGTATTGTTTAGTGTATTTGAATCTTTATGATCAATACATGTATTGTAATCTTTAAAATTGTCTTTTATATACATTACTGCTCGATGTAATGCCATTTGTTTTCGAACGCCATCTTCTTTATAATCACTAACTACATAATTAGTATTCGCTAAATACCATTTGTATTGAGAAATATATTCAATAATATCAGTATCTATTATTGTTTCTACTGTAACATTTCCGAGTCTATCATATAAAACAATTCTAGTAATATTGTCTTCTATAATAAATTCATTGGGATCTCTATTTGTTCTATTATTAATAGATATTATTTTTCCATATTTTTGCATTTGTTGATAATGTTTTCCACAATAACCCATTGTTTTTTGTAAGTTTTCACAATTTTCAACTTTGCATAATTCAGATTGTTTTTTTATCATTTATTTTCCTTTTATTTAATCCGGCAAGATCTAGTTAAAGATCTTGCCGGATTATCAATATTAATCTTCAAAGCCTTCTTTAATTTGATTTTCATCAACTTCATCTAGTTGTTTTTCCGGTTCTTTAATTACTTTTTCAAAAACTGGAAATTCTTCTTTAGGTAAATTTTCAGTTTTAGTTTCTTTTGCACGATTAACTAAAATAGTGTTAAATGATTTCATAATTAAATTCTCCTTTTTAAAAGTAATAAGTTCACACTTCTTCCATTTTTAATGATGTAGCAATTTTAAATCTCAAATTTTGAAGTCTTGCAGTATACCCAATTAAAATTTTAGGAGTTAATTCAATAACTTTTGAAAGTGGTAAATCCAAATACATACTTTCTGATTCTTCTTTTTTACTTAGAGGAGAACCAGAAATTTCTTGTGATAAAAATTCAATTTTGTCAATAGCAATTCTCAAAGATTTCAATTCTTCTAAAATTTGATCTTTCCCTTGTACAAAATCTTGTTTATCATATGGTTCTGCACATTTCATGTTTAATTTTCTCCTTCTTGATCCATTTTTATTTCAGAATATGTGATTTCACATTCTGAAGCATTCCAATCCTCTATTATTCCAGCTTCTGTAAAATTACAAAGATCTTTAATTTGTTTTTCTGTAATATAATTTGGAAGTGTAGTTGTTATTGTAATTCGATATGTTTTCATTCTTCTAATCCTAATGATTTTGCTATCATATAACGAACATCATATAAAGTTGTAATATGTTCTTGAATAATACAAGGAGTTAATTCAATAACTTTTGAAAGTGGTGGGTTTTCATTTAATATGTTTTTTAAATCTTCTTTATTTAAAAACATATTGTTATCATCACCTTCAATAGTCACTGCTAGTTTCTTTAATTCTTCAACACAATCAAATAATCTTTGTAAATTATTTGAAATTTTAACGACAGATTGCTCAAATTTGTCATCTTTTGGTAGTTTAACATTATATAACTTAGTCATGATTATTTCTCCAATGAAAATGAATTTTCTAAAGTGTTTACAGTAGATTTAAATGCTATAGACAATCGGGCTTTACTAATTTCTTTTTTAGCTATATTAATCCATTCTGAAATTTCTTCTTCTTTTTCTGGATTTGGATAAGTTATTGATGGTAATATTTTATGAATTATATCAAATTTATAATAGCTTCGGCTAGGAAAACCCACGTGATCAAAGTGTCGATCTTTTAACTTTTTCAAATTAATAATTTTTTACTATTAATCGACACTTTGTCGCCGGGATGAACTAGCCTTGCTTTTGAATGTAAGAGATAGATGTGCCTATCTCTTAGCAAAACGTTGGTGTAAACTACTAAAAGGT
>Ga0172377_10001189_pt1 | contig 25856 bp, 22 predicted proteins | sample Pumphouse3metaG_FD_119749 | JGI IMG/M metagenome (GOLD analysis project Ga0172377, IMG submission 119749) | Leachate microbial communities from a municipal landfill in Southern Ontario, Canada - Pumphouse #3 metaG | ecosystem: Engineered > Solid waste > Landfill > Unclassified | place: Canada... | reverse complement strand
CTTTCCATTCGTCACATTTGTTTTTAAGATGATTCATGATTTCAAGAGCGAGAGTTTGACCGTCCGGAGTAGTATGGCTTTCTCCGATTAAGGCAACGATACATTCATATAATCCGGCGTATCCTAGAGAAATACTTGAATATCCGTTATACAACAACTCATTAAAACTATCCTCTTTTAATCTTGAAATAGCTCCATGTCTCCAGTGAATAGGGGAAATATCCAATTCGACATCTTTTAATCTTTCATGACGAATCATGAGGGCTTGATAACAAAGCTCTAAACGTTCATCTAAGATAGACCAAAACATATCAATATCATAGTCAGCAGATAACCCAACATCAACAAGGTTTAAAGTAACTACCGTAAATCTTATATATTTCTATATAAGCCAGAGTACACCTTATACTTAATAATTATCTCTTAATGGGAACTTACTATATCCTGCGCTAACAATGTGATTTATATATAATGTTCCTTGGTCGATACCGGCAACAGTTTTTCTGCCAATTTTCAACTCGGTTCCTATTTCCGTGTATGTTTTATCTGTCGTTATAAGCTTTTGTATTACTTCGATAGCTTTTTGATTAGACAGATTGTTTTTACTATTATTGGCTTTGTATACCGGATAAGAAAATTTTTCTTGTCTGTATATTTTGCCATTATTTATATTGGAAATAGTTACGTTAGAAACATTATAAAATTTTCCTATTTCTGTACATGAAATACCTTTTATAAGTAAGTCATAAATATCAGATATTTCTTTTTTAGAAAAATTAGTTTTCACATTGGCTGATTGTATTATAGGGTATTGTATATCAATAAATCTCCAAGTTTCTCCACAATTAATATCGCTTATGGTAGAAGTGGTAACATCATATACACATGCAATTTCTTTCATTGATTTTCCTTTTTTAAGTAATTCAATAATTTCAGATACTTCTTCTATATTTAACTTTGAAAACCTCGTTTCTTGGCCACCAAGTAAAATATTGTATCCTTTTTTAATTGCATCGTATGTTTTAATATAATGTTGTTCTTTTATATCGAGTTCATCTAATGGAATATTCGTTTCAATTATTTGAAAAGTAAAATTTTCTATTCCGTATTTTCTCATGTCTTTATATAACGGATAGTTGCTTCCATATAGATATGAACTATAGTGGTCTTTCCACCTTAACATTGGATTTGACATAATTGTTTGTCCTATATATACAAAATCATTTTTAACGTTTTGGATTTTATAGATTGTTCCAGCTCGCTTCATCTTTTTTCTCCTTATGTGTTATTTCTATAACATTATACAAGGAAGGTTTAATTAAAGCAAGGATAATTTAATTAAGTATGCCTTATTATACTCGTTGAACGTTTCCCATAGTTTAACACCGTAGGGACTTCGATGCTGATTGGCCATTTTACCTCCCTTAGCACTATCTATTAATAATCTTATAAATAATATATAGCTTTTATTTCAGCTTAGGATATCTTCAATATTTTTTTTGTTTTCACAACATTTACGTTTACCGTTTCCAGTTCCGCTTTAGTTATTGAAGCTTTAGGCTCGTTCCAGCAGTTTAAAGGCTTTTCACCACCTGCTTACGCAGATAGGGGGCATAGTTGTCTACCCTGATTGAATCGACCATACCATTTGTATTTATTATTTTCGTCTTTATACAGACCAAGGAAACTACGACATCCCATACAAGGGAATACTTCACCATCATATTCTTCACGCATTTTCTTGGCAGAAATAAAATCAGGTAACATCCGTTTTGACACGCACTCGGCAGCCAGTTCGGTTAAGTAATAATAATCGGAGTCCGGATGGATATTGTTTTCATCTGTTACATAAAGTAATTTTGGGAAGGCGGGAGTTATGTATACACCAACTTCGTTTTTCATTCCAATGATGCGTTGGCGTAACATCTCTTCGATTAACATAGCTGTTTCTTTTTCGTATTCTGGTTTTTCACTAATGTACATAAAGACAGATAAAAATGGAGCTTGGCCATTACAAGTGTTGAAAGTATTTATCTGATATTGAATTGTTTGCACTCCAGCTTTGACTTCTTCATGAATATCTTCCAATGCAAATATTTCGGCAGATACTTGGTCTAACCCACGGTCAAGGTATTTCTTTAATGCTTTTTCGTGACTGATTCTGATAAACGGCGCTAAATGAGATAAACTAATTGTTTGGCCTCCGTATTGGCCATTCGCTACCTGTTGAACAATCTGAGTAGCAACAGTACAGGCTGTCTGTAAAGAATGCGGCTTTTCGATAAGTTTGCGATTAATAACCGTATCATTTTGCAGCATGTCATCAAGATTAACAAGGCAGCAGTTGAAAATCTTTTCGATAAAATAGTCCAAGTCATGCATATGAATAATGCCTTCGTCATGGGCATGTAGAATATTATTTGGAAGCAAGACTCGACGGCTGTAATCTTTCGAATACTCTCCAGCGATTAAATCTCTTTGAGTTGATGCAATATTTGAATTCTTATTCGAATTTTCATTGACAATGTCTTTATCTGTGCCATTAACAATGCCTTCGATTTTTTTATCAAGCTCTGTCTTGTCTCGTTTAAAAGCTTGAACGGCACGATAAGCTTCGTAAGCTTTGGCGGTAATTTTTTGCTTTTTAGCAATCAGCATTTCAAAAACCATTGTTTCGATTTCTGTGATATTAATTTCTTCTTTTCCGGAAGCAATAATATTTTTCTTAATATCTTCAGAAATTGTGTAAGCAATATTTGCTTTAACGATACCAGAGCCATATTTCATTGCTTTGAATATCGCATTATAAATTTTTTCTTCATCAAAATCCACAACATCTTTATTTCGTTTAACAACTTTCATTTCCCTGTACCTGCTTTCTTATGTCTGCTTTAGCTTTTTCTTCTTTATCGTATTCCATAATGGTCAACAGACAGTAATTAGCTAAGTCAATTAAAGTATCTCTTATGTTTTCATACTCTTGGTTTGTATCTTTTTCTCGGCTGCGAGCTAGGTTAATGAACCGATGGTATTTGTGAGCGATTTGAGTTGCGGCTGACAACATTCCAATATCTTCGTACATCTTTGAGAATGAATTGCCATATGCATTGTTTTTAGTCACATAAAGATTTTCGATAAAATCAAGTAATTCTTTATGGGCTTTTCGTTGCTCTTCTTTTGTTGCTTCTAAATTATCCATAACTTCCTCCTTGGGCCTAATAAACCCAATTAATTTTATCACCAGTGCTGAGTCCCTTGTTGTCAAACCTAAGAATCATTTTTTCAACTTTGAACATTACATCATCACCAATAAGTTTTTTTTCACACTTATCTAAGAAATCAGCTAATGGCCAACTTACTCCGACAGTCGCTTGCCTTTCAGCATTGAATAAATAAAGCGTGTAACATTGAGACATCAGTTCCGTCTTAACGTAAAATTTACTTGTATCTTCTGATGCGGCAACAATTTCTTCAACCCGCTTTTTAATGATATTATCGATTTGAGCTAAACCGGCAAATATTTGTGTGTACCTTGGATTGGTTTTGGCTAATTCCGATAATTGGTTTAAGTTAATTCCTTGAAGCTTTTGAATCTTACTTTTTCTTTTACTCATTTTCATTCCTCCTTTCTAATATTTTATCAACTGACAAATCCTTTGAGATACGATACATAATAGTAGACCGTGGTATCCCTGTTTCTTTTGACCAGTCGCTTATATTTAAGGTCTTATCTTTAAAAGTAAGATAAATAGCCGTTGGTGTTGGATTATTCTTTTTGTTTTTTTCAAGAGTAATGGCTGCTTTTTCTTTTCGAAGACAACCACAGCTTTTTATGTATTCGTTGATGACTCCATATAAAGGAAGTTCAACGATATTTCCACAACTACATTGGCATTCAACCCACTCGTCGGTATTCCAAGATTTGTATTTTTCGGTATCGGGTCGGTTGATGCGTTTAATTATTGTTAGTTCGTTTATTGTTTTATTAATAATATCAGTATTTTCCATAGTAACTATTATCTCCTTTACCCGAATATAATCTGTGAGTATGCTTTTTGTACTTGAGGTGTACATTCTTTCATATAAGCCATTTCAGGATAAAATTCATAAAAGGCTCTTCCTTTATATGTTCCAAATTTATTTTTAGCAAAATGTACTTCAAAAATAGGTTGTTTAAATGGCACACCATTTTTCATATAAAAGACATCGGCGGAATCTCCTTTATAATGCACTTCGTTATAAACAAGTAAAATAGCTTTAGCTTCGTATTTTATTTTCACTGTTTCTCTTAGGTCGTCCAACATAGGTCGGCGATTACCGTTAATCTTTTTAAGTTCAGCTGAACAAATCACCACGATATTATGTTTAATTGCCATATCAGAACACCATTGCGCCAAATAATCGAATTTTACTTTGTCTTGTAATCCCGGTTGTGTTGCGATATTCAAATCATGAAAGTTATCAATGCAAACAACTAGTTTTTTATCGATGCCATTAGCATCAAAGAATATTAGTTTTTCTTCAATTTCTTTTTCGATATCTTCAACAAAGGTACTGAATGTCGAATCATAAGCTCGATATTTTCCGACATGAGACCGTAAGTTTAAAATGGCATTCTTGCGGCGAATTAGCATTAATGGATAGTTCATATAATTAAGAGGAGTCTTAACTGCATTGATGGCTAGTTGGCCAGAGCAAGCTGCTACTCTGGCCAATTTATCAGGCATCGCGTCATCAAGTGACAAATCCATTACATAAACATCTTGATTATTTTGAACAATTCCCCATGCTAGTTGGGTAAGAAAGGCGGTATTATGAACACATATATCATTAGCAATGAAATTATGGGTATCGGGTATGGTTAAATCATAAACTTGTTCTTCCCCCATATATTCGATTGAGATAATTTCATCCCAGTATACATCAGAACAGGCTATATCTTTAAGATAGTCATTATTAAAAGCATCGCCAAATGCTTTAATGGTTTTCCTTTGAGCGTTTCTATTATTTCTATATAACGAGCTAGGAATATCATCAGCATATTTTGACTGGTAATTAAGGTATGGAGCTACATCTTTCCATTGGTAATTACCTTCTTCTTTTATTCTTTTTACATCTTTCCATATACCTTTAGGGATGATGTCTTTGTTCGCTCCTTTTTTCAGTACAAGACTGTATCCGGCTTTTACTTCTTCGACCATATCTTCTTTATCGAAGAATCCTATTTCTTCTATATATTTAATAACTTGTTCTGAATCATGGATTTCTAACTCATATGAGATAAAGTTTTTTTTATTTAGTTTAATATTCTTTTGTCGTACTTTAAACATAAGTCCGAATCTTAAAAGTAAATGCTGTAACTGATAAATCATTGTTTTAGATGATGAACAATACCCAATTGTATAGATGTTTTTATCTTTAGTTTTATATATTGTGCCATCACAGGAGAACATTGTTTTAAGTAATTCACTTAAGCACTTCTTTGTTAATGTAAAAACTGACTTAGGTAAAACTTTATCAATTGATTTTGTGTTGATACCAAGGCCGATTGCCCATTCTTTTATAGGGTTTTTCTGTTGAGTTTTATCGGAAACATTAATTGTAATAGCTTTATTATTAGGCTTGTACTCTTCTCGGAAAAAAGTATCGCTGTTCATTAATAAACAACATCTCTTAAATTCATCAAGAAGATAAGGACTAGCTTTGGTAAAATTACACTTTGCTTGCATTAAACTACCATCGGCAATAAAGAAACCCATTAATCGTAATTCATGTTCTGGCATAGTATCTTTACCGAAAACAGGTAACTCTCTTGGTACGGCAATGTGTTCTCCTATTTGTATATCCATTAGCTTTTCCCATCCCTTGATTGTTAAAAAAGGATGGGTGATGGTTGTTTTAATTGTTCTTCCTAATGCGGTTGTTATTTTATAAACAGGTTTAATGCCATCATCAATAAAATGACTAGGTTTTGTTTTCTTAAGTTTTTTGTTATCGCCTAACGTAAAGATAGTATTATTCTGTTCTTGATATATTTGTTCAATTGTTTTTATTTCTCCGGTATTCGCATCAACTATTTCTGAATCATGTACTAGACATTTTCCTAAGTTAGAATCCCCGCCGATAATAATAAATCCCGGGAACAGCCCGCCTTCAAAAGCTTTATCAACACAATCAAATCCAGTTTTAATTCCGACGTTTTTAGCTTTCCATGCATTAGTTTCAAATGAGTCAAGTGTATTCCACATAGCTAATTCATATTCTTCTTGTGGCTTAGATGGGTAATTAAATTTTATCGTTTCTGGATTGGTATTTCCTATCTGAATTGAACAACTTGAATCAGAATAAGCTGTATCTTGTGTAGTGATAGTTGGGCCATAGAAATTGGGTTCGTTTATTGTGATAGTTTCTTGCGTCTCTTGGTCGTTAACCATTACCTGATTGCCCATTAGTTATGCTCCTCGTGATTTATTTAATTATTTTGTTCCTGTACTACCAAACCCACCTTCGCCTCGTTCTGTGTCTGATAATTCATCCACTTCAACGAATGTTGGATGTTCAATTTCCTGAAACAATATTTGGGCAATGCGTTCTCCGTCTTCGATTAAGACTGTTTTGTCGGAATGATTATGCATGGCAGCTATCCATTCTCCTCGGTAATCAGAATCAATTACCCCAACTTTATTAGCCGGAGCTAATCCTTTTTTGGTAGCAGTTCCACCTCGGGCATATAACATAGCTGCATAGCCGGGTGCAAATTCAGTTTGAAAACCCAATGGAATTTTAACAGTCTGATGTGGTTTAATTTCAATGGCGGGGCAATCACTGTCCGCTAGACAAGCATATAAATCTGCGCCTGCTGCTTCTAAACTTTCAAATGAAGGAACCTTTGCTCCGGGTCTAATCTTCTTAACTTTAACTTCTAATAACATTTTGTACCTCTTTCTTTTTTGATAATTTACAGTTTGCTGAATCACAAACTGACATTAATTTTAATGTATTACATCCATAAGACTTTTGTCCCATGAAGATACTTCGGGTTGTTCGTTTTAATTCCATTTCTCCGGTTGGATTGGCATTACCTGAATTCCATTCGGAAATCAGGTCGATGGTTTCATCCAATGATTTGCCATAGTTTTTATAAAAACTGGCCAGACATGCAATAGTAATGTTTCGTTGTCCTTCCGGGGCTCCATTATCAATTAGATATTGAACACAGGGCGGAATAATAGTTAACTTGGCATTGAAGCGCCTGTCTTTCTTTAACTCTTTACTAATAAGTTGATATTCAATAACACATTTCTCAAAAGCTTGTTTGGCAATATGATTGACTTCAACAACAGGTTCAATGTTTATGGTTCTGGGATTTTTTGCAAGTTCTCGTATTTCAGCCTCTGATAGATTTTTTAATTCATTGGCTGTAATTGGTATTTTATATAAACCGCTTTTTTCATGGACGGTATTGGGTATCCGAAACATTCGTTTGTTATCATAAATTTGAGTATCAACGGTTTTGTATTTACTAAATGTATGGATACTTAGCGCAATATTCTTGAAAACATGATTTAATGAAATCATGGGTTTAATATCCATGATATTAGCAGGAACGACGATATGAATACCTTTGTTTCCACTAAAGAATATTTTAACTTGATTTTCGTTGATGTGATAAATAATCTTTAAGTAACTTAATGCGGTAAGAACATCTGCTTTGACGTTATCGTAATTGTTAATATCGTCAAAATCTAAATACAAGTCACCATACAAACTTACATTTTCTAAATATACGTCGCCACATAAGGTTGCGCTTTCAATCTCTGTGCTTTTATAGCGATATGCAGTATAAAAGACACTATGAGCATGACGTTTTTCAATAAAGCTATTAAGCGTTCTAACTGGAATGTAACTGCCACGACTAAACCCCTTTCCTTTGTTTGACTTAAATCCATATCCGATTTCAACCAAATAATACTCTTTTTCGTAAGACATACTTATCGCCTCCTGAGTATTTACAGTTATTTATAATTTGTTCTAAATAACCTTTTGCTGTTTGGCTGTAACCTTCAAAGTCATTTAATGAGAATATCTTTTTGTCAGATTGGTACATCCGGGCAGCAGCTTCTATCATAAAAAGAACCTTGTCTAAACTATATTTTTCTATCATATGTTTTAATATGCCAGCCATTCTTCTGGGATTGTATTCTTTTTCGTCGGTCATTCCTTTGGAATAAAAGTATTTTAATAAATCTTCCATGGTGTAACTGGCAACTGGCTCTAAGTAGTAGTCTACTTTGCTGCTAGTTATGGTTCCACTATCTACGTCATGTGTAACAACAGGTAAGGCACTCATTAACTTAAGTTCTTTGTGGTAATAAACAACACCACTTTTGATTAAGTTTTTTTGAGTTAACTTATCGTATTTATAAAAAGATAAAGATGAATGATTATGAAAAGCATTCATGATATCTTTCATAATGTCTTGATAGGTATAGCCATTCCCAAGGGCAGTAGCTAGACCATTAAGTAATGTAGCCTGTTTACTTTTCCCAGGAATTTGTTTTTCAATTAACACGATATACGCAGCAGCCAAATCATAAATAGAACCTTGCTTAACTAGCAGTCCATTTTTCCCAAACTGTCAATCCATTTTAGGAAACTGTCAACATTGGCAGCAGTAAGGTCAGCTTTTGTTTTTAGCTTTTTATCCCATGTTTTTATATAATTATTAAACATATCGTCATTTAAGATATCAAAATCTGTTTTGAATTGTTTAATACCGTCCATTTGATTTTGAGAACAACCTTTGTATCGAGGCTGCGGGTCATCAGGCCCGTATACACCATTAGGTGGCTCTTGTATTGGTTGTTGAGTGTTAGCTTGAGAGTTTATGGGTTGAATTTGTGGAGGAGGTGTGGTTGGCATTACAGCCGTTTCAAGAGTAATATTATTTTGAGATACTTCCGGATTGCCTATTTCTGGAAAAGAAGAAATGTTTGGCTGAGTATTCGTATCTGGAAGATTTAGTGAAGCGGTTTGACTAAGAGACTCCATGATTTGTTCTGGTGTCATATTTTGACTTTTTGCCATTTCTGAATCCAGTAACGGGGAAACAGATTGATAAAGCTGCGGTGGATTGGTCTCCATGAGTCGGAGACAAGCATTGCTAATAGCTCTTTCGTGATTGGTTGGATAGTCTTTTAATTTACAAAAAGACCGTCCGGTGAGAACCCTCCCGGGAATATAAAGAGTAACTGTTGTGCAGACCGCTGAGTTATCAGCATAGAATTTTTCATCTGATATTTCCCATGTCCAGTTTTTATTAAAGCTCTCATCGAGAATGTCAAAGATGCTTTTTTCTGGCACATTTTGGATTGTATTTATTGAGATTTTTTGCTCAATGTAATGTTTGCATAGTTCCGTGTTGTTCATTTTGTAACTCCTTTCAATATAACCTTGTTTGTTAATAATACAACTTAAAATCCTAGATGTCAATAGTAAAAATAGAAAAAGACCAGAAGATTTTCCGGCCTTTTTCTATATTATTTCACGAGGTTAAAATGAAAAATATGGATTTTACTTCTTCATTGTACTCCTCTATTTAGTTAATTGCAATTGCATTTACGTAATTTTATACTTTATTTTGCAAGCATAGATATTTGGGGTTGTCTGATTCCCCTCAATGGTAAATCGTATCATCATTTTATGACCCTCAAGGATAAACGGACAGGTTGATGGGATTTTGTGAATATTTCCATTTGAATCGTAATAATAGTATTCTTTTGAAACGCCAAAGTTACTGTCTTCCGAAGGGTTGATATTATTAAATAAAACCTCCGCATCGTAAATTTTAATGTTTTTGTCAGTTTCTTGAAACGAATACACCATGTCAAAAACAGAATAGTCTCGGGTATAAGTGTTATAAATAACATCTACATCCCTTAATCCAAAGTACCAAGTCCGTCGATTATTTTCAGCGTCAAATTCATAATTTCGCTGCCGCAGCTTAATCTTTATCTGATTGGTTTGTAAATTTTGAAAGTTAAACTTTACATCAGAAGCATTGTCGATTGACCAATAGGTATAAGTATTGTTAAAAATGTCATTGGCTTCTTTTTCACTACATCCTTTGTGTTTGGTAAATCCGGGAATTGTTTGCCATGCACCGTTTGATTTATATTTAATATCTATAATATCGACATACCCAACCGGAAAAGTTTTAAGAATAATCTCATTCATCAATCGGGTTGTAATAATATCTTCCGGTAGACCGATAACAATTTCGTTTTCGATGAATTCCACATCGGGACTGGTAATAACTTTCCGAAACCAAATGGTCGCATTATTTCCATCGAAAGCATTGTTAATATCGCTGTCTTCGATAGAATAAATATTACCACCAACTTGAAACGAGTCTGGTCCAATATAAGCTTGTAAGCTCGGCGGGACTAAAGTCTCATCATATGTTTCATCATAAAGCCGGGTTTTACTGATACTATTGGCGATATGCGCCGTGATGTCATTGGTGCTCTGGTCAATCACACAGCCGTAACCATCATCCATTGTCGTCGCATTGTACGCATATTGAGTGATATAACGATACGCTCCGTCCACACTAATAAGATTATTATATGATTGAGTTAACTGGTCTAATTGGCTCAGGGCGGCTTCGAGTCGCTTTGTATAACAAATAGATTCGATGTTATTAGCCAGATTCATTTCATAAATTGTTTTCTGTAAGGCATTGGCTTTATTGAATAAGTCAAGAATGTCATTAAATGATTCTTGCTGCATCAAGTTAAGTTCATGACTGTCCATCGGTGCTCGGTATTTAAACTCTCGCTCCCGAATAGCTGGTATGTTTTTAACAAATAATTTACTATCGTTCATTATTCCACATCCTGTTCTATTTCGTATTTTCCTTTTGTAAATCTTTTATCGTGCATCCATTGGTCAGACTCTATTTCTATTTGTGTAACCTGATTCAGAGTTTTTGCTTTAATGGAGTTATCTCCGTTGATGGCTTCGATTAATTTATTATAACTGTTTTCGATTTGTGAATACAATCCATACAAACTTAATATATTTGATTTAATCATATGATTAACTTTATCGTGTTTGTATGCTTCAGCTGGCCCCCGATATCGATTATTAACCCGAGTTGCTTCCGGATAGTTGTTATTTAAATAAATCGGATTGTATCCTGATTCAGAAGTGTCATCTTTTTTTAAGCCGATAATTGATATTGTTGTTTCAACAGTTGTTTCTTTTTCTTTGTAAGATATCAAAAACTCATTAACCCCAATAAACTTAATGATATTACTATTGATTTTAAAGTTTTTTATTACAACAATCGCGCCATCGGAATAATGAGCTTTACAAATGATTCGTTCAACACTGAAAAAACTGCCTAGATAAATATCCGGGCCGGTATAAACAGCTTCGATAAAGTTTAACATTACATCTGGTTTAATTCCAATCACAATCATGGTCGTTGAAACTTTGCCCGCTTTACCGGTATATTCAACTAAAACATAATTGACTCCTTCATGGTCGATATTGGTTGTTGAAAAGACACAAAGGTTTGAAGGAATGTCTTCATAATAAGTATTGGCATCATCTGAAGATTTATAATAGATTTTAATCTTGCAATAGCTGGTTTCAAAGGCATGATTGATTTCGATATTAGGGCCATTATAATAAGCAATAAGCCGGGAGGAAGAAACAGTAAAAAGAGTTACAGTAACCGTTGCCCAAAAACCGTTATAATATACAGCGATAGCACCTGAATTTGTTTGACTCACAATATTCCCGTTAGGGAATGTGAAATCAGTGACGGTTGCACTCGAACCATCCGAATACTCAGCGACAACCACAAAATATTTTCGAAGGGCTTCTTGTTCATAAGAGATATCCGGTCCATCATAATAGGCCCGAATACCAGTTAGTTTCTTAATTCCTTCAACAACAATTGAAGTTTTAAAAGTTATATGTGTCGGAGTAGTATAACTAATCGTAAAAACATTACTACCTACCTGTGTCACGATTTTATTAGCTGGTTCAATAAAATAGCCTTGTTTGATTAAAGCCCGATTCCCGTCTGAATAAACGGCATAAATATGAAGAGCTGTTGGATTATCGTAAAAAGGGTCGCCGACAGCAACCGGTTGTCCCAGATAATTTGCCACAACAGTAATGATTTCCGGCGTAGCGAATTCATCGATATAAATAATTGAGTAATGGTCAAAAACATTCTTCGTTGAATCACAATGAAAGATAACACAACTATGTTCAACGATAAAAGGCTCATAATAATAAATACAACTGTTTGCTGCGTCTTGCATATCGATATTTTTATCATAAAGACCAATCTTATTGAGTAATGTTGCGTAATTACTGTCAATATCTAAAATCGTAGTATAACCAAATTCAGAGATAGGAACGACTTTATAAATAGAACCATTGGTGATACTGGTTGGATTATTTATTTGAATTTCAGGCGTTCCATAAAACACCTTAGTTGATATTGGCAGCTGGCTAAATGAGCCACCGTATTCTTTTTTCAAATCAAGAATAGGCGTTCCTTCAACTCGACACCAGTTAAATGTAAATACAGACATTATTTTTCCTACCTTCCTGTGATTCTAAAATTGATTAACTCCGGTGACACATTTTTATCGTTAGAAGTAAGTACAGCCATGATTCTAAACTTAATATGATTACCTTTGAAATAGTTTATCATATCTTCTCGAAGGCAATAATAGCTGACAAAATAACCCATGTCGTCTAATTCCGATTTTATCATTTCATCTGGGTCACATTTAACGTAAATATAACCGTCCTTAATCGTATAATATTGATAATTCTCACCAATCATTTTATCCAAAATAGTATTACTGGTATACCTCATTGGTACAAAACCAAAAACATCGTTTGTTAAATCTTTAAAATTCAAGTTATGATATAACCGATTGGTTCCGGCATTTGCACTGGGACAATACAAAGCAATTTGTATTTTATTAACACCTTTATGAAGAGCAAATGAGTAAGAATTATCATTCATTGTGGTTACTTCATATCCATTTAAAAAGACTCGTATTTTTGCATTAGCAACATCGGTCTTATAAGTTGTATCTGTAATTTTGATAAACTTATTAAATAAATTAGCTGATGACTCTAACGAAACAAATTGAGTCATAACATACAAAACATTGGTATCAATACCGAATCCAGTGTAGTTATCGCAGTCTATAAACTTTTGGGTCATATTACAATTGGCAACATAATCGCTAAAATCCATTGCATTTAAATCAAACCCATCGGTATTTGAGTCTCCTTGTTTTCGATTGTATTTTTTAATCGACCACATATTATATGCTGGTGTGACTTTAATACTGTTTGTATTGACATTTGGCGGCAGCTTATACAATCGATATAAATTTAAGACTTCTCCTCGTTGACCAAAGTCCCGGATATGTGCATTTAAAATCTTATGTCGTTTTTCAAACATGAATAACTTATGGTCTTGGTGATTCGTTATGGCGTCCCAGCCTATTTTATCTTTTTCGTTATCGAAACCAATAAAATAATCAATGCGGGTGTTATTAAAAATCATATCAGTTGCGTCAAGCTTAATCGTACTGGTCAAATCATCAAAATCAATAACCTTAGAAACAAACACTGATTTACTTTCGAACTTTTCATTGGCAATCGATAAATTCTTTAAAATAAAATAATATTCATAAAAAATACTATTGGATTCATCCGTTATTATTCCGTCTGGCTCTGGTTTATGGCAAGTCAGCCGAATATATCGAGCTGTCTTGGCATTGAAATTCCATTCAATATAATCCCGATTTTCCATGTCATAAACCGAAATAAAGTTTTCACCATCTTCAGACAAGGATAATTCACATAACATTGAACGAGTCGATGTATAACTAAACGAGACCATGTTAAATTCAATAAGCGAACCTAAGTCGACATCCAGTGTAATTGATTTTTTTCTGTCGTTTGTAGACTTACCTGATAAAATGTATAAATCGCTGATGGTATCGGTTAGTATCTTGTCAAGAGACCCTTGAGTTTTATAAGACTCAAACGAATTCAGTCCGTTCAGAGTAATTCCTGCATTAGTCATGACTACTTTATTTATTTTATTATTGGCTTTATCTGTATAAAGTTTTTTCTGAAGTAAATCAACAAAGGAGGTAGTATACGGGATATTTCGTTTCTGATTACCATAAAACTCAATCGCATACATATCATCAAAGACTTGAACATATTGTTTGACCCGACTGGTTGATTTCAAAGCTTCGGTTATGTTCTCAACCCTGAGTGATAATTTCGTAATAGCGTTCCGGACTTTATTTTTTTCAAGGTCGTAGTATTCCTGCATCGCTACTGCTTTATTATTTGTTTCGATATTGGCTTGATAAATGGTTGTAATATCTTCGTTAAACGTTGAGAAATTATGATTGTAATCGGCCTTGTTAGATTCTTCATAGGGCAGCTGTTTAATCGGACTATAATATGGCATTCCTAACGTATGATTATCGAAATGTTCGGTCAGTAATTTATTGAGTTCATAGTTATTCGGCTCAATACCTTTTTTAAGTAATTCTTGAATAAGTTCTTCAGTTTTTCGTTTTCTTTGGATTGAACTAATACTCAATAGTCTCACCTCCTGTTGTAAGTTTTAGCTTATATTCATAGACAATAGGTGTTGCGTGTTCTTTATTGTCAATGTTTTCTGGTCGATTCATTGTTATCTTAATCTGAATTGACCGAGCTTCGCCTACGATGCTTAAATTTTTACTTTTCTTTGAAGTATTATCACTTGTCAATAAGTTTTCAATTGAATCATTGTTGACATAGTATTTATAAATACCAGCATAAGCGCGATGAATCGGATATATTTTATGCCATGTGATTCCGCCATTCAAACTAATAAAATACCCAACGATTTCTGAGTCTTCTCCCGGGATGTATTCTTTTGATTCTAAACAGATACTTGTAATGACATCATCCGTTGTAAATATTTTGCTGACGTATTCACCTTTTTCGGTAAACGTATAAGAAGACATATTAATACTTCGAATACCAATCATATATCGGTAGGCTTCAATGATTTCCTGATTGGCTTTTTGAGAAATACTACTTTCGGGCAAAGAGAATAATTTGTTTTTAATGTATTCAGAAGATGATTCTTCTGTTTCACTATCGGCGTAAGTAATCCATTGCGTTGCTGGGTTATATTTACCCCCTAAGAGACTCACTGACGGTTGATTTCCATTAACCCGAGCAAACATGTCAGAGTAATCAAAGTCTTGGAATATGGACATATTAGAGGTATCCGCAGAAGTATAATAAAAATGACCAATCTTTGTAGAATATTTTGAAGGCTGAGCAAATGTAAACTCGACACGACTAACGCTTTGAACTGGGAAAGGGAAAACCAAGGTATCATCAAAAACTTTATTGACCGCTACTTGGTAAACGTTATTTGAACTCGTGATAATTTCGCATTTTTCTAAAAAGCAATTTTTAACACCTTTGATTTCAGAGAGATACGGAATAATCGTAACCCATGAACAAATCGAACCAGCTGGCAACGTGGCGACTAATTTAAGTCGCAGTATTTCATTATTATTAACCCAGCTTACTCCTTCGTCATATTCAAATCCATATGAATTACAGCTTTTTCTAGTTTCATCAGTGACAGAAAACAGTTCGAATTCAAACCATGTATCTTTATTATTATCAATTATAGCTTCGGTATCAAGATGGAGACCATCTTGGCCAATGAAATGCAGCTCATTATTTAGTGTATCAACACAGTGTGTATTCCCGGGAAATCCATTGCTAATCTCGTTGTCAATTTCTATTTTGGATATTAAAGTACTTGTGCTCATGTTTCGCTTAAGAGTTAAAATTCCATCCAAGGTATTGACATGACAACTATCCGAAGAACTTTCATTTCCTGTCATTTCTAAATCATTAAATAATTCAGTAAAAATAACAGTTCCGGTTGGTTGATTTTTTGCGATGCTTTCGCTTATTGCGGCAATCTTTTTTGTGATATAAGCAAGTTCATTGGTCATCATAAGTCGGCTTAATTCTGCATCTGTAAAAGACTGTGAAACTAAGTTATTCAAAGCTTCACAGTCTTTAATGATGTATTCCATGTCACTGACTGATTCGAGAATCATGGCATTGTATTCGTCAGACATTGGAGTACTAACGGCTGGCCGATATTTAAATGTCGGGTTGGTCAATGATAGATAAAATTCAGCCAGCATATTTTTAATTCGATAATAATATTCTGTTTCTGTTCTGATGTTACCATTGTCGTAATCGTAACGGATTTGACTAAGCAAAGAAGAAAGCTTGTTATCTATTGTTAAACTTTTATCAGTATATTGCAACAAGTTTCCCATATGAATCTCCTCTACTTTGTTTTATTTTTAATTGATAATAGCTTCGTTAACGTATCTAATAATTCTGCCTTTCATGAAGGTAGCAATATTGCGCATGCTCTCTTTTGCTATTTCTTCACTAACGGCTTGGTTAAATGGTAATTTTGAAATAGCCTGATAAGCTTGTGCTCCGATTTCGTCTGGTATTAAACCTTCCTTCATTCCTTCAATAATCGGTGTGGCTGGAAATGGGCAAGTCTTCATATCCGAAAATTCTTTTAAGAGACTTGCCGCCTTGTCACATACTATTTTAATTTGTTCTTCAGTATAAGTCATAAATCTGTTTCCCCGCTTTCTTTTATTGTTAGATTGTTGTAAATTCCAGTTTGTATTTATTGAGAACTGGCGTTATCCAGCTGTCTCTCTTGGTGTTACGACGCAAGATAATTTTTAAACGTATCTTACAGTCAAAACTTGGGTAATTAAATTCCATTTTTTGTAAAGAATTAATGGGTTGATTGAAATAAATATACCTTCCATTAGTATAATACTGTATTTTATTGCTATTTGCAATAAAGTTTTTGTAGCTTTCAGACGGATTCTCTTTATTAGTAACACAGAGAATAGCGCTATCTTCTTGATTAGTTTGATTAAGTACTTTATTTGTTGTGATGTCAATAATCTTAAGATAACTAGAAGTCAAGGTTGGATTTATCCGACTATAAAATGGATAACTTTCAAGTTCATAACAACCGGTTCCATTACCCATTATTTCTTCATAAGAGGAAGATGGAATGGGTTCGTCATTACTAATTAAACTTAATTCTTTTGAAGAATCTGTTGGCTGATATGAAATCGTATATAAAGCAAAGTGGTCAATATTTGAAATTTCGACTGCAATAACGTTATTGTCTTTATCATATCGTAAGATATAATCTGCATCTTCTATCATGACAATATCGTTTAAATACAGAACCGGTCGAATCATAACAACACTTTGTTCTCCTTTTGCATTGTAAGTGACAACATTTCCGCAGACAGCGGTATGTCGCAAATAACAATAAGCGTAATCAAGTTGTAATAATTCTTTATAAATATAGTCCTTATTATAAGGACAGATAGGTTTCCAGTCCTGATATGACGGATTCTTTTTGGTTGTTATGTAAAACTCAATATCGGTTGCAATGTGGCCATCAGTTGTCCTGAAATGCTCTTCTTCGGAGTAAAGTTTAATCGTATCAATTGGGCCGTCCACTTCGATTTCCTGAGAAACATAAATGCCTGCTTTTTGAAATTCAACAAAATTAGGGGCAATATTGTAAAATCCATAAGTATATTGATACTTTGTAACAGGTAGATATTTATCATTATTGTTGATTAATAAATCATTAATATCAAGGGTCTTGTTTGTAACCATTTTATTATTAATGTATTTCCAGACCGGATTGTCCGCAGCTCTATCTAAGTATAACGGAGCAAAGACCGAAGTGTTTTCCATGGCCGCATTGTTATTTGTATCATAAGTGGCATTAAACCACAGTTCGTTTTTAAACATTTGGTTGCATGAAATCATAAAAGTCTTTTTAATGCAATGCAATTGGTTAACTAAAATATATAATTTCTTGCAGGTAATTTGAGGAAAATGAAAAGCATATTCCTGACTGATACTTTCACCATTAAGCCATTCATATTCTTTATTGTCTGGACTGACGATATCATAAACATCATCATCTTCATCGTCAGTCAAAGAGTATCGAATAGCAATAACATCCAGTGGAAAATTTCCAAAAGGCCGTAAGACGACTTCATTTATTTTAGCCAATGCTTCAAACGTTAGACAGATTTCACACATGGCACCTCGGGGTAAATCATAAAAAGACCGATTGGTTTTTCCAAGTCCATTGACATTTTCAAATTCTTCGCCAACAATTTTCATTTCAGCATCGGATAGAATAGTCTCTGACCAATAGCTACTGGCGGACGTATCAATGGCGTTTTCAAGTTTAGCTTCGGAGTTATAGGCTTTAATAAAACCAGCTCCGTACTGTTTTGATAAGCTAATTTTACCTAACTGAACGCCAGATTTATAAACCATGACGTTTTGCTGTCTTGTATAATTTAAAGTAATGTTTTCCTGTTCTGAATTGAATCGGACATAAGTAGATAATGGCATGATTTCACCATATCGTTCTGTATAATAAGACTTATCCGGTTCTTGATAGTTCTGTGTTCTAAATCCTTCAACAAAACAATCAGGAGACCCAGCTGTTCCAATAACCGCTTCGTATTCATCAAGTTTGTCATTCAGAGCAGCAACGCTAGAATACAGTGTATTAATAATGCTTTCGTTTAATTGCTGGTGACTATTAATGGCATTGTATATTTTATTGACATAACCAAATGTGGTAATAATATCTAAGTAAATTTCATAAGCTGTTTGATTATAATCGTCAGCATTGGTTAAATCTTCTTGTAATCGAACAGTTGTTGCAAGTAATCGAGATTGAGTTTTAGCAATAAGACTATTTTCATACAGCACTTTTTCAGTTGAAGTCATGTACCGGATATTATCTAATTGATTAATGACTTTTGCTATCATTTCTTCTTTTATTTTATCAAGAGAAGTCTTCACTTATATTTCCTCATTTCCTAATACTTGATAATACACTCTTGGATTTATAAAAAAATCACTGAGTTTTTTAACTGGATATTCTAATACATAATAGCCATTTGGAACTATTGGCGTCGATACCCAGTTCCCATCTTTATTAATCGAAATACACATTTGTTTTACATTTTTTAAGGCTAAGTCCCAATGAAAATAATTCATAAACGTTAAGTCATCAAAACGATATCGTTCTTCAGTGAGGTTTCCAGTATAGCAACGCATACTTCTGCCTTGAATACGATATAGATTATCATCAGGAATGAGCGCTTTAACAAAATTATTTTTATCGTCAGATTCTATCTTGATTAAATCAATATTCAAGTTTTTAAGACTTCGTATCGTTTCCGGTGTATATTTACAACAGCCAATGACATATTGATTTTGATAGACAGCAAGATTGGTTGCATAAAAATCAGGTACTTTATCAATAAAATTAGACTGAATATTGATTTTACCATTACTTGAATAAAAACCTTGAATCACCACATTTGTCTTGTTATTATCCTGAAAACTATAAGGTAATGGTGTCGTAATAACAGTCCCGTCACTCAAATTATGTTTTAAAAACATTTTAACCTTGGAGTTGTCAACGGTATTAATAATCGTCGATGGGACATTATAAGATAATTCTTTGGATTCCATGACGTTCACATGACCAGCAGAACCAACTGTTGTACTGAAAGATTCTCCGATAACATAAACATCTCGATAAGTAGACATGGCTTGAGAAAAACAACCATAACCGTATTTCATTTTCTTATTTACAAAACTAGCAAGTTCCGGATAATCTTCGAAATTAAATTCAAAATCAGGAAGAGTAGTTGGATAAATATCTTTTACTCCATTTATCGTTTCTGGCTGCCATGTATTTGGTGTGTTGTAGTTTACCCAAACCTTAACATTATTTTTAGTGCGTTTAACTAAAACAGTTACCCCATTAGTTAAAGCGCTCCATATGTTTCCGGGTCCGATTTCTTTATATGGAATTATTCCGGGTTGTGTGACAGGACGACCTACTCCAAAAAATGTATTGGGTGAATAACCACCGGTATAATTTAATAAAACAGCAGCAATGGAGTTAGAATTAGTATCTGCCCTAACCCCTCCTAGTGCAACGAACAGACTTAAATGATTTCCTGTTTCTTCATCATAGGCAATAATCGTAGAAATAGTATCATCATCCCCATCAGTAGAACTGAACGTTACTCGATGGGTATAAGTTTCAAATTTACTTAAACCGATAAACATTGTATGGTTGTTTTGTTCGTTATCGGTATAGACAAATGATTTATTGACATCATCCCATGTCCAAAACGATTTTGTCGGGTCAGTGGTTGATTTTCCTATTTCGGTTCCTTCGTCAAATATTAATTTAAGAGCGTCACCCTCTTCACTTCCGGCCTCAATGATTACACTGTCAACGACTGGAACGCATGTAAATGTTCCGTCTGATAATGGAATTTCTCCATCAGCTATAACGTGATAGGATTTCTTTAAATTGTTACTTAGTTTGTTTATGTCTTCCTGAGATAAAGTCCGAAGTGTTTCTTGAATAAATTTATCTTTTTGAGTTTTTATTTCTAAGTCAGTATATTCTTTTGATTCTTTTATCCATCGGATATCATTATCTACCATATCTTGGACTATCTTAAGATAATTCTGGGCTTCAATTAAAAGATTTGAAATAGTTTCAAGGCCGCTTCGTAAAATAGCTCCCGTTTCTCTTTGACTGTATTCCAGATTTTCATAATATTTATTAATCGAGTCTTTAAGATATTCTAACATAATCAAATCTATTTCAGTTTTTTCTCCAGTGTATCTTAATATGTTAATTGTTTCTTCATTCTCATGGATATGCATTTCTTTAGAAGATTCAATTGGAGTTAATATTTCCAGAAGGCCATTGATATCGCCGATAACGTGATTATGATACAAAGGACTTCGTATATCTGATAACCGTGGGTCATCACCTTCGCAAATCGTATTATCGATAATACCAAAGTTTTTATTAAAAGCTGTTTTTTTATTAAAGCGAGGCTGACCGCCGAAATCACGAATGGATAAAATTAAATGACCGGTCTTTTGATTTAACGAGAAGATAAATCCTTTTTCAATCGAAATAAATTGCTTAAAGCGAGTCAACGATTCAAGGACCATTTCTTCAATTGATTCTTTGGTATAATTATTCTCAATATCAAAGTAGCGTTGGATAATTCTTAGCAAATACTTTTCAATGTCAGTTCTTTCTTTTGTGATAATATTATTATCATGTTCTTTAATATTCATGTGTTATCTCCCTTATATTATAATTTCTTGTTTTGAATAAACGTTGTATATAATATTAGCCGATTGTATTTCAGGAGGGATAACACCGGCGGTTGTTGTTAATTTAAATATCATTTTATTGTTTACACAAACCGTACTGAGCTGGACCGCCCCATCTATATTATTGTTTTTAATAATAATATAAGGCAATGCTCCGTAAACAGTAACTCCGGCATTTTGATATTCAATTAAGGCTTCGATTTGACAGTTTTCTAAACTTACATTTCGAGTTGTCAATTCTGAAAGGATAGCTGCATTAATACTTTTTTCGGCGACTTGTTCTTTTAGGCTACTGCCAACATCAATTAATGAAGCAATTGAAAAACTCATTGAACCAACTAAGGTATAAGTTGTTTGAGCAATATCAATCAAACTCTGAATTTTGTCCCGGGTCATACAGGTATTAATAACTTCTTGAACGTAAGTTTTAAGATTTATAATTTCAGTATTAGTATAACCTTTCGCCTCTAAAAGATATTCTTGATTCTTTTGAATGATAAAATCTCTTAGGTCATTAACTTGCTGTTTAATCGTTACAATTTCAGTATTGACAGTGGTTATTTTTGCATCAATGTTTTGTTTATATAATATAATTTCATCTCTGATTTGTTTGACGATTTCGTCTACTTTTGTTTCGAGAGAATCAAGAATATCTAAATCGATAATTGTTTTATCTCCAGTATAAACAAGCATATCAATTACTTGTTTATTCGTGTGAGAGTGACTTAATCCATCGATTCGAGTGACCTTGCCAAGAATGGTACTAAGTTTGCCTTCGAGTCCGATGATATTTTCTATTTCGTGATTATGGTTAACTGGTGTCCTGGCATCAGATAGTCGTGGGTCATTTCCTTCACAGGCAGTATTCTGTTCGTTCCCAAATGATACATTAAAAGCCGATAACTTTGGAGCAATTAAAGGCTCTCCATGTAAATCGGCCAATGTAATAGAAATAGCTCCGGTTCGTTTCTCTCCACTGGGAAGCGTTATACTAAGAACACCAATGTCATCATAAGAAAGTTCTTCTTTCATTCGTTCAATGGCTTTTTTAATAATATATTCACGAGAGGTTGTTGAAGCAACACTATGCGTGTTAAAATATTGTTCGACTAGATTAAGCAAATACCGTTCGACGGTGTCGGTGCTTTTTATGTATCGACTTTCTGATAGTTCTTCCATTCTCATTTATCTTCATCTCCTTTCTTATTTGTTTTTTAATTGGGTAATCTCAGCATCCAGTTCATCATAAACCGGACATTGCTTACAATTTCTTACGATTTGAACGTTTTCTAATCTCTCTGTTCCAATATCCGTAGACTGTTGAACTTTTTGTAACACATTTTCTGTTTCGCCTAAACTGTTAAAGTAATCTCCATAATATAATTTATGTATTTGGTTAACCTCAACCCCTTCATAATCTGGGTAATTAGTTTTAACATACGCAAGGCGACCGTCATTTCCTGCAAAGTCATAAGTAAGTGCTACCGTATTTAACGGCTGAAGCACTTTAACAACTTTATCATCTTGGGCTCTGTCTCTGACTATAATTGTAAGACCATCGTCAGAGCCTATTTCTACGCTAGGGAAACCGGGCTAAGTCTGGGTTGGTCATTCCATAATTGGATTCAACTTTGGCATCCCAATACAGTATTGCATAACCATTAACGTAAGGTTTTTCTTCAAGTGAGTTTGCTTTTAGTTCTGCAACAATCTTAAAACCATAAGCTATATTTTCAGTTAAGTGTAATGGCAACTTTAAAGCATTGGGAACAATGGGCCACCGTTCTCCAGTATGGGTTTCGATAAAGTATTTAATGCTGGCTCCAACCGGAACATAATCATTAGTAATCAAAAAGAAATCATTTAATTCGATTTCTACACCATGAACACTATAAATTTCAGTACTGATGGCAGTTCCTTGTAATGACTGACTGTTGATTGTCAGTAATGACTTTTCATAATTAATATCAACAGAGCTAGATGCCGCAGCATTTAAATATTCTCCGGTTTTGTAATAATCAATAAACATCGCATTGGTGTATAAATTATTATTGAAAATCGTATAAACGCGTTCTTCGAAAGCGGTATCTTTAACTTGATTCGTGTCTTGTTGCTGGTCATTTAAATCAGTCTGCAATTGATTAACGGTGGTGGCGTTAACTTTTTCCTGTGATTCATTTACGTGCCGTTTATACTGAGTATACTGTCGTTTATTGTCGTATTCGTTTAGTGCCATGATTTATTTCTCCTTTTCTAAATTATGATATTATGAGAACCATAAGAATAACTCTCGGTAAAAACCGGCTTGACGAATATTTCTCCATTCGTTTCAAGCATATAACTTCGGGTGATTAAGTCTTGATAATATTCCATTTCCATCTTGTCATTAATCGAATACTCTTTTGAGACGGTATCCAGTGTAATTAACTTAGTCAATCGATTGTATTTGTAACACATCGAACTCAAAATAAAACCGTTCAAAAATAATCTGAACTGATGGTCTCTATCAAGATACGCATCATACGGCAATTCCCATGTAGCGTTACTATTATAAGGTAAATTAATACGATTGATATAAACATCTGGCGTATTTGGATTAGGAATCGTCTCTAATAACTCAATACGAAGTCCTGATTCATAAGTAGTATCTTTAAATTGGGCATATATTTGATATTCAAGAATATTTTTTGCCTTGAGTCTTTGAAATGTAATGGTCTTTTTTAATAGGGCAGGTATAATATAATCCATGAGTCAGCCTCCTTATGTTGCGACTGTAAAATGAATGGGTTCGGATATATTTTTATAGATATCTAATAAATATACCGTAAAAGAATAAATATGATTCGGCAATGCTTCAATCTGCATTTTAATAAAATTCTGAACCGATGATTCGGAAAATATGCCGATAGGCTCTTCAACCGGAATAGTGTATTTATTTAAACCCAATTTTCGGTATTCTATACTATTATAATATACCCCGTCTTTGCGAATGATTTGATATAACTTAACATCATCATCTTCAGACTCTTTGAGTTCAATAATTTTATTCAGGTCTTCCGGGTCAGTCTTTTTTAGAATAATCATTTTTTCGATACTGACCGGTAGTAAGCTTTGAAAAGTGGGTTCGCTAAAAGAACTGTATTCGGAGTTGTATACGTTTTGAATTTTATATGACTTGAGTTTACGGTAATTGTATTCTTTGTTGTTGTGCTGCCACGGATTAGGTAATTCGATATACATAAAATTTCGAGAGAGTACTGACTTTATTGATGTTTTAATGGTTTCGCTTTTAAATGTCGCTACGGTTTCAATAAAAGGATTGCCATACTGTTCGATAGTAGCTGCGTCATTAACATTTCCTAATTTAATATCTTTATTCCAAGGAATCGAACCGACATAATTCCAGATATCCGATGGCTTATCTTGATAGTCATCACAAGCATATAAATGCCGGGTGCCTTCTTTTTCATAGGGACAATTAACCATAACCCCATTCACTTTTGATAAGTGAGTAATCAAGTTATTTATTTTATCAACACCGATTACTGCATAATAAAGCATTGTCCCGTTGTATTTGGTTGGCAGCGGTCTTATATTTAATTCGTTGACATAAGTATAGTCGTTGATTTTAACAATATCGATACCGGTTTCGTATTCTGTTGTTGGAATAATGCTTGGAATTGGCCCAATGTACTCAATGCCGGGATGTGATTGAGGAGAAAGGTCGTATAACTGATAAGATGCAATGCCGTTAACTTCGAGAGTTGAAGCGATTGATTCATCAATGGTTAGTATTGGAGTCAATTCTTTTATTTTTGAAATGGTATTAATATCTTCGGCTGACTTGGACCGGTAGACATATAATGTATGTGTATTTGATATCTTAGGAATAGACATTTTAACAGAACTCATAATTTAAATCACCTTTCTATTTAAACAGGCCGGAAAGAATCCGGCCTGTTTTGTTTAAGTTTTATTCTATTATATTATTAAATTTCAACACATTCAAGTAATATCTCTGGTGTCTCATTGGTTACGTTAGTATAAGAATCTTCAACCGTTAGATTATATTGCGGCATATCTTTTTTACTATAACTGTCAACATATTCAATAATGGGGTAAACTCCAAAACCAATCCATCGTTTTACTTTTGTTTCAATATCACCTTGTGTAAATCGCCCGCCGAACTCTTGCAGTAAACTATTATCAAGTCGAACGATAATCACACCGTTTTCTTGATAAGGTTCGCCATCATAATAACCGATATCTAAATAATAATCAGACTCGGGCTCAAGTTCTTTTCTAAGAGAATCTTTCATTGATTCGATGACTCCTCCGCCTCTGGTTCTTGAATCTATCAAAATCGTTGATTGCAGTGATGTATTTTGTCGGATATAAACACTGCCGATATAAATATCATTATCGGATTCCGGAATGGCGTTATCAAT
>Ga0172377_10001185_pt1 | contig 25864 bp, 21 predicted proteins | sample Pumphouse3metaG_FD_119749 | JGI IMG/M metagenome (GOLD analysis project Ga0172377, IMG submission 119749) | Leachate microbial communities from a municipal landfill in Southern Ontario, Canada - Pumphouse #3 metaG | ecosystem: Engineered > Solid waste > Landfill > Unclassified | place: Canada... | reverse complement strand
TCCACCAAAAACTATAGCTATCTTCATCAGATTCCTTTTTATAAATATATTTTTTATTTTTGTAATTTTTTTAATGCTTCTTTTACTAAATCACTTGTATTTCCACTCACACAAGTTTTTAATACTTTTGAAACTAAATCTTTTTTAAACCCTAAAGATTCTAAAGCAAGTGCTGCTTCAAATGATGCCGAAAGTGCTGAATTATCACTTCCATCATGGGAATCAACAATAAATCCTGAAAGTTCCACTAGTATTCTACTTGCACCTTTAGGTCCTAATCCTGGAACTCTTTTCAACATAGTTACATCATTTTCACTTACAATTTGTGCAAATGATGTTGGTGTAAAAGTTGAACAAATTGCAAGGGCAACTTTTGGACCAACACCATTTATTTTAATAACTGTATCAAAAAGTTTTTTCTCATTTACATCTAAAAAACCATATAAAGATTGAGAATCTTCTCTAATTATATGAGTAATTTCTAGTTTTACATCATCAGAAATAATTTTTGAACTGCAATTTAATGAAACAAAGATTTCATAAATAATTCCATTTACATTTACATTTAATAATGTTGGTTCTTTTTTTATTATCTTTCCTATAAGCCCGACTATCATTATTTAACTCTTTATCTCACAAAAATGTTGAATTTAATATTTAATATATAAATTTCATTATATAATAAATACACTTAAACAAAAAGGCTGGTGTCATGCTTGAATTAATAACAAAAAAAATAAGCAATAAGATAATTTTTGCTCTATTTATTTTAATGTCGCTAAGTAGTATTACTGTTGTATATTTTACAACATCAAAGGTGACAAAAGATTCTATTGAAAAAACAAAAGATAATCTTGAAATGTTAAATGCTGCAATATTTCAAAGTCTAAGAAATGCAATGAACACAGGAGACCCTGTACAAATAGCAAAATCAGAAGAAGATGCAAGTCATATAAAAGGTGTTAAAGATTTAACTGTTGCAAAAGGAAAACCTTTAATGGAATTATATCCATCAAACATTCCATATACAACAAATAAAGAAGTTCTTAATGCTTTTGATTCTAAGCAACCTTTCCTTTTACAAACAAACAACGAAAATGGTCATAATATTAGAATGATAAAACCAATGATTGCAACAGCAGAGTGTCTAATGTGTCATGGTAATCAAAATGAAGGTGATGTAATTGGAGTAATGGATTTGACTTTTTCACTTGCTGAAGCTGATACTCAAATAAGAAGTTTGATTACAGAAATTTCAATTATATCTATAATCTTGGCTTTTATAACTATTGGTTTAATTCTTGTTATTGTAAGAAAAGCTACAAATCCAATTGAAAAATTAAAAAATGGATTCGAAAATTTACTACATTCAAATGACACAAATATCTCTTTAGCTGTTGAATCAAAAGATGAAATAGGAGAAGTTGCTACTTTATTTAATGCTTATATGGACAAAGTAAGAGCTGGATTAAAACAAGATGAGAAAGTAATCGAAGAAGCAAGTGATGTTTTAGAAAAAACGGCAAACGGATTTTTTGTTTATAAAGTTGAAGGAACTGCATCTAATCCTCATGTTGAAGACTTAAAAAATAGATTAAATTCTATGATTTTAAGTACGAAAAATACTGTAGATAAAATAAATGAAACATTAAGATATTATTCTGAATCAAAGTTTGATTACAAAATAAATGATGATGGAATTTATGGAAACTTAGGTTCATTAACAGCTGGTATTAAACTTGTAGGAAATAATACTTCTGAAATTTTAGCAATGGTTATGAACACAGGACATGCATTAAATGAAAATACACAAACACTTTCAGGTGCATCAAATAATTTATCAGCTTCTTCAAATCAACAAGCTGCATCTTTAGAAGAAACAGCTGCTGCTTTAGAAGAGATAACATCAACTATTCAAACAAATACATTAGCAACAAATAAAATGTCACAACTTGCACAAAATGTTACTACTTCTGCAAAAAATGGACAAGATTTAGCAAATCAAACAGCTAATTCAATGGATGAAATTAACAAAGAAGTAAGCTCTATAAATGAAGCTATTGAAGTTATTGACCAAATTGCTTTCCAAACAAATATTCTTTCACTAAATGCAGCCGTAGAAGCAGCAACTGCTGGAGAAGCTGGTAAAGGATTTGCAGTAGTCGCAGCAGAAGTAAGAAACCTTGCAAATAGAAGTGCAGATGCTGCAAAAGAGATTAAACACATAGTTGAATTAGCTAGTAAAAAAGCTAAAGAAGGTAAAAATATATCTGATAATATGATTGATGGATATAAAGAATTAAATGAAAATATTTCAAATACAATCTTAACTATAAATGAAGTAGCAAACGCATCAAAAGAGCAAGAAAAAGGGATAGTTCAAATTAATGATGCTATTAATTTATTAGATCAAGCAACTCAAAAAAATGCACAAGTTGCAGATCAAATTTCTAAAATGGCAGATACAATTGCTACCATGTCTAATTCTTTAGTAACAGCTGCGGCAAAAGCTTCTTTCCTAGAAGATTCTTTAGATAAAGTTTCTGATGTAGATTTGGTATATCATACAGCATTATTAAAAGTAGATTTACTAAATACAAAAGATAAAGTGTATGCAAAATTGGGTAATTATAAATCATTTAAAATTGAAGAGAACCAAAGTTTAAAACAATGGTGCGAAAATTATGTAAATTCAGATAAAAAAGTTGATATGGAAATAATAAGTAATATAGACAAATTAAATAAAAAATTCCATAGTAACCTACAAGACTTAGTAGATGCAAACTCAAATAAAGAAGCTAATGAAACTTTAAATAGAAAAGCTAAAGAAGTAGAAATAGATACTTTTAAAATTTTTACAAATCTTAATAATATTAAAGTAAATAAAAAAAGCTAAAAATAAAGGACCGTTCAGAATTCTGTGTCGAACAGGTAAAATAAAAAATACCAAAGGACACAGAGATGAAGATAAAATATTATCTTTATTTGCATTAGGTAATAGCTATTCACAAATAGCTAAATATATTGAAGATTTTTATTGTGTAGGTTTCTCAAAAGCCACAATAAGTGCTGTAACCGATAAAATCATACCAATGCTAAATGAATGGAAAGTTCGTCCATTAGAAGTTGTATATCAATTTGTATTCCTTGATGCGATTCATTATAAAGTAAGGAAGAAGCTAATTTTTTTATGACTTAATGTCATAAAAAAGAAGTATTAGGACTTTACTTAAATGAAAGAGAAGGCACAAAGTTCTGGCTACAAGTTTTCTCAAAGAGAGAGCAAGCACAAGAACTGATTTACAAAACCGTGGAGTAAAAGATATTCTTATTGCCAGTGTTGATGGACTAAAAGGATTTCCAGAAGCTATAAATTCAGTATTTCCAAATACCCAAGTACAACTTTGTATAGTTCATCAAATAAGAAATTCATTAAAATATGTAGGTTCTATAAATCATAAACAATTTGCAAAAGAATTAAAATCTGTGTATCAAGCTTTCACAACAGAAGAAGCGATGTTTGAACTTGATAAACTTGAAGACAAATGAGGTAAGAAATATCCTATCATATTTCAATCATGGAAAAATAAATGGGAAAACTTAACAGTTTATTTCCAATACTCAGAAGTTATAAAAAGAGTAATTTATACTACAAATATAATTGAATCAGTACATAGACAATTTAGAACTTTAACTAAGACTAAGGGTGCATTTCCAAATGATGATAGATTAATAAAACTTCTGTTTATGGGAATAAAAAATACTCAAGAAAAATGGACAATGCCAATAAGGAATTGGAGTTTAGCAATATCACAATTAGCCATCCACTTTGAGGGACGGTTTGGTGATGCTTTAAATTTATGATAGAATTTTAGGAATTATTTGTGCTGACACAGAATCTTGAACACTACCAAAAATAAAAGAGGATAAAAGAAGAAATCTTATTTTATCCTCTTTGTCTTAAGCCTGCATTTGTTTAATCAAAGCCTCTAGCTCATCATCTGAAAGAGTTTCCTCACATGAGTCAATATTTTTAGCACTTGGAGCTAGATTATATTGGCTTTTATCTATGTCATTTTTTTCACAAACAAAATTTACAACTCTTTCGATTTTTTGTCTATGTAAATCATGATGTTGTAATAAACCAAAAATATCAGAAATTTTATTTATAGCTTTATCTTTTTTATGTAATGGTAGTTCTGAATCGCTTATCATTTCTTCAATTGATTCGATATTATCATAAATTAATTGAGCATTCATCGCTGACTCTTTTATAACTTCACATAATTGCGCAATTAATTCTTCGTATGACATAAAACTTCCTTTATTTTTTTGATACTTTATAAAGAGTTTAACTTATTCTAACTTAATACATTTTATATTTATTTAATTATTAATGAATTATTTCAGCAATTACTTCCGTTGCATATGAACCTTTTGGCAAATAAAATTGTATTTCCATCCAGTTTTTATCTTCTTTATAATTACTAGAAAGCTCTTCAGGAAAAATCCATGCAAATCTTCTTGCACCATCTTCACCTGTATTTTGTTCAAATTCTTTTTCAATTTCGTACGCTAAATCAACAGAATTTTTAACTCTTTTTCCACTTAAAAGTCCTGTTGGAACTCTATCTCTTTCATTAAATTTTTGAGATTCTTCTTCTAAGTTTTCAATTGTAAAGATTTTTCCAAAGGGATAATGAGAAAGTAAATCGCCAGTTATTAGTTTAAAAGGATGTTTTTGTTTTTTCATTTGCTTTACAACATCAAGAGGTAAATTTAATCTTTGATAAATCTCTTTTGGCTCAAATGCATCAATTAATTTTGATATTTCTATTCTTTTTGAAAGCCATGAATTAAAAAGATAACTTTGATATGCATTGATGTACATTTGTTTAAGATTTCTTCTTTTTTCTTTTAGTTTTCCATCAATAATATCTTTACCTTTTTTATAATTATCCCCATCAATTCCAAATCTTTGAAAACCAAAATAGTTAGGAATTCCATTAGTAACAATTGAACCTAAAGCTTCTTCAATTTTTCTTTTTTCAATTGCTCCCACTCTTTTTAGTCTTATAAAAAACTTATTTCCTTTTAGATGCCCTACTTTTATTTTGTTATTATGATATGTTGTTTCAAGTATTTTTAGATTTTCATGTTGGAAAGATTTTAAAGCCTCTTCATATTTTCTATGAACAGAAATTGACTGAACTGTCATTGCATTTTTATCTTTAAGTCCTGCATATCCAAACTCTCTTGAACTACAATTTAAAAACTTTGCTAATATCTCGATAGCATCCCAAGTTGCTAAATCTTTTTTTCTAATTTTTAAAACTAGATGCTCACCCTCACCTGAAAATTCATAAAGTGGAATTTCAGTAACCACAAAATCATCTTTATTTTGTTTAAAAACCACATCAATTTTAGTGTGATTTAAATATCTTTGTAATTGTTCCAAATATTTTTCCTTGTTTATTTTATATTTTAAAAGTGATGATTTTTACAAGCAGTTCTATATTTACCTTTTATTGCTTTTGCAAATATGTTTAATTCTACTTTGTGTTTTTTTGCTATTTTACTTATTTTGTCTAAATTCTTTTCATCAAAAGAAAAAAGAATTTCATACTCTTCGCCAGAACTTCCGATACTTTCATCAATTTCATTAAAAAATTCAAAACCAACTTTACTAGATTTTGATAATTTTTCTAATTCAAAAAAAAGTCCATCAGAAATATCCATAGAAGCTGTAATATAAGGTGCAATTTCATAAAAAAAGTATGGATTTAATTTTGGTTTTATAAATTTTGATTTTTTTGAAATAACTTCATCTTTTAAAAGTTTTTCTAAATCTTCTTTACATGAACCCAAAGTTCCTGTGTAGCAAATAAGGTTATTTTTTTTAATTCCTGATCTCAAAACTGGATTTGAAGTTTTTGAAATAATTGTTATTGAAATATCTAACTTTTCGTTTGATATTGTATCACCACCAATAATTTGAATACCAAATTTACGAGCTGCTTTCTTAAAACCTTTTGCTAACTCTTTTAAATCTTTATTTGAATATGTTTTTGGAATTGCTACACTTAAAAGTGCATAAGTAGGAATTGCATTCATTACAATTGCATCTGAAATATTAACTATCATTGATTTATAAGCAATTTGTTTTAAACTCATCCACTCTTTTTTGAAATGTACATTTTCAAAAAAAGCATCCATTGAGTAAACAAAACCATCAACAAAAGCACCATCATCACCAATAATTTTATTATTTGAAAATTGTTTTATAAAATATTCTTCTTTATTCATTCGCAATTATATCAAAGATGTGCAAAATATACACGATATTTTATAAATTATAAATAACTTTTCAAAGAGGATATATTTTATCCTCTTTATTTTAAAGAAATTATTGTATAATGCGCCTTTAAATAATTTAATTAGGAGACAAAATGCCAAAAATTAACAAATATGTTGATATTGATACTGTTGAAAGAGAAGCAAAAAAAGATTTAATAGATAGACATAGTCCATTTATTCACTGTGCAGCAACTGCAAAAAAAGGTGAACCATTTGAAGTAACTGTAAAAATGGGTAATGAATATACTCATCCAGATGATTTTGATCATTATATTGAATCTGTGACATTATATAATGGAGACGTTCAATTAGCTAAAGCTTCTTATGTTCCAGGAACATTAGGAAATATCAAAGCTCATAATACAACTACATTTACAATTATTCCAACTGGAAGCAAATTAAATCTAGTTGCTCATGGTTACTGTACAAAACATGGTATCTGGGAAGGTACACCTGTTACTGTTGAAGTTGGAGAATAGTTAGAAGCCCTATTTTATCGAAAAGGCAAGAGGTTTTTATCTCTTGCCTTTTTTTTTATTTTTATACTTTTATCAGATACCCTAAATCTTTAATAGTAACAATAATATCTAATTCAATTTTTTTTCTAAGTCTATAAACCATATTTCTAAGGGTATTTTCATCAACTGATTCTTTAAAAACTCTATTTTCAACAAGCTCTTTTGAAATTAATTGATTTGGCTTATCTAAAAGTAATTCAATAAATGTAATTTCATTTTTTGTTAAAGCTATTTCTTTAACTCCTGAAACTATTATTTTTTTTGTTGTAAAAAAATAGTAATAATTTTCAGCTAATTTTGTAGAAAGTAAATTATTCTCTTCCAAATGAGAAATAACACTATCAAAAACTTTTACTAAATCATCATATAAAATAGGTTTTTCTAAATATTTAATAAGATTTAATTCAATAGCACTTAAAAGTTTTTCTTTGTCAGTATATGCACTAACTATTATGATTGGAATTTTTTTATTAAATTCTCTAATTATTCTTACTGTTTGATATCCATCTAAATTAGGCATTACATAATCAAACATTAATACATCTATTTTATTTTTTTGATAAATATCTAAAGCTTCATTTCCATCACTAGCCACAAATACCTTTTTAAAAAACATACTTAATATTCTTGTAATACTCTCTCTTATGACCAAATCATCTTCTGCATAAAGAATAGTTAAAGATTTAAAAACATCAAAATTTTTCAATTTTTACCTTTTTCTTGATTTAAATACAATTATATTTATTTAATATCATTTCTACATCATAATTCTAATTTCTTCTCAAATAATGTAAAAACTGCTCCATCATTAGAGTTTTCAATTCTCATAAACCAATCGGATTTTTTAAGTATTTTACTTGACATTTTAAGCCCTAATCCACTTTGTTTATATTCTTGAATAATTTTTAATGTATTATTATCAAATCCTTCACAATTATCGCTTACTATAATCTTTTTTTCATTTATAATTATTTTAAATTGTGAATTTTTTATATTATTTTGTATAGCTACTTTAATAGAATTTGTAATCAAATTTAACCAAACATGCATCCATTCACTTTTATTTGCATTTATTGTTAATGGGAAATTTTCTTCTATTTCAATTTTCATTTTTGAATTTTTTATTTCAATATCTATAAGTTTTAAAACTTCTTTTATATTTTCCTTAATACTAAAAAATGAAAAATTATCTTCTTGTTTATAATAGTTTAAAAAAGTATTCATAGTTTCAACCATAAATTTTACAGAGTTCTCTGTATCTTTTAGCCTTTTATAAAAATCTTCATTATCATTGATATTTTGTTTTAATTCATACATTAAAAGCATCTCTAAATTTAATGATGATATTTGAGTTAAACCATTTTTCCATTGATGAGAAATATTTCCCAAAAGCTCACCAATTTCTGATTTTCTTTTTTGCTCAATAATAATAAGTTGTTGCTGTTCATTTTTTATAATTTCACTTTTTACTCTTTTATTTAATAAATAGTTCCATAAAAGAATGATTAAAATAACTATTGATAAAATACCTAAAATCCAAAAAGCAATAGTAAATGTTGTACTTTTTGCAATAACAATAGTTACATATTTATTTACTATATCATCAATATCTTTTTGAGTGATTGTTATTATTGCTTTATTTAAAATATCTTTTAAAATTGATTCATCATTCCTTACACCAATTCGAAGATGGTTTTCATAATCTTTTGGTTCTCCAATAATTTTTAGATTAAATATTCCTTCTTTTTTAATGGTATATGCAGTTATTATCATGGATCTAAGTGTAAGGTCTGCTTTTTGATGTTCTACAAGTTTAAAAGCTTCATCTTCAGTGGCTGTGGGAATAATTGTTAGATTTGGGAAATCTTTACTAAATCTTTCACTCATTGCTGTATTTCTAGGGAGGGCAATACTTAAATTTACTTTTGAAATATCCTCTATATATGGTTTTTCTATTCTTCCCACAAGAACATTTGGATCATTAAAAATTGGTTCTGTAAAGATTAACCATTCTTTTCTTTTTGCTGTCTCATTTAAAAAACTTAAAATATCACATTTTTTTTCTTTTGAAAAAATAATACTATCATCCCAAGTTTTTGTATTTATTAATTCTATTTTAATATTTAGCCTATCTGATATTAATTTGATTATATCTGCTGAAATTCCTACATGTTCACCATTTTTATTTATTTTTTCAAATGGTTCCCAGTCTGGATCTACACACATGGTTATTACTTGTTTAGTTTTTAAATAAGCTAATTCTTTATGAGTTAATTCAATATCATTGCTAAAAAGTGAAGATAAAAATACTAATAAAATAAATAATTTTTTCATAAAGATTCTTAATATATAAATTTTAAAAACATTTTACATAAAAAATAAAATATTTCAAAATAATTAGAAAATGCTTAAATTATGATATTGAAATGATATTGGTTTAATATAATTAGTTAATTTTTCTAAAAGGACTAACTATGAAAAGGTTTAATTGTGATTTTGGTTCACGATTTCGTATTTTAAAGGGTGGAAAGATTTCCCTTGTTGTTTCTGCAATATTGTCAAGTACAACTTTAGTTTTTGCATCTCCAACAGGTGGAACAGTAACTAGCGGTACGGCAAATATTTCTCAAAGTGGAAATACTACAAATATAACTCAAAGTACAAATAAGGCAACTATTAATTGGCAAGATTTTTCTATAAAGTCAAATGAAACAGTAAACTTTAAACAACCAAATGTAAACTCTATTACTTTAAATAGAGTAGTTGGAAATGAAAGAAGTATTATTGATGGAGCATTAAATGCAAATGGACAAGTTTGGATATTAAATTCAAATGGAATACTTTTTAATAATACAGCAAAAATAAATACAGCAGGTATTCTAGCTACTACAAAAAATATAAGTGATGCAGATTTTAATGTAGATAATTATAAATTTACAGGAAATAGCACAGCAGGTGTTATTAATATGGGAACAATAGAAGCTAGTGATAGCGGATATGTTGCACTCTTAGCAAATACAGTTCAAAATAATGGAACAATAAAAGCTTATAAAGGAACTGTTCATTTAACAGGAGCAAGTGAAGCTACTATTAATCTAAATGGAAATTCAATCGTATCTTTAACTGTAAATAAAGGTGTACTTGATGCTTTAGTAGAAAACAAAGGTGCAGTTCTTGCAGATGGCGGAAAGATATTTTTAACAACAAATGCAGTTGATGAAATACTAAAAGGTGTTGTTAATAATACAGGTCTTATTGAGGCTAACTCTTTGGATGATATTTCAGGTGAGGTTATTTTATTTGCTCATGGTGGAACGGCTAATATTTCAGGTGAAATTAAAGCAGATGGTGGGTTTGTCGAGACGAGCGGAGAGATTGTTAATATTTTGAAAAATGCACATGTAAGTACAAAATCTACTGATGGAACCGTTGGTACATGGTTGATTGACCCAAAAGATTTTATCGTAGCATCTACTGGTGGACACATGACTGGAGCTCAAGTTAACATGGCTCTTGGAAGTAATAATTTTATTATTCAAACTACAACAATGGGTACCGATGGTGGAAACGGCGATATTTTTATAAACGATGATATTTCTTGGAGTGCAAATACCTTAACACTACTTGCCGAACGCCATATCAATGTCAATAAGGTAATGACAATGTCGGGAACAGCATCACTAGAGATGGGGTACGGATGGAATGGAAATAGCAGTACGCCGACTTATGGCGCAGTTGTCAGCGGTGTACAAAGCGGTATAAATATGGGCTTTAATGATGCTCATACTGGTTATATCGGGAAAATCAATATTACAGCGCCTACGACAAACACTGTAAAAATAAATGGTAACGAGTACACCATCATCACTGATGCAACAGATCTAGCCGGTATAAACACAGATGTCAGCACTAAATATGTTCTTGCCAACGACATAACAAGCGGGATGGATACTTGGTTGGGTCGTGAATACTATGCCGCATTTAATTTAAATGGTCTAGGGCATGTAATTTCTGGATTGACAAGCTCTGGTACCAACGCTTCTGGCTTGTTTAATTATATATCTGGTGCCTCTCTTATCGAAAATATTGGACTTGACTCGGTAAATATCAGCGGTAGTAATGAATTTTCCGGCACACTGGGAGGAATTGTAAACTATGGAGGGATAGGGACAAGAATTAGAAACTCATTTGTCAGTGGTGTTCTCAACACGAATGTGAATTTAACTGGCGGACTTGTTGGATACTTACATTTTGGCACAATCGACAACTCATTCTTCAAGGGAAACGTCTCATCAACAAATGATATGATAGGTGGCTTGGTGGGGCGATTAGGCTCTAACTCAAGAATCAGTTATTCATTTTCTGAAGCAAATGTTAGCTCAATCAAGGATAGTGAATTAGCCGGCATCGGTGGGTTAGCTGGTTGGGTAGAAGCAGGTGCCCGTATTACCGACTCTTACTCAATTGGTGATGTCACAGGAACTCTCAGTGCTGATGGCACGGTAAGCTGGATTGGTGGACTTGTAGGTCAAAATGATGGCAGAATCAGTAACTCTTATGTCAAAGGTACGGTTTCAGGCGGTTCAATGGTGATGTTTGGGGTGGCTAATAATAATGTATCTGATAGCTACTACATAGCAGATGCCAATACAAACAATGATAATATGTGGGATAACGGTCTTAAAGTAGATGAAGGTATACCTAATTACTCTGTAACCAATGAAGCTGCGCTTCGTACTACTATGACCGAGATTACATCAACTCCATATGAAGTCAAAAGTGGAGCTACATTACCATCTTTAAAAAGTAAATATGCCAGCTCAACAGTAACGCCACCAGAACCTGAAGTTGAACCAGTTGAACCAACGCCCGTTCCAAATCCTGAGCCAACTAAGTCAGCATCAACAACTCAAGATACTAAAATAGAAAAAGTAATCACATCAATAGTAAACAACACAACTACTAATGTAAATTTACCAAAAGATGTATTAGTTCCAAAAGTTAATTTAGGACAAAACATGCCTATATTACCAATGACTCCAACTGTACAATCATCTCCAATGATGCAAAATATTGCACAAAGATTAGGTGTAAATCAAGGAGAACAACTATCTTTAGTATCAACAACACAAGAAGGACAATCTACGCAAAGAATAACTTTAGATGAATTGAAAAATCTTTCAGAAGGTTCAAATGATTCAAATGCTCAAACAAATACTCCCCTTGAAACAAGAGTTGCTGTAGGTGATAATTCAATAATAGAGCTTGTTAATGGAGGAATGGCACTTCCTGAGGGTGTTGACCAAGAGTTTTATGTTACAAAAAATAAAAAAAACAATAAATAATTAAAGGGAAATATTAATGAAACATTTAAATATTATAAATATTATCACTCTTTCAGTAGCTACTAGCTCTTTTCTTTTAGCTGCAACGCCAACAATAACAGATGTAGAGAAATCTATATCTGTTCCTAAAGAAGTAGTTCCAAAAAAAGAAGAACTAATACAGATTGATAAACAAAAGTTTGCTCCTCCTATGGTTGATGATAAAAGTGGTAAAGCTATTCTTATTAAAGATTTTAAAATAGATGGAAATAGTAAATTAAGTGAAGATGAATTAAAAAAGCAATTAGGTGAATATGTAAATAAAGAGCTTACTTTTTTTCAAATTCAAGAAGCAACTTCAATCTTAACTAAGTACTATAGACAAAAAGGTTACTTTGTTGCACGAGCTTATATTCCTGCTCAAAACTTAAAAGAGAGTAATGGTATTTTAGAAATTTCTATTGTAGAGGGAAATTATGGAGAATTTAAATTAACAAATAATTCAAATGTAAAAGATAGCATAGTTCAAGCTATGCTTGATGAAGCTAAAAGTGATACGGTAGTTTCAACAAATACACTAGAGCGAAGTATGTTAATTATAAATGATACTCCAGGTGTAGTTGTTACTCAAGCTGATGTAAGACCAGGAAGTGAAGTAGGTTCTAGTGATTTTCTTGTTACAACTGAACCTTCAAAAACTTTTAATGGATATGTATTAGCTGATAATTATGGAAGTAAATATACAAGTGTTTATAGAACAATGGCAGGAGTTAGTTTAAATAATCCTTTGACAATAGGTGATCAACTTTCAGTTAGTGGATTAGTGGGTGCTAATACAAATCTTACAAATTATAGAACAGCTTATTCATTTCCTATTTTATCAAACGGTTTAAGAGGAGAAGTTTCTTATTCAGATACTGATTATGAATTAGAAAAGAAATACGTTTCAAATCAGCAGATTAAAGGAGATTCTAAAAATATAGAATTTAATTTAACTTATCCAATAATTAGAACAAGAGCTGAAAATCTCACTACTAAACTTGCATTTATAACAAAAGATATGCAAGATAAAAATGATGGAGTACAAACTAATAAGAAATCAATTGATGTTGTAAATTGGGGTCTTGATTATACTAAAAATACATTATTAGGAAATTTTGATACACAATACAATACAAACTTTACACTTTCTCATGGAAAACTAGATATAAAAGATGCTGATGCAAAAACAACTGATTTAGCAGGTGCAAATACAAATGGAAGTTATGATAAGGCATTATTAACTTTGGGAAATAAAACAGCTTTTACTCAAGAGTTATCACTTGAGAGTTCTTTCACTTATCAACAAGCATTGGGAAATAAAAATCTAGATGGAAGTGAAGATTTAAGTATTGGTGGAAGTACAGGTGTAAGAGTATATCCAGATAGTGAAGAGAGTGCTGAAAATGGATATGTTTTAAGAGCAGAAGGGTTTTATAAACTTCCAAAACTTCAAAGTTTAGATCATAAAGTATCACTGTTTACAGATACAGCAAGAGTAAAACAAGAAAATAATATCGATAATAGTAAATCAAGACAATTGTCAGATTTAGGATTAGGATATTATGCAAATTATAAAGACTTCTTCACAAAAGCTCAATTAGCAAGAATAATTGGAAATGCAGATGTGCAATCAGAAGCTGATGGAAAAGATTATCAAACTAAATTTTTAATCCAAGCTGGAATGGTATTTTAAATATACTTCAAAAACATAACAAACAAGAAGTTTTTCTTTCTTCTTGTTATGTTTTAAACTGTTCTTATCTTTTAATTAACAAAACAAATATTTAACAAAAAATTAACTTCTTTTGACTATAATTTTGTCATATTAATTATAAGGAAAAATTATGAAAAGAGCCTTGGGAATATTTATATTTTTATTTGGAATTATTTTTTCAAATTTAAGTGCAAGCGAAAATTTTCAAACAGTAGAACCTAAAGATGCAACTTTGGTAAAAACTGATTCTTCAAAAGAATTCTGCAATGTTTGTGGAATGCACTTAACAAAATATTACAAAACAAACCATGTTGCTGAGTTTAAAAATGGTCATAAAGAGCAATATTGTTCACTTCATTGTTTAGCTGAAGTTCATGAAAACCATGCAGAAAAAATTAAAAATATTCAAGTTGTGGATACACGATCACTAAAATTAATAAATGCTTTAAAAGCCTATTATGTTATTGGAAGTTCAAAAGAAGGAACAATGAGTTCTACAAGTGAATATGCATTTTTTACAAAAGAAGATGCTGAGAAATTTAAAAAAGAGTTTGGAGGAGAAATTTATAATTTTAATGAAACTTTAAAACTTACAAAAGATAAACTCCATAAAGATAATGAAAGTATAGATGAAAAAAGAATTCCTATTGCAAAAAAAGGAAAAAAAATATTTGAATCTATGTGTGATATAAATCAATTAAAAGAGTTTAATTCAATTGGTGAAGCTAAACAATATTTAATAGATAACAACACTTGCAAAAATTTAGATGCTCAAATGATTCAAGCTGTTTCAGTTTATTTATTTAATCCTCTTTATGCTATTGATAAATCAAAAATGATTAATATTCCAGAAGATGCAAAATGCCCAGTATGTGGAATGTTTGTATCAAAATTTCCAAAATGGGCAGCACAAATCCAACTAATAAATGGACATAATCATTATTTTGATGGAGTAAAAGATATGATGAAATTTTATTTTAATCCAACAAAATATCATGCTCATACAAACGAACAAATATCACAAATTAATGTAACTGATTATTATAGTCTCGAATTAACTGATGGTAAAAAAGCTTATTATGTAATTGGTTCAAATGTTTATGGTCCAATGGGCGAAGAATTAATTCCATTTAAAAATGAAGATGAAGCGAAAAAATTTATGACAGATCACTTTGGAAAAAGTCTTGTAAGTTTTGATGAGATTAAAGAAGAGATGTTAAAATAAGTCTTATTACAATGCGATTTTATCGCATTGTGAATAAATGACAAACTAGAAATTAGTTATTTTTTATAAAAGAGCAACAATAATCAACTAACATATGTACTCTCAATTTAAATTTTGAATTAGCTGGAACTTCAAATGATGCTGGTCCTTCATATCTTACCCAATCTTGCGCTGGTAACATAACTTCTAAAATACCACCTTGAATATCAATAATTTCTTTGTGAACTGTATTTAATTCATATTCACCTGCTAACATAATTCCTAATGTTTTTCTAGAACCATCTTCAAATACTATTGTTCTACTAGTAATATTTCCTTCAAAAAGAATATTAGCCGCTTTTGCGATAGAAACATTATTAAACTCTGCCATTTACTTTCCTTACATAATTATTTTATATATTTTAGCACAAAAAGTATATGATTATATTGAAGCAAAAGAGTAGTTCTTTTTTGTTATAATTTGAAAATTTAAAAAAAGGTGTAAAAATGAGTATCCAAAAAGAATTAGAAAATTTAATAAAAAATGATGTACTTATTGAAATCGAAGATTATATTGATGAGTTATTCGAAATTATTGCTGCAAAAAAAGAAGATGATAGTACAAAAGAAGAATTAAAAGAAATGCAAGAGATGAAAAAAGATTTTGAAGATATGTTAGTTGATTTAGAAAATGGTGAAATTGATGATGAAGAATGTAAAGAAATCATCGAAGAAATCAATGATATGAGAAAAGATGATGAGGAAGATGAAGAAGACGAGGACTAAAAAGCTTTCATGCAAGGTTATATAATTGATATAAAAACAGTAAAAGATGATGATTTAATTGTATCAATTTTAACTGAGCATGAAGTAATGACAACCTATAGATTTTATGGAGCTAGACACTCAAATATAAATTTAGGTTATAAGATTGATTTTGAGCTTGAAATCACAAGGTCTTCAATTCCTAGATTAAAAGATGTTATTCAACTGGGATTTCCTTGGATTTTAGATAATGAAAAGATGTACTGCTGGCAAAGATATATAAAACTTTTTTATCCTCACTTAAAAGACATAGAACAAATTGATGCTTTTTATTTTTATTCTTTTGAAAATCTAGTTCATATTATGATAAAACAAAATGCTTTAAGAGCTATTTGTGAATCATATATTTCATTAATTGAATATGAAGGAAGACTACATAGTGATTTTGAGTGTTTATTGTGTGAAAATATAATTACTCAAGATATTTCATTGGTAAGAGGTTTTTTACCTGTTCATGCAAATTGTGCTTATTCAAAAGGATTTGAACTTGATAAAATGAAAGATTTATTTGAAAAAAAGAAAGTAATTAGTTTTAATGATGAAGAAGTAGAATATTTATGGCATATTCTACTTCAAGGATTATAAGATATTATTTTTCGTCCAATAATCTATCTTGTAAAGTTTCAATAGCTTTGCTAAGTACTTTTATATCCAAACCATAAGTTGTAGCTTTTTTTATTGCTTTTGCAACATTTTCATCACTTAAGGGCTCTTTAATATTACAGGCTGTTTTGATTACATCTAAAATTTGAGATTTTTTCTTGAAATTCTCATTTGCATTTGATATATCATCAACATGTTCAATCATATTAATCAAATTATCACTTAATTTCCAATGTCTAAAAATTTGAGCTGTAATTTGGTTAGTTGTAAAACCTAACAACTCTTTTTCTACCTCTTCAATACTAGAACCTGATGCTATTTTATTTTTAAATAAATCAGATTTTTTTTCATTTAAAATCAAATCTGATAAAATAAATTTACCCGTTTCTTGTAATAATGCAGGAAGAATAATCTCTTCTTTTAAATCAATATCTATTTTTGATAACCATATATTTGCCAAGGTAGAAGAGATATTAGAAGCTCTCATGAAATCATCACTATTAATCCCATAAGGTTCTAAATTTGTCATTAAAAGATTTTGTACTGTTCCACCAATTGCAATAGAAATTGTGAAATTTATTCCTAGAAGATTAATAGCTCGACTAGGTGTTTCAACTTTTGATCTAAATCCAAACATAGCAGAATTGGAAATTTTCAATAAAGTTGAAATTATTAATGCATCTTTTTCTATTATTTCCAATAAATCAAGCGCTTCCTTATTAAGTTTTTTCCTAAACTCTTCTATTTCAATTATTGTCTTTGGAAGAGGCGGAAGGGACTCTATCTTTTCCAAAATATTAATAGATGACAAATTTAACTCCTAAGTTATAATTATTTTGATTGTAACAGAACTTGAATCAATTGTAAATAAATTTTAAACATTAAATCTAAAATGCATTATATCGCCATCTTGAACAATATATTCTTTACCTTCAAGTCTTAATTTACCAGCTTCTTTACATTTAGATTCACCACCTAAATTTACAAAATCTTCATAAGCTATAACTTCAGCTTTAATAAATCCTTTTTCAAAGTCATTATGAATTACTGCTGCTGCTTGTGGTGCTTTTGTATTTTTTCTAATAGTCCAAGCTCGAACTTCCACTTTTCCAGCTGTAAAATAAGATTGTAAACCTAATTTATCAAAAGCTTTATGAATAATTTGCTCTAAACCTGACTCAACAACACCTAAATCTGCTAAAAATTCACTTGCTTCATCATCTTCAAGTCCAATTAATTCTTCTTCAATTTTTGCACATAAAACAATAACATCAGCACCAACACTTTGAGCATGTTCTTTTAAAATATCAACAAATTTATTTCCACCATCTGCCAATGAATCTTCATCAACATTTGCTCCATAAATTACATCTTTATTTGATAAAAATCTAAGTTCTTTATCAAGAGCAATAAACACTTCATGTTCTTTATTTTCAAATGTTTTTACAGGTTGTAATTCAGCTAAGTGAGCAAATACTTCTTCTGCAATAATTAAAGAAGCTGCTGCTTCTTTTGAAGCTTTTGATTGTTTTTTTAATCTATCAACTTTTTTTTCTAATTGAGAAATATCAGCGTAAATTAGTTCTGTTTCAATAATTTCAATATCTCTTAAAGGATTTACATCACCCTCAACATGTACGATATTTCCATCTTCAAAACATCTAACCATATGTAAAATAACTTCAACTTCTCTAATATTTGATAAAAATTGATTTCCTAAACCTTCACCTTTTGAAGCACCTCTTACAAGACCTGCAATATCAACAAAATCAATAGTTGAATGTTGGATTTTATCAGGAATAACAATTTTTGCTAAGGCAGTTAATCTTTTATCAGGAACTGGAACTATTGCTTTATTTGGCTCAATTGTACAAAATGGATAATTTTGTGCCTCTGCATTTTGCGCTTTTGTTAAAGCATTGAATGTTGTTGATTTACCCACATTTGGAAGTCCTACTATTCCTACACCTAATCCCATTATAATCCTTTTATCATTATTTATATTTATACTACAACACCTGTCAAAAAATGAAGAAGGTATTTTTTTCAAACAGATTATAAACGAAATATGCAAAGAAGTAGATAAAATCTATCTAATTAGATATTTGAAACTTACTCCTAATAGTCGCAAATATCTGCTATTAAACTTTTACTTTTGCTTCAAGCTTCTCCATAAACCTAACAACATCTAAAATATCATCTTGTTCTTTTTCAGATAAACCATCAAATTGGCTAGATAATGGGTGATTATCATTTCCTAAAATATCTTTTACACTTGAAACTGCTTTTCCGATATTTATATATTGTTTTTCAAAAACTATATTTTTTATTCTAATCATTAGCTCTATTTGTTTTTGAGAATAACTACCTAATGAGATAAAATTATCCAAGATTTTATTTGCAACTTGTTTATCTGTTGAATTTATAATCTCTTCTAAAAGAACTTGAAAATCATTTGTTTCATCTAGTTTATCTTTTATGTTTTTTTCTATATCAAAAATATAATGTTTAATATTTTCAATATCCAAACTTGTAATCAATTTACTTTTTTCAAGTTGTTGAATCAAAACTAAATTATCTAAGTACTCTTTTAATCTTTTTTGAATTTCTGTTTGAATAGATATTTTATCTACGAAATCACCACTATCATGTTCTTTTATCTCTTCAATCTTATCTTTAAAATTAGTTTCAATAGGAGAGATAAAACCTTTATCTATAGATAAATCTGCAATATCTTCTAACTCTTTTCTAATAGTCTCTAAATCATTTATATTAGATAAATTAAATTCATTTGCTAAAACTTTATTTATCATTTCGATTTTATTTTTGATTGCTATAAAACTACCATTATTTTCTTTTGATTTTAAAATCTTACATCTAGCTTTTAAAGTATCTGCATATTTCTTATTATCTTTATTTTTTAAAATCAGTTCTTTTGAATTTAAAATTTCCATTTGAAATCTTTGCGTTTCAAATTTTGTATTATCTTCAATATAATCAGATATTGTTTTTATATCTTCATAAACTTTATCAGTAATGATATTTAAATCAAGTGATTGCAACTCTTCAATTATAAATCTATTTTTCTTTAATCTATAATCACTCAAATCCAATTCATCTATTTGAGATTTTACAGTTTTTATCAGTTCATTTTTAAAAGTACCCTCTTCTAAGATTCTTATTAACCCTACTCTTTTTAAGAACAATCTTTCTTTTAAAGATGTTGTTTTACTTGATGGCACACCCTCAGAATTTAATCCAAAATAAGTAAAATTCATACCAAAGTCAAAGATATAAAACTCTGTTTTATTTAATCCTTCACCCAATAAATTTGAGCATAATCTTGTACCTCTTCCTATCATTTGCCAAAATTTAGTTTTTGATTTTACAGGTTTAAAAAACACAAGATTTAATATTTCTGGAACATCAATTCCAGTATCAAGCATATCAACACTAATTGCTATTTGAGGATTTTTATTTGGATTTTTAAAGTTATCCATCAAAGTATCTTTATGTGATATTTCACTATGAATAATTTCAGCTTCTTTTGTTCTATGTGGATATAACAAATCAAAAACTTTTTTTATATATTCAGCATGAGCTTTATTTTTTGCAAAGATTATAGTTTTACCTATCTTATTTCCATCATTTATTTTCAAACCATATTCATGTAAATATTTAAGTACTTTTTCATTTGTCTCTTTATTTAGTACTCTTTTATTTATCTCACTTGAAGATATTTCATCTTCATCTTCTTCAAATTTACTTTCATATTCTTCTTTTTCATCTTCACTTAAATCGTCGTATTTGATTCCTCTTTTTACGATTCCTAAATCCACCTCTTTTGCTTTAAATGGCACAAGATTTCCATCTTTTATTGCTTGCTCAAGTGAATATGAATCAGTTGGTTCTTTATCTGCTGTTTGAAAAAAATCATAAGTATTTCTATGCACTTCATCTGTTGGAGTGGCAGTCAATCCCAAAATAAGTGCATCAAAATATTCAAAAATAGCTTTATACTTTTTGTATATAGTTCTATGTGCTTCATCAACTATTATCAAGTCAAAATATGCACTATTATATTTATTATTTTTGATTAAATTATGTACTGTTTCATAAGTTCCAAAGTGCATTCTCGAATCTAAATCTTGTTCATCACCTAAGTTTGTACAAGTTTCACTTAAATATTCATTGAAGTTGTTTTTAGCTTGTTTTACAAGTTCAACTCTATCAGCTAAGAAAAGAACCTTTCTCACCCAATCAGCTCGTATTAAAACATCACTTAAACTAGCACTTACTCTGGTTTTTCCTGAACCCGTAGCCATCACAAGTAAAGCTCTTCTTTTATTTATTTCAAACTCTTTTAAAACAGTTTTTATAACTCTTTTTTGGTAAGTTCTATTTGTGATTACATCACTAATTTCATAGCTTGATGGTTTATTATTTTGTATTGCATTTTTTTGTTGAATGATTCTTTTTAACTCATTTTTAGGGAAAAAACTATGAATTTCTCTAAATGGATAAACATCATTTGAAAACTCAATTACTTTTCCATTTGTAACAAAGATTAAGACATCTTTTTGAAACTGCTTTTGTAAAGCTTGAGCATAAAGTTGTGCTTGATATTTTCCAGCTACCACACTTTTAGAGTATTTTTTTGCTTCAATAACTGCAAGTGGCGTATCATCTTCATCCCAAATAACATAATCAGCATAACCAATATCGCCATTTTCAAGTGTTAATTTATACTCAATATCTTTTTTCTTTTTAAAATCTTCAGTTGTATATCCAGCAACTCTAAGTTCTAAGTCAATTAATAAAGCTCTTGTTTGTGCTTCATTTAATCCTTCTAAAGTTGTAACTTTTTCTCTTTTTGTTTTCTTTTGTTCTTTTGTAAATGTTGGTAAAGATTCTTTTAGAAGTTCTAGCTCTTTTTGAAGTTCTTCTTTTTCAGCTTTAAGTTTTTGTTGTTCTTCATTTAGTTTTATTAAATCTTCAATATTTTCTTTTTGAGTTTTTGTGATATTTAAAACATCATAATCATTACTTACTTCATAGTTACTATAAACTTCAACTATCCATCTTTGAAATTTATATAAACACTTATTTGCATACAAACTCTCTTTTGAGTTTATAGTAATATTGTGTTTTCCATGGGAAGCACTGTTTCCTAGTTTTCGTATAAAGTGTAATTCATCTATTAGTTCACTTGGTAGAATATCCATAAAAGTTGGATTAGTAATAAGTTCAAATGTACTTAGTTCATTTGGTAATTTTTCATCTAAATCATCATCTATTTTGTAGATAAAATTGATAGATTTTTCCAGTGCTTTTCTAGCATAAAATGCTGAAACTTCAGGTTCATCTATTACATTTGATTCTGCTTTTATAGAATCATTTGCCAATATTTGGAATTCATCTTTTAAAAATGAAAAATTACTCATAACTATCTCCTATTCTTGGAAGCTTTTTTGCAATAGTGCATCAAAGTTATTTTGAAGTTTTTCTAACTCTTGTGTATATAATGTTTTTTGTTCTTCTATTTTTTCTATTATTTTTGCGAATTTGTTTTGGAGGTTTATAGGTGGATAAATAATTGGAATACTAAGTGCTTTTGGTTTAGATATATTTTTCATTGAACCACTTGTTCCTGTTGCTCTGTTTGAAATTTCATTTCTTATTGATTTAGTTTGAGCTAGTTTACAATAAAAAATTTTATTCAATTTAATATCTTCAGGAAATACAAATCTCCAAATTTTATCAGGTAATACCAAGTTATCATAACTTTCTTTTATATAGGCAGTTGAACCGACTAATAAAGAAGTATTTGCTCTACTCATTAGTAAATCCCCTTGTTTTATAAAATGGCTTTTAGGTACATTATAATCATTAGGCAAAGGTTTTATTTCATTTGAATTAAACTCTCCTGATGTTACAGAACTTATTTTTAAAATATAATTTTTGATATTCTTATCATTTGAACTTTTAGCAATATTTTTTCCACCTTCCAACATTACATTTAAGTCTTTCATTGTAGTTATATCCCAATTCATTGGATTTTCAACTGGGTCGCCAAACATATCAATAAAAATAGATTTTGCAAGAGCATCAAGTTTTGTTATTGATTCTTTTCGTAAAGTTATAATCTCAGTTACTTTATCTAATGTTTTGGCAATTTGTTTTTGTTCCGCTAAAGGAGGAAGAGGAATAATATTCTCTAAAATTTCTTTTTTACCTATATTTATTTGTAATCCACCATTTGAAAATCTTTTATAGAAATTTCTAGCTTTTTTTGTTGATAGAACCCTCATTAAATAAGATGAATCTACTTCTTTTGATTTTATAATCAATTTTCCAACTCGTTGATTTTGTAAAATAATTTTTTCATTAGTTTTAACTAATACTGGTACACCTAGTATTTTAGGGTCATTTGCTAAATCTGTCATAGCTATAATAATATCATTATCTTTTAAAAGATAATTTTTATATAAATCCGAAGAATCATCAGCTATATACTTTGGATTATAATTAATATCAAAGCCAATATCAGGTTTTATATTACTCATTCTACAAATCATAGTATTTGAAAAATTAATATAATTATCAGACTTAAAAGCATATCCATTTTGTAAATCTACAATTTCTTTTAACTTAACTTTTTTAACCATTAATCAACTCTTTTAACTCTTTTAATCCAACACTTATTTTAGAGTTTATAACTTCCAAATCTTCAATTATTTTAGCTGGTGTATCGTAAGTTATAGTTTCATAAACTGTTTCTTTGTATCTGTTGATACTTAGGTCAAAATCATTTTTTTCTATTTCAGCTATTGGAACAAAAAAGCTTTTATCTGTTCTTGTTCTTTTTGTCTCATTTTCAAGATTTTTGAATCTTTCCATAATATCTGGAATTTCACTTCCATCACAAGGAGTTCTATTGTCATTTAGCGTATATCCATCGTTTTGCATATCGTAAAACCAAACTTTTTCATTTTTATGTCCGTTTGTTTTTGTGAATATCATAATAGCAGTACTTACTCCTGCGTATGGTTTAAATACACCACTTGGCATTGAAATAATTGCATCTAATTGTTGGTTTAAAACTATCTCTTTTCTAATCTCTTTGTGTGCTGTTGTTGAACCAAATAAAACTCCATCAGGTATGATGATTGCAGTTCGCCCACCAACTTTAAGAGCTTTTACTATCAAAGAGACAAATAAAAGTTCAGTTTTTTTAGTTTTTGCAACATCTAAAATAGATTTTGATACTTCTTCATAATCAAGTGAACCTTTAAAAGGTGGATTTGCAAGAATTAAATCATATTTATTTTCTTCATCTAAATCAAACTTTCCTAGTGCATCTGTATTTGAAATATGAGCTGATTCAATAGAGTGAAGCATCATATTCATAGATGCAATTCTTGCCATTGAAATATCAAAATCATTTCCATAAAACAATCCCTCAAACTCTTTTGAGCTTAAAGTATCAATAAGTTCTGGTTTATGCTCTTTGATATATTCTATTGAGTTGATTAAAAATCCAGCAGTTCCACAAGCGGGGTCGTAGATTTTGAAATCTTTTGTGATATTTGCATTTGATAACATCATTTCAGCCATCATTTTGATTATGTGTCTTGGAGTTCTAAACTGCCCGTTTGTTCCTGCAGTTGCTAGTTTGCTAAGTAAGTATTCATATAAATCACCTTTGATGTCTTTATCATCAAGATGAAGTTTATTCACCATATCCACAACTTTTTGAAGTAGTTTTGCTGTTGGAATTAAAAAAGTTGCATCTTTCATATATTTTGAAAAAGTAGATTCTTCACTAGCTATTTCTTTGATAAATTTAAACATCTCAGTTTGAAAAGTAGAAAACATATCTTCGGCAGTTTTTAAAGAAACATTTTGCCATCTTAAATGCTCAGTTTCTTTTGTGAAAATATCTTTTATAGAACTATCAAGTTTTTTTCTTTTATCAATTTTAGATTGAGCTGTATCTAAACTTTTTATAAATATCAAAAATGTAAATTGTTCAACAACTGTAAGAGGATTTGATATTCCTCCCGTCCAGAATGTTTCCCAGATTTTGTCAACTTGACTTTTTAGTTCGTTTGTTATCATTTATATTCTTTCTTGTAAAAATTGTTTTATATTTAGTTATTTATATGAAAATTCTGAGATTCTTTAAGAAAATTCATTATCAATAATTTGGCAAATAATATGCCCGATTAATATATGAATTTCTTGAATCCTAGGAGTATCATTTGAAGGAACTATTAGATTTATATCACATATATTATTCATATTTCCTCCATCATGTCCTGTAAAACCTAGTGTTTTACAACCTAATTCTTTTGCTTTTTTTAAAGCATTTATTATATTTTGACTATTTCCACTTGTACTAATTCCGATAATTAGATCACCTTTATTTGCAAGTGCTTCAACTTGTCTATCAAAAATCCTATCGTAACCATAATCATTTCCAATAGAAGTTAATGCACTTGTATCTGTTGTAAGTGAAATGGCTGGAAGCCCTCGCCTATCACTTTTATATCTTCCTGTTAATTCAGCTGCAATATGTTGAGCATCAGCTGCACTTCCTCCATTTCCACAAAGAAGAATTTTATTTCCATTTTTTAATGTCTCTAAAACTAGAAGTGAGGCTTCCTCAAGATTTTCTTCTATTGTTTTTATTGTTAAATTAAGAGTGTTTAAATGGGATAAAAATTCATTTTTAATTGTTTGCTTTAGCATTTTGAATCCTTTGGATTATTTTTGTTGTACTTTTTCCATTTATAAACTTAACAAATCTTAATTCTTGTGCTATATCAGAACCAACAACCTCTTTGCCTTCGTAATCTCCACCTTTTACAAGAATATGAGGTTGTATTTTTTTGATTAATTCATATGGAGTTTCATCTTCAAATATAACTACATAATCAACCGATTCTAAAGAAGCAAGGATGTATGCTCTATCATCTTGTGAATTAATTGGTCGGGTTGAACCTTTTAGCTTTTTAACAGAACTATCAGCATTTAAACCTAGTATTAATACATCTCCATAACTTCTAGCAGTTTCAAGATATTTTACATGACCTGCATGTAAAATATCAAAACAACCATTTGTAAAAACTATTTTTTTACCTTTATTATGAATTTTTTTTGATAAAACTTCTATTTCACTAAAAGATTTAATTCTATTTAAAGAAGTTGATTGATGTAGACTTGATTCGTACTCAAATATTTCATCTAAAGATGCTGTGGCACTTCCTAGTTT
>Ga0172377_10001183_pt1 | contig 25933 bp, 19 predicted proteins | sample Pumphouse3metaG_FD_119749 | JGI IMG/M metagenome (GOLD analysis project Ga0172377, IMG submission 119749) | Leachate microbial communities from a municipal landfill in Southern Ontario, Canada - Pumphouse #3 metaG | ecosystem: Engineered > Solid waste > Landfill > Unclassified | place: Canada... | reverse complement strand
TCTTTTCCTGCTTCATTCATTATAAGTGTACAGGAGAATATTTTATCTATAGCTGCTCCCATTTGTTCCTCATCTTTAGCTGAAGGGGAATAACTGTAATTTACAATACTTTGCAGTTCTTTTACGTCTGGTAGTCTCCAATCGTCATAACCTCCTAGTTTAGATTTATTAGCATATTCTTGAGCTCCTTTCCAATCTAATCTAATACCTCCATCATCTTTAGCCCACATTAAACCTGTAGCATTATCTGTTATAGTCCCATCTCCATTATCTTGAAATTTATTTACTCCATATTCTGTTCCTCGTACGGCTCTAATATATTTTCCACCTATTGGCCCTTTAGCATTGGTTGGATAGGCTTTTATATGTCCTGTCGCGAAATTAACTCCGAAGGCTTGAGTATTGTCTTGTGATTGAGATGATGACATTCTATTACCCATTTGTCCTGATGGTGGTCCTTGCATTCCACCTCCCATACCTCCTGATGGTGGTCCTTGCATTCCACCTCTAGAGTTCTGTGATGATGCACCTTTCATAGCACCATTGCCCTTCATATTAGGTCTTCCTGGAGCCTGAGATGCAGCTTCTCCTACATATATAGTTGATGACCAATATTGTTCATCTTTAGAAATTTGATCTTGAACTAATGAAAATACATCTGTATTAATATAAGGCCAACCTTCTGAGAAATCTGTAATAGAATATAGTTCTTTTATATTTGGCATTCTCCAGTCTTTATATCCTGCTAATTTTAATTTAGCACAATATTTTTTGGCTTCTTTCCATGTCATATTCTTACTTACTGGTATTTTTTGCCACATCAAACCAGTTATGTTGTCTGTTATAGTTCCATCACCATTATCGGTGTAAGACATCTTAGTATTACTTGGATTATCTACTTTTTGACCTGTCGGTGTCAGTACATAATTATGTGACTGAGGCACTTTACTTTTAGCTGATGCCAGTACTGAGATCATCAGGCTGGTAGCTATAATGATTATTTTATTCATAATAAGAATTTAAAGAGTTAATAATGTAATTATAGTTAATATTACGACTAATATTATGCATAATAGCAGTATTCTTTTTATAAGAACCTCTGTTTTAATTTTTTCTTTAACCTTTTCCATATTGACGTGTTTAACTCATTAGAGTTTAATTATTTGTTTGTATTTCTGACGAGTCTGACATAATTATAATATCGTTCTCCCCCTTCTCCTAAATCTCCTCCTTCGTATTTGGTATCATATCGTACAGCTCCTGCTCCATGTACATCTATACCATCGCCACCGACAGCTCTTCCGAATGCTACATACCAAGCATAACACATAGCAGTTCCTGATTGAAATCTAGCCGATGTACTTGTCCAATAATATCCATAATCTTCATCTCCTGCTTCATTTTCTATTTTAGTGCAGTTAAATATTGGGTTGATGGCTGGACCTTGTTTCGATTCATCTACAGCAGATGGAGAATAATCGTAATCTACGATGTTTTGTAATTCTTTTACATTTGGTAATCTCCAATCATCATATCCTGCAAGTGTAGATTCTTCAGCATATTTAAGAGCTTCTTTCCACTCCATTGGTGTCTCGCAGTCATTTTTAGCCCACATTAATCCTGTGCTGGAATCTGTTATCGTCTCATCTCCATTATCAGTAAAATTATTTTCACCATATCTATTTCCACGTACGGCTCTTACATAGTTACCTCCTATAGGACCTCCTGCATTTGCAGCATAAGCCTTTATATGACCAGTTCCATAGTTTACACCAAAGGCTTTTGGTTGAAAACCATCTGTAGATTCTGTATCGTCAGAATCAAAGGATGGAGGAGGAAGAGTTCCCTCAGTACTTCCAGTTTCTGAATCTTGTCCTGGAGGAGTCATTCCCATAGATTGTTCTGTAGCTTGACCTACATATAATATACTACTCCAGTATTGTTCATCTTTAGATACTTGTCCTTCAAGTACTAAATTGAAAAAATCTGTGTCTATATAGGGCCAACCTGTTTGAAAATTACTTATTGAGTATAGTTCTTTAGTGCTTGGCATCCTCCAATCATCATATCCTCCTAGTGTTAAATTTTCACAATAGTCTTTAGCTTCTTCCCATGTAAATGATTCGGATGAAGGAATTTGCTGCCACATTAAACCTGTATTATTATCTGTTATAGTTCCATCACCATTGTTAATATATGACATTTGCGCTCCTGCCTGATAGGATCCATCTTGACCATAATAATCATCTCCTTCACTTAGAGCAGTGATAATATTACCATCATTATCATAAAGAATAGTTTGTCCTGTAGCTGTTAATGTATATGTTTCCATTACAGGAATATCTGAATTTATTCCATCAGGATATTTATCGATTAAACTTTCTGATGATATAGTCTCATCGTCTGTATTTTCTTGTGAATCATCACTAGTTTCACTATCGATTGATGTATCATCATCACTCGTGCATGCAGTGAAAGGAGCAGCAAGTAGTAAAAATGATAATAAATAAACTATCTTTTTCATAATGTGATTTTTAAAAATGTTAATAAATTACTTGTGCATATCGTTATAGAAATAATGTTCCTATTTTATTTCTGATGTAAAGTAAAATATATAGATTCCTTATTCATAAAGTATTCTACCAAATGGCTATTTATATCTACGAATAATGTTTTTCTAAAATTATATGTTTATTATCACATTTTTTTAATAAAAGTTTTGATATTCTAAATTTTTATCTAATTTTGCATTCAATAAAGAAAAATTATGACAAACATTTTAAATAAATATTGGTGGTGGCAAAGTTCATGTTATAGATGTGAGCCAGCGACTGCTATAAATTTATTTATTATGATTTAGGAATTAAATATTATAATAATATCTAAAAAGCCGTAGGACTCACATCCCACGGCTTTTTTTTTGTTTAAGCGAATTTACTACTATCAACTAATTAAATATTATGAATTCAAGTACTATAAAAAATAGTAAAGACCTCTTTAAGGTAGATGAAGACGGATTTTATGGTAATTTCGGGGGAGCATATATTCCTGAAATTCTTCATTCAAACGTAGAAAATCTACAAAACTCTTATCTCAAAATAATTAATGAGACTAGTTTTCAAGAAGAGTTAAGTATTTTACTTTCTGATTATGCAGGGCGTCCATCCCCTCTTTATTTTGCTAAAAGAATGAGCGAAAGATATGGCTGTAAAATTTATTTAAAAAGAGAAGATCTTAATCATACAGGTGCACATAAGATTAATAACGTCCTTGGACAAATTCTTTTAGCAGAAAAACTCGGGAAAACTAGGATAATAGCTGAGACAGGAGCTGGACAACACGGAGTCGCTACTGCTACTGTATGTGCTTTGAGAAATCTGAAATGTATAGTGTATATGGGGGCAACTGATGTAAAACGTCAGCGTGTCAATGTCGAAAAAATGAAAATGTTAGGTGCTGAGGTTAGACCTGTTTATAGTGGGAGTATGACTCTTAAAGATGCAACGAATGAAGCTATAAGAGATTGGTGTTCAAATCCTGAAGATACTTATTATGTAATTGGCTCAACTATCGGCCCTCATCCTTATCCTGATATGGTGGCTAAGTTTCAGTCTGTAATTAGTAAAGAGCTTAAAAAACAATTGATGAAAAAAATTGGTAGAGATTATCCTGATTATCTTATAGCTTGCGTGGGAGGAGGAAGTAACGCAGCTGGTACATTCTATGAATATTTAGATAATACTAAGGTTAAACTAATAGTAGCTGAAGCTGCTGGGAAAGGTGTTAATTCTGGATATACTGCTGCTACTATGCATGTTGGTAGAGAAGGTGTACTTCATGGATGTAGAACTATTTTTATGCAGAATGATGATGGTCAAGTTCAAGAAGCATATTCAGTTTCGGCTGGTCTGGATTATCCTGGCGTTGGTCCTCTTCACGCTTTTCTAGCTACATGTAAACGGTCAGAGGTTTTCGCAGTTACTGATACTCAAGCTTTAGATGCAGCATTTGAATTAACCAAGACTGAGGGTATCATTCCAGCTTTAGAGTCTTCTCACGCATTAGCTGTTTTAAAACAAAAGAAATTTAAAAAAGATGATATAGTAGTAGTTACAGTATCTGGAAGAGGAGATAAAGATATGGATACATATATTAAATATATGAACAACGAAGTTATATAAACCTAAATAAAAAACTGATAAACAATTAATTATGAATGTATATAATAATAAAATCAAAATTAGAATAGCTAGCAAAAAGATGTTAGCTGATATGCAGACACCTGTTGGTATCTATCTTAAAGTTAGAGATATTTTTCCTCAATCAGCTCTTTTAGAAGGTTCTGATTATCACTCATCTGAAAATGGATTTTCATTTATTGGTATAAAACCTATTGCCAAATTCTCTGTAGAATGCGATAAAATAATAGCTACTTTCCCTAATAAAACTTGTAAAACTTCTTCGCTCGATGAGAATAATAAATATATGATTTCTGATTATTTTAAAATGTATTTAGATAATTATGAAATAGACGATCGTAGCACTAAACTAAATGGATTATTTGGATATACTTCTTTCGATGTAGTAAAGTATTTCGAAAATATAAAAATAAAAAACACTTCTAATGATATCACTGATATTCCTGAGATGTGCTACATCCTTTACAAATATGTCATTGCCATAGACCATCTAAAAAATGAAATGACTATTACCGAAAATCTGCTAGAAAATGAACAGGAGAATCTTGAAGAGATAATTGATATTATAAATAATAAAAATTATCCCGTTTATAATTTTTACAAAAAGGGAGAATTAGAATCTCCTATGACTGATCAACAATATATTAACATAGTAAAAAAAGGAATTAAACATTCTCTCAGGGGAGATGTTTTCCAAGTAGTATTATCAAGAAGATATGAACAGACTTATCAGGGAGATGATTTTAATGTTTATAGAACTTTAAGAAGTATTAATCCTTCTCCTTATTTATTCTATTTCGATTTTGGTTCATTTAGAGTGTTCGGGTCTTCTCCAGAGACTCATTTAAAAGTAGAGGGGCACGTCGCTACCATAGATCCTATAGCTGGCACATTTTTCAGAACTGGTGATGATAGTAAAGATAGAATTTTAGCAGAAGAGCTGTTAAAGGATGAAAAAGAAAATGCAGAGCATGTAATGCTAGTTGACCTAGCAAGAAATGATTTAAATAGAAACGCTACAGATGTGAAAGTTTCTAAATATAAAGAAATCCAATATTATTCACATGTTATTCATATGGTAAGTAGAGTAACTGGCAATATTACTGATGATACTAACAGATTAAAACTTTTCGCTGATACTTTCCCTGCAGGGACACTTTCAGGTGCTCCTAAAGTAAAAGCTATGCAGATTATCAATAAGCTGGAACCTCATTCAAGAGGTATTTATGGTGGATGTATAGGTTACGTAGGGTTTAATGGTAATTTGAACCAAGCTATAACTATTAGAACTTTCGTTAGTAAAAATAACAAACTTTATATGCAAGCTGGAGCTGGTATAGTATCTAAATCAAATCCTGAGACAGAGCTTTCTGAAGTTAAACATAAGCTTGGCGCATTGAAGAAAGCTCTTGATCAAGCTGAAGAATTAAACCAATAAATGCTATGAATATAAATGATAAAATATTAGTCTTTGATAATTACGATTCATTCACATATAATCTGGTCGAAGCATTAAAAATAAGTGGATGTACTAATATTGACGTATTTAGAAATGATAAAATCTCACTTGAAGATGTGGACAAATACGATAGGATAGTTATCTCTCCAGGTCCTGGTATTCCTAAAGAATCAGGAATTTTACTTAATCTGTTGAAAAGATATAGTCCTTATAAAAAAATATTTGGCGTATGTCTTGGACTACAAGCTATAGGTGAAAGATTTGGTGGACAGCTAGAAAATATTGGAAAAGTTTTTCACGGAGTAGCTACCAATATAAATATAACTCAAGAAGATTCATTATTTGAAGGCATAGGTAATAAAGATTCTAATTCTCGAAGAACATTCATGGCTGGAAGATATCACTCATGGATATTATCAAGAGATAATCTGCCTGACTGTTTACAAGTTATAGCTGAAGATGATACAGGAGAAATCATGGCTATCAAACATAAAGAATATAATGTTTATGCAGTACAGTTTCATCCTGAAAGCATACTAAGCCCTGAAGGACAGCTAATTATCAATAATTGGTTGAAAAACAAATAATCTAGGATTAATAATTAATCAAAATTAGTCAGAAAAATGAAAGAAATTTTAAATAATTTATTTGAAAATAAATATCTAAGTAAAGAACAAGCTAGAAATATACTTACCAGAATAGCTAAAGGAGAATTTAATCCTAATCAAATAGCTTCCTTTATGACAGTATTTTTAATGAGAAATATCTCAATAGACGAATTAATAGGATTCCGTCAATCTCTTCTAGATATGAGATATAAAGTGGATTTATCGGATTTCGAATTTATAGACATAGTAGGTACTGGAGGCGATAATAAAAATACATTTAACATTTCGACTACTTCTTGTTTCGTCGTAGCAGGTGCCGGATATAAAGTCGTTAAACATGGAAACTATGGAGCTACTTCTATCTCTGGAGCATCTAATGTTATGGAATGTCATGGAATTAAATTCACTAAAGACATAGATCAACTACGTCGTAATCTAGAGAAAACTAATATCACATATTTACATGCTCCCCTATTTAACCCTGCACTGAAAGAAGTAGCCCCTATAAGAAAATCTCTCGGAGTAAAAACATTTTTCAATCTTCTTGGTCCACTAGTCAACCCTACACTTCCAAAATATCAACTATTAGGTGTATATGACTTAAAGATGGAACGCATGTACAACTATTTATATCAACAAACTGGAACCAAATATGCAGTCGTTCATTCTCTAGACGGATATGATGAAATCTCTTTAACTGATAATTTTAAAATTTGTACTTCTCAAGAAGAACGAGTATATTCACCAGAAGAACTTAATTTCAAAAGAGCCTCCCAAAATTCATTATTTGGAGGAGACACACCTGAAGAAGCTGCGAAAATCTTTGATAATATCTTAAATAACGAAGCTACTGAATCACAAACCAACTGTGTTATAGCTAATTCTGCCTTCGCTATTAAAACTATGGAACCTAAAAAGAACATAGAAGAATGCATCGCGATAGCAAGAGAAAGCATACAAAGCGGAAAAGCAGCTAAAGTATTAAAAAAATACGTTGAATTAAATAGTTAAAAGGCAATGTGTACTATACTTAATCAAATAGCAGCAGTTAAATATGCTGAAGTGGAAAACTTAAAAAAGAAAGTAGATTTTGATACGCTTTACCTACAAGCTCAAGCTTGTAGTTTAAAAGTCAAATCTATGAAAAGATCTCTTCTTAATCATAAAACTCCCATAGTAGCCGAATTTAAGAGAAAATCTCCTTCAAAAGGTGAAATTAATACTTCTTCCAAAATAGAAAATGTAGCCCGCGGTTATCTAGAAAATGGAGCGAGTGTAATGTCTGTTCTTACCGACCAAAACTTTTTTGGGGGTGAACTAGATGATATGAAAATAGCTTATATCGAAACTAAGGGACAAATCCCAATATTAAGGAAGGACTTCATCGTAGATAAATATCAAATATGTGAAGCGAAATTAAATGGGGCTTCTGCTATTTTACTTATTTGTGCGATGCTTTCGAAAAAAGAAGTCGAAGACTTCGCTTCATTCGCTCATGAATTAGGACTTGAAGTTTTATTAGAAATACATAGTGAGAAAGAACTTGACTATCTATATACTAGTGGTCATAAGATAAATAAAAATATAGACGTAGTAGGAATTAACAATCGTAACCTTAAAAAGTTCATTACTGATACTTCTACATCTATCGATTTAGCTGATAGGATACCAGAATCCTTTGTAAAAATCTCTGAAAGTGGCATTAACTCTACTGAGATGATACAAATTCTAAAAAGACATGGTTATAAAGGTTTTCTTATAGGCGAATATTTTATGAAAACTTCTAATCCTGGTAAAACACTTGCAGAATTTATTTATAATGTAGAAAACACTATTCCCCAAATTAAGATATGTGGAATGCGTAAAGTATTTAACATATCTGATGTCGCAGCTCTTAATCCTGATTATATGGGCTTTATACTATATGATAAATCCAAAAGATTTATTGGCTATAATAATGAATTACTGCGAATTACCATGGCTAGTTTACCTAGGTCTATAGTTAAAGTTGGCGTTTTCGTCAATGCTTCTCAAAAAGTCATAGAAGAAAATGTAAAATTCTATGCACTTGATGCGGTTCAGTTACACGGCAATGAATCAGTTGAATTATGTCGTAATTTAAAAGAATCGAACTCTTCTGAGTTAAAAATCATAAAAGTTTTCGGTGTAGAACATTCTACTACCGAGAAAAATCTTTATGAAAAATGCAGAGCATACGAAGGACATTGTGATTTTTTCATGTTTGATACTAAGGTATGTAAAAGCGCGAAAAGATCAACTCACACATGCGGAGGAACCGGCAAATCTTTTAATTGGAATGTTTTAAAAAATTATAAATTCAACACCCCATATTTTCTAAGTGGAGGACTAGGTTTAGAGGAAATCAAACAAATAGTCCAACTTAAGAAAAAGGGTGAATTCAAATCTTTAGCTATAATAGATGTGAATAGTAGATTTGAGAAAGAACCAGGTGTTAAAGATATCTCATTAGTAAAAAAAATATTTGAAATCATTTAGAATCAGCTATGTGCAGTAATACTGCATTAACATAAATATCATGAATAGAATTACCACATTATTTAATAATAAGAAAAAAAATATATTATCCGTTTTCTTTACTGCAGGTGCCAGCAAAGTTAACGATACTCTAGAGATTTTAGAAGCTGCTCAGAATAAAGGAATCGATTTAGTAGAAGTAGGAATTCCTTTTTCTGACCCTATGGCTGACGGTCCTACCATTCAAAAAAGTTCGACTGAAGCATTAAAAAATGGAATGAGCTTGAAAACTCTATTTAGCCAACTTGAAAAATTAAGAAAAGGAAATGTTTTAGAAAATGGGCAGAGCTCTGGACGAAATTTAAATATTCCTGTTATATTAATGGGTTATTTGAATCCTATCCTACAATATGGCATTGAAGAATTCTGTATTAAGGCACATGAATGTGGAGTCGATGGAGTTATAATCCCAGATTTGCCTTTTAATGAATACATGACTACTTATAAGGCTTTAGGTAAAAAATATGATTTAAAATTTATTATGTTAATTACTCCTGAAACTTCAGAAGAACGAATTAAATTAATAGACGACAATACTGAAGGATTTATATACATGGTATCCACAGCATCAACCACTGGTGCTAAAAAAGAATTTAATAAAAAAACAAATGAATATTTCGAACGTGTAAATGCTATGAATCTTAAAAATCCGCGATTAATAGGTTTTGGGATATCTAATAAAAAGACTCTTGATAATGCTTGGGCCAATTCTAGTGGAGCTATAATTGGTAGTAAATTCGTTTCATGTCTGCATAATAACTCTAATATTTCAAGTGCAATAGATGAATTATTTGAAGATCTTAAGCATTAAATAATTCTTTAATATAAGTTGTAAACATTGAATAAGATTTGTAGTATTTATTAGAAAATAGTATTTTTACTGGCACGATTTGTGAATTTGAATACTATTATGATAGATAAAATTATTTATATAAAAGGGATGGTCTGCCCTAGATGTAGTGAAGCAGTATCCTCTATTTTTAAATCTCTTGATCTTCAAGTAAATGAAATTACTTTAGGAGAAGTAGTTTTATCTAAAGAAATATCTATCAATCAAAAGAAAAAATTAGGAGAGCTCCTTAAAAGTAAAGGTTTTGAGTTACTTGATGATAAACGAAATATTCTAATTAATAGTATTAAAACTACTCTTATCGATTTAGTTCATAACGATAAAAAGATTCCTATGAATCTAAATATATCTGATTATCTTATTCAAAAGTTTAATTATGATTATTCTTATATGAGTAATCTATTTACAGCTACTGAAGGGTGTACTATCGAAAAATATCTCATAAATCTTCGTGTCGAAAGAATTAAAGAGTTGCTTCTTTATGATGAGCTTACATTAAACGAGATAGCATATAAAATGCATTATAGCAGTACAGCATATCTATCATCTCAATTTAAAAAAGTAGTCGGCACTAGTCCAATAAAATTCAAAAAAATGAATATTACTAAATAGCTTATTGCCATTTATTTTTCGCGACGACGAATTTATTGCCACGTATCCTATGTGTAAAAAGATATATAATTAATAAAAAATAATTATATTTGTGTACGTGCACAAATCGCTTTAGCACTTTAAATATTAAAATTTATACAATGAAGAAATATTTGGATGAAGATTTTTTATTAGAAAACAAGACAGCTTCTAAATTATATCATGAGCATGCTGAAAAAATGCCAATTATTGATTTCCACTGTCATTTAAGTCCTCAATTAATAGCTGAAGACCACCAATTTAAAAATATCACAGAGTTATGGCTAGGTGGGGATCATTATAAATGGCGTGCTATGAGGACCAATGGTATAGATGAAAAGTATATCACTGGTGACGCTTCTGATAAAGAAAAATTTGATGCTTGGGCTAAGACCGTCCCTTATACTCTACGTAATCCATTATATAATTGGACACATTTGGAATTAAAACGTGTATTCGGTATTGATGATTTATTAACTCCGGAAACAGCAGATAAAATATATAAGCATTGCAACGATTTGCTAGCCAAACCTGAATATTCAGCTCGTGGATTGATAAGTCGTTTTAATGTTAAAGTTCTATGTACTACTGACGATCCAGTAGATGACCTTCGTTATCATAAAATAATAGCTGATAGTGGTTTTAAAACTAAGGTACTTCCTGCTTGGCGTCCTGATAAGGCGATGGCTATAGAAGATACTCATGCTTTTAATACATATATAGATAAATTAGCTAAAGTAGCAGAGGTGAATATCGTAAATTATGAAGATTACCAGAGAGCTCTCCTTAAACGTCATGATTATTTCGCAGAGATGGGTTGTCGCTTGTCAGATCATGGAATTATGACATTTTATGATGTAGATTATACTGATGACGAGATCTCTTCTATTTTTAAGAAATTACGAAATAATGAGATACTTACTCATAAAGAGATAGAGAAATTCCAAACTAAAATGCTGACAGTATTCGCAGAAATGGATGCAGATAAAGGATGGACTCAACAGTTTCACTATGGAGCTATAAGAAATAATAATAGCCTTATGATGAAAAAAATTGGTCCAGATACTGGATATGATTCTATAGGAGAATTTGATGCAGCTATAGCCATGTCACATTTTTTGGATAATTTAAATTCTGAAGGAAAATTAACTAAAACTATCCTTTATAATCTTAATCCTAATGCTAACGAGATGATAGCTACCATGATTGGAAACTTTCAAGATGGTACAGTACCTGGTAAGATGCAATATGGCTCCGGTTGGTGGTTCCTTGACCAGAAAAATGGTATGGAAAATCAGATGAATGCTCTTTCTCAACTTGGCTTGCTAAGCCGTTTCGTAGGAATGCTTACTGACTCACGTAGTTTTATTTCTTACTCTCGTCACGAGATGTTCAGACGAATATTATGTAATCTATTTGGCAGAGATATAGAAAATGGAGAGATACCAGAAAGTCAAACAGAATGGGTCGGAAAAATTATAGAAGATATCAGCTATAATAATGCTGATAAATATTTTCAATTCTAAGTTTATCTAAGTCTAGACTATAATTATCAACTAAAAAATATAAACGCTGTAAGATGGAAACTTACAGCGTTTATTATTTAAGTATAAATAACTTTCATTTCTACCAAACGAAATGATAAAGTTTATTTTTCGATTCCTCTTGATTTTAAAAGAGGTTCAATCTTTGGATCACGTCCAGTGAATTTACGATATTGAGCAGCTAAATCTACAGTATTACCTACTGAAAGAATCATATCTCTATAACGTTGTCCGTTTTCACGAGTAAGTCCACCATTCTCGATAAACCATTCAAAAGCATCATCATCTAACATTTCTGCCCATATATATGCATAATAACCAGAAGCATATCCACCTGCGAAAATGTGAGAAAAATATGATGAACGATATCTTGGAGGAACTATATCAATTAATAATCCAGATTTTTTAAGAGCTTCTTTTTCATAAACATCTACATCATTTACTTTAGAAGCATCATCTACAGAAAGCATATGCCACTGCATATCTAACTGAGCTGCAGCTAATAATTCAGTAAACATATATCCTTGATTAAAAGTAGCAGATTTTTTAATCTTAGCGATTAATTCATCAGGAATAGTCTCTCCTGCTTCATTTACTGCATAATGTTTTAACACCTTTGGATATAAAGCCCAATGTTCGTTAAACTGAGATGGGAACTCTACGAAATCTCTTGGAACATTAGTACTAGTAATACTTGGATATGTTCTATTAGATAATAAACCATGAAGAGCATGACCAAATTCATGGAACATAGTCTCTACATCATCATAACTTAGAAGTGTTGGCTGACCATCTGGTGCTTTTTCGAAATTACAAACGTTATAAATAACAGGTTTGTGATTAAGAAGTTTAGACTGAGGAACTAATTCAGACATCCAGGCTCCACCACTCTTATTATCTCTCTTATAATAATCACAGTAGAAAAGTCCTACTTGCGAGCCATCTTCATTCATTACATCATATGTACGAACACCATCCGCATAAACAGGAAGATCTGTACGACGAACGAAATTTAATCCATATAACTCATGTGCTGCGTAGAAAACTCCATTTTCAAGCACATTAAATAAACGGAAATAAGGTTTAATTTCATTTTCATCTAAATCATATTTAGCTTTACGTACCTTACTTGAGTACATATTCCAATCATAAGCCTCTAGTTTAAAACCACCTTTGGTCTTATCTATCATCTTTTGGATATCTTTTGCTTCCTTTTTAGCCATCTCCACTGCAGGCCCTGATAATTTACTTAAAAGGTCTTCAACATTTTGTGGTGTTTTAGCCATTTGGTCTTGTAGATTCCATTCTGCATAATTATTAAAGCCTAACAATTTAGCTTGCTCAGCACGAATTTTAGCTAAACGTAAAACTAAAGAACGATTATCATTTTTATCACCTAACTCGTTTCTGTTATAAGAAGCCTCGAAAAGTTTCTTACGTGTAGCACGATTAGTAAGATATTGAAGAGCTGGCTGTTGAGTAGTATTGAAGATATTTATCATGTATTTACCTTCTTTACCATTAGCTTTAGCATTATCTGCAGCAGCTTGAATCTGATCCTGTGAAAGGCCAGCTAACTCAGAAGCATCATCCACTACCAAAGCTCCATCTTTAAATGCAGCTAATAGATTTTGAGAGAATTTAGTACTTAAAGTAGCATTCTCAGTATTTAACTTTTTAAGAGCCTCTTTTTTATCAGCAGGCAAATTAGCACCAGACTGAACGAAATTATCATAATAATAATTTACAAGTTTTAAAGCTTCTGCATCAAGAGATAAAGATTCTTTATTATCAAATATGAATTTAACTCTTTTAAATAATTTATCATTTAAATAAATAGCATCATTTAAAGCAGATAATTTAGGAGCCATTCTTTCTTCGATAGCCTGAAGTGTATCGTTAGTATTAGCTCCTGTTAATAAACCAAAGACATTATTAACACGATGTAATAAACTTCCACTCTTCTCAAGAGCTACTAAAGTATTTTCAAAAGTAGGCTCTTCGGAATTATTTGCTATTTGATCTATTTCTTTAAGCTGTTCTTTAATACCTTCTATCATGGCTGGTTCGAAATCAGCATCTTCAATTTGGGTAAAATCTGGGACTCCAAAAGGTAATTTTGATTCTTTCATAAACGGATTATTTTCCAATGATTGCTTGGTATTGCAGGTACATGCCCCTAAAAGAGCTAAACCCGCACAAACCATTAATATATTAAACTTTTTCATATAATATAAAATTAATCTATTATTCTTATTAATTCACTACTTAATTTCACCATACCACCATTCATAGATGTCTCTACTTTAACTACACCAACACCTATTGAATAATAAGTAGAAGCCATACTCTTGTTTTCTTGCCCCATAACTGCAACTACAGAATTCTGTCTAAGAAGTAAACAATCATATTCTCCCATTTCAGTTTCAACATTATCAGCTTGTTCGAAAGAAGAAACATTAACTGAATAATTAATGGTATATGCATTTCCCATCATATCACCTTGAATATCCATCGCTAATTTATCAATAACATCACCGACTTTAGGATCCATTGGATATTTAGATTCTGTTTCTCCACCTACTACTTTAACATTAGTAAATTGTTTTAAATTATCTTTCATGATCTCATCCATATGAGAAATGTAAAATCCATCTTTAATAGTATATCTAATACTTTGAGATGCTACTTTCGTAGTCAAATCTTCATCAGAATATGTATCAGTAGATACTAAAACTGAATCAGATGTTATTTTATCTACTTTAACAGTAGAATACATAGTCTGGTTAGCCGCTGGCTGAGCAGTTGAAGATACTTCAGCTTTATAAACCAAAGTTTTTCCTTCGCTTGGAAATAAATAATTATTCTGTGCGAGAGCAGATAAAGTCATCAACATTGATGCTACAAGAACTATAAAATTTTTCATCATTTGAGTTATTTAATAATATTTTTTAATCCTCAAAGATATAAAAATAAAATCAAAATGGGATATCATCACTGACATCCCATTCAATTATACATAATTTATATATAAATATTATATATTACTATTTCGTAGGTATATTATTTAAAGCGAAATTAATTCTTTTAAGCATCTCATCTTTACCTATAAAAGCACATATTTCCAAGATACTTGGACCTTGACTGACACCAATAATAGCTAAACGTAGAGTATTCATCACTTTACCCATAGGATATTCATTAGCCGTTACCCATTCACGTATAGCCTCTTCAGCAGCTTCAGCCTCCACTACGTCCATAGCTTCAAATAAAGAAATCATCTCACGAAGATGCTCGACATTTTCCTCCTTCCAGAATTTTCTAATTGATTTTGGATCAAATTCAGTAGGAGCTATAAACATATAGCTAGTCTGTGTAAATAAATCATTAGGGAAAGAAATACGATTCTTAATCAAAGAAATCGCAGCAATAGCTTTTTCCTCTATAGTCTTAACACCATGTTTCTCCAACATTGGCATAAGAAGTGAAGCTAAAAATTCATCACTACTATTTTGAAGATAATGAGTATTAAACCATTTAGCCTTCTCAGGATTAAAACGAGCACCAGATTTACTAACACGCTCTAAAGAAAAAGTGTTAATAAGTTCATCCATAGAGAATATCTCTTGCTCAGTACCTGGATTCCATCCAAGCAAAGCCAACATATTTATAAAAGCTTGAGGCAGATAACCTTCCTCTCTATATCCCTTTGAAACATCACCATCGGCAGACACCCACTCAGTAGGAAAAACAGGGAAACCTAATTTATCCCCATCACGTTTACTCAATTTACCTTTACCTTGAGGTTTTAACAACAATGGTAAATGTGCGAATTCAGGTCTCTCCCATCCGAAAGCCTCATATAATAAATAATGCAATGGTAAAGAAGGAAGCCACTCCTCACCACGAATAACATGCGAAACTTCCATAAGATGATCATCTACGATATTTGCCAAATGATAAGTAGGCAAATTATCAGCAGATTTAAACAACACCTTATCATCTAAAGTATTAGTATTAACAGACATATGGCCACGGATAATATCATCCATCTCCACCAATCTATTTTCAGGCATTTTAAAACGAATGACCCAAACATCACCACGTGCGATACGAGAAGCCACCTCCTCAGCGCTAAGCTTTATAGAAGTCTCAAGACTGCCACGTACAGAAGCATCATAAGCGAAAGTCTCTCCCTTACTCTCAGCCTCAGCTCTCAAAGCATTCAAAGACTCTGAAGTATCAAAAGAATAATAAGCGAATCCACCCTCAACCAACTGCTCAGCATACTTTTTATAAATAGCAGCTCTCTCACTCTGACGATAAGGAGCATGAGGACCACCGACACTAACACCCTCATCGATCTCTATTCCACACCATTTAAGCGAATCAATAATATAATCCTCAGCACCTGGCACGAAACGATGACTATCTGTATCCTCAATCCTTAAAATAAACGTACCACCATTTTGTCGAGCGAATAAATAATTATACAACGCTGTTCTCACTCCTCCCATATGAAGAGGACCTGTTGGACTCGGTGCAAATCGCACTCTTACTTTCTTATTAGCTTCCATATCTTTTTTATTTTTTAAGGCAATATATTTAAGTCTTTCCATTTTTCTTCGAAAAATGTTCAGCCTTAAACAAAAAAAACTGCAATACTGCAGTTTTTTATAGTACTCGATAGCAGAATCGAACTGCTATTTAAAGAATGAGAATCTTTTGTCCTAACCATTAGACGAATCGAGCATTCATTTCAATTGGACTGCAAATTTAATTCTTTTTTTCTTTTTACAAAATTTTTCTGTAAATCACTTTATCATCGCCCTCGTCATAATAATCTTTCAGCTGTGCTACTTTCTCATAATCACAACTCTCATAAAACCCTCTAGTAGGCAAATAAAGTGGGCGTCCAGCCGTTTCCACCCATAAAACTCTACATCCATCTTCACGAGCTCTAAGTTCCACATCTTTTAAAATAATCGATCCAAAATGTTTATTTCTATATTCATCAGAAACAGCGAGCCAATACAAATCCCAGGAACCTACTGTCGAAGGATTAGGACCAAAAACGGCGAAACCACGAATTTTACCCTCTTGTATTAATTTAACCCAAAAATACTCACTTTCCCTCTGCCCCTTCTCCATAGTCTCATCGAAAATAGAAATTACTATACCAACCTCGAAATCATAAAAAAAATCTGACGACTGAAGTATAGATACGAAACTGTCGATATCCTTATCTTCTAATTCATACGATAATTTATACATCTTCAAATTTATTAATTTTTTATTTATTATTCAAATCCTCAACTATTCTCCTAACTATCTCACTATCAGAAAAACCTGCATTACGACAAGCCGCCACGAAACCACCATCCTCAGCGATACAAGGATTCGCATTTACCTCCATAACATAGACATTCTCCTGCGAATCCACCCTCAGATCCACTCTAGCATAACCATGTAAATCAAAAATCTTCCAACACTTCTCCGCCACCGACATCATATCAGACATCAATACATCAGATACCACTGGTGTGAGATTTCTAACTGTATTTTTATACTGAAAAGAATCCTCATCCCATTTAGCCTTATAGCTAACTATCCTGGGCATATCAGCAGAATAATCATTAAACACTATCTCCGCAGGAGGAATCACCTCCCCAGACAACACACTTATATTAAACTCACGCCCATCGATATAATCCTCTATAAACCATTGCCCTTCAGGCTTATGCCTAAAAGTCCCATCATACAAGAACACTGAATCCTCAGTGATACCAACAGAACCATCCTCAGATGTAGGTTTGATAATATATTTTTTATTCTTCTGCAGATAAGACTGATGCTCGAAATCATAGCTTCTAGGGACCGAAATCCCACCCATTGCCATAAAATCTTTAGCTAATCTTTTGTTTCCAGTGAGAAATGCACCATTCGTCGAACAACCAGTATATCTCGCACCATAAGCGTCAAGCGTAGCAGGAATAAAATGCAGCAATTCATCATAAGCCCCTACCGCCTCGACAAGATTAAAAATTATGTCATCTTTTTCTATGGCAATGTGTTTAAGCTCCGCCATAAAATTAGCAGTAAGCATCAATCTATTAACCTTAAAACCTAACTCTGTCAAATTTTTCTCCACGAAAGCGACCTGATCTAATACATCTAAGGTATCAACCGAAGAATCGGCCTCTACCTTATTATATATAATAGTACATGTTCTCATTTAACAATATGATTCTTTAAATGACCTAGAATTTGAAGTACACCTTCTGATCCCTGCACTAATTATAGACTGCATGATAAAATGATAATCCTTATTATTAAGTCTAGCCAAAATAGGAAGGTCAGATATATATGGGTTTAATCCAGCTAAAGGATTCACCTCTATAAAACAAATTCTTCCATTTTTATCAGCCCTCAGATCTATTCTACCTCCATCCAGGCCTCCCAAAGTCTGCCAAGCTAAAATAGCTACAGCCTCACATTGATCCTTGATATTCCCTTCCAAAACTTTATATTCGACATAATCCTCATAATTTTCTTTTACGAAATTAGAATAAGGCAAATCATCTTTACATATTATCTCCATTCCTCCTACACATCTAGTATCAGTGCCACTTCCTACTACTCCCACGGTAAACTCCCTGCCAGAAAGATACTCCTCCACTAAAACTGGCTGTTTATATACTTTTAATAACTCAGTGCAGACATCCCATAACTCAAGACTATTATGAATAATACTCTTATCTGTGATTCCTTTGCCTGTCCCCTCAGCTACAGGTTTAACAAATAGTGGATATGATAATCTATATGAATTCACCTCAGCCTCCACTAATTGAAGGTCGAACTGATTACGAACCAACTTGCCTCGACATACTGGCACACCACCTGCCTCAGCTATTAATTTAGCCATATATTTATTCAAAGAAATACCCATTATAACAGGGCCACTAAAGAAATAAGGAATCTGATATTGATCTAATAAGGCTGGGACTGTCGCTTCTCTACCATCACCATACATACATTCAGCTATATTAAAAACCATATCCCACCTATCACCCCTGGCTAAAGCCTCAACAAGTTGAAAAATATTACCTATGCGAATAGGCTTATAACCAGCTAGGCTAATTTCTTTTTCGATAGCCATAAGGGTTTCTTCTTTATCAAATTCTGCTGTATCATCATCAGAATAACCCTTTTGAAGATACCACTCACGTAAATCGTAAGTAATACCTATAGTTTTTATTTTATTTTTCATTAGGATATTTATAAACATTATGTTCATAATTTCTAATAAGCCATTCTTTCTTACCTGACTTAACTACATAATTAGGCAATATAGGTACTTTTCCTCCACCACCAGGTGCATCTATTACGAAATGAGGAACAGCATAACCACTAACATGACCTCTAAGATGCTCTATTATATTCACACCTGACTCTACAGTGGTACGAAAAGCACTTGAACCAGGAATAGGATCACATTGATAAATATAATAAGGCCTTACTCTTACTTTTAGTAATTTAAGCATCAAATCTTTCATCACCTCTGGATTATCATTAATCCCTTTTAAAAGAACCGTCTGACTACCTAAAGGAAATCCAGCATCAGCTATCATATTACATGCTCTATTCGTCTCGAGAGTCATCTCACGAGGGTGAGTAAAATGTACACTAAAATATAAAGGTTGATATTTTTTCAACATAGTAAGCAGCCTGGCATTAATTCTCATAGGAAGTACAGCTGGCACTTTCGTCCCAAGTCGTATTATTTCTACATGCTTAATACTACGTAATCTTGAAAGCAGATATTCAAGTTTACTATTTTCCATAGTTAAAGGGTCTCCCCCACTAACTACTACATCTCTAATTTCTTCATGCTTATCAATATACGCTATAGCATTATCCCATTCATCTCTAGTTAAAGGATGAGGTTTGCCCACTAGGTGTGACCTTGTGCAATATCTACAATAAGCTGAACAAAATTGAGTTACTACGAATAATACCCTATCAGGATATCTATGAACGATACCTTTTACAGGGCTTGTTCCTGTTTCATCAAGAGGATCTGCCTCCTCGTTTGGTGAAGTTACAAGTTGATTCATCATAGGAATCATAGTTTTCCTGATAGGATCCCCAGGTTTAGAATCATAAATAAGGGATAAATAATAAGGTGATACTTTCATTGGAAGGCGATTAGCTTCTTTCAGTTTCGAGATAGCTAATTTTTCATCATCACTTAAAATCATCACTCGAGATAAATCTTCTACAGATTTAAAACAGTTTCTAAGCTGCCATTTCCAGTCATTCCATTCTCGATAAGAAATATTGGGAAAAAATTTGTGAAGGAAATTTTGACAACGAGGACTAATAGTATCTATCTGTCCTAGAACTGTGAATTCATTTTTTAGCTGGCGTCTTTCCATTAAAAGAACGTCGTTTGCTAATTTTCCCTTTAGTCGGGGAACGTCACCGTTAAGATTCGAAATCATTATTTTTGTTAATAAGAATTAACGTATAATATTAAAAAAAAGTTTATATAATTGTTTTAATAAATCATTCAATTGAACGAAGCAAATATATACAAATAATTAATAGTTGGTTCTTTTTTTTAATTTATTTTCGATATCTCTTGGAGACTATTTCCCGCACTTTAAATAGGGATACTTTGGAGGCTATTTTACAGAAGAAACACGTAAATTTCTTCCTCTATAATCAGTATTATTTAGGTTCTCTACGACATAAGGAACTGAACGTTTACTTATCTCTACGAAAGAAGCTTCTTTACGAATATCGATACGTCCTATGTCTTTTTTACCCATACCACAAGAAGTTAATAATCTTATAAAATTCCTCGGTGTAAGTCTTCTACGACTACCTAAATTAATTTTTATCCAATCGAAACCTTTAGTAGGTTTTCTAAGTGGAGCATCACTTCTCTCTATCTCTTCTCTTTTAGCATGTTCTAACACGTTAATATCTGGAGCGAATTTATAATAATCAAGGAAACGATTAAACTCTGTAGAAAGCACTTTAGCTATAATCTCTTCTTTAGAAAGATAAGCCCACTTTTCCTCAACTACTTTCATATATTCCATAATCTCATCGCTAACTTTCACATTCTCGATTTGATCCACTAATTGGAATAATTTCTTAGAACATATCTCTTTACCAGTAGGAACCTTCGCTTGTGCGAACTTTTTACCGATAACTTTTTCTATTCTATGTAATTTATATTGTTCTCTAGAATTTATAATAGCTATAGAAATACCTGTTTTATCTGCACGACCTGTACGACCAGATCTATGAGTATATTGTTCAGGCTCATCAGGTAGATTATAATTAATGACATGAGTTAAATCATTCACGTCAATTCCTCGTGCTGCGACATCTGTCGCGATTAATAATGTTAAAGTCTTATTTTTAAACCTATTCATTACTAAATCACGTTGAACTTGAGAAAGTTCTCCATGAAGTGCATCAGCATTATAACCATCCTTCTTTAATTCATCTGCTACCTCCTGCGTCTCACGACGTGTTCTACAGAATACTATACCATAGATATTTGGGTTATAATCACAAATTCTCTTAACAGTACGATATCTGTCGCGAGCATTGACCATATAATAATAATGCTTAACATTATTAGTACCCTCATTTCTTTTTCCTATAGTGACCATCTTAGCCTTGTGCATATATTTCTTAGCTATTGACTCCACCTCTATAGGTAAAGTAGCAGAAAATAAGCACGTTATTCTATCTCCTGAGCAGTGACTTAATATAGTGTCAAGCTCTTCTTTAAATCCCATGTTTAGCATTTCATCAGCCTCATCGAGTACTACTCTGCTAATTTTGGCTAGATTTACTACTTTTCTTTCAATTAAATCTACCATACGACCTGGAGTAGCTACTACTACATTTACACCTTTTCTAATTTGACGTATTTGTGTATCTATACTACTACCTCCATAAACTGCTACTAGTCTAAAACCTTTACTATATTTAGCATAGCTTTCTAAATCACTAGCTATCTGCCTACACAATTCACGTGTTGGACTTAATACAAGTGCCTGAGGATAAGCCTCATCAAGATTTATTTCTTGAATCAATGGCAAACCAAAAGCTGCAGTTTTACCTGTTCCTGTCTGCGATAAGCAAACTATATCAGACTGTTCTTTTAGTTGTGTTGGAATTATGCTCTCTTGTACTGGTGTTGGGTGTTCGAAACCCAATTCTTGGACCGCTTTAACGATATCGCCGCGTAGTCCTAAATCTTCGAAATTATTTATCATTCAATCTTTGTTATGCCGCGAAGTTACACATTTTCAGACAAATAACATCATTTAATTTAAAAATCTCAATATTCTATAATATAGAGTCACCAATTTTTACAGAGAAGCATTCTCTTTTGGCACTAATTTATAAGACCTAACCCAATCATATAAAGTCGTCGCCTTCTCTTCATCTTTTAAATCCTCAACTGTAGGTCTTACTTTTTCCCAATCATAAGTTTCTGTTACCATATGCATATACATAGGCCTGCTGAATGGTTCTTTATCTAATGTAGTATCCGGATGAATAGTAAAAACATATTTACCATCTAAATAAAAATCCAAAGTTGTAGCATCTTTCCACCAACAGCCATATGTATGAAAAACTTCTGAGGTATTCTCTATGTTTTCGCAAGATCCTGAAACACTTTTATGCCCTTTAATATGTTTACCTGTAACTGGATCTTTATAATAATAATTATAATGAGTATTGGAGCCCATACGTTTATTAGTATTCAGAACCCAAGATTTTTTTTCTTCCTCTAATACTTTTGGGTCCCCTACAGTTTCTTGTATATCAAGTTCTTGTCGCACACTACATTCTATTTCTTTACCATCGATGTTTAAAATTTGTTTTTCAGGAGCATTTTTCATCCAAAAGGTAGATGACATCGTCGTTTTAGATGCCTTCATTCTACATTCATAATAACCATAAAAAGCTTTATCACTTTTGGAAGCAACTGCCCCACCAGAAAGATAATATATATCTCCTGGTTTACCATCTTTCCCCTCTTTGTGTTCTAAAAATCTATTAGTAATTCTCAAATACCCATCTTTGACACTCACATTTTCAGCTTTAAATGTAGCTGGTGGTCTACCATTAGTCCAATGTGGACTTTTTCGATACCATTTAGTTTCATCTAATTGATTTCCATTAAACTCATCTGAAAAATCTTCATTCACTACCCACTTATAACCCTCTGGAGGAGAAGGCAAATTAGATATATGCTTCGTAGGTGTACTCGTATATGAACAACTAAACAAACAAGCTGAACACAATAATAAAAGATAGCTATATTTCATATTATTTTAAAGTATTTCTTTTTAATATTTCTCTTTTTTCTTTAGTAGTTAATGAATGCATTAGTAATTCTTCTTTAGAATAATTTTGCATAGTATTTTTCATTATAGGATCATTGATATCCAAACTTAAATCACAGTCAAATCTAAGTAATTCGCAATGTGCTTGAACTCCTTTTCCTACTCCTACATGACATAATCCCCAACTAACACCCTTCGCATATTTAGTATTGGTAAAAGCATCTGGATCATATAATCCTACAGCATAAGGAAGCATAGTTGAAATCGCTGCCAAATGAAAATTTATACCATCTGTGGAATATTGAATAGTATTCGTCTCATGACCATTTTTATATTGTAAAGCTGCTATACCTTCTTTATATCTGAATAGACCCGTTTCGTGCCCAGAACTTAAAACAGGATTTTTATCACATTTAACAAATGGTCCCAGTGGATTCTCGCCAATAGCTAAACCTGTGGATCTGATCAAAGAACCCGGACCATTATAATCGGACTTCCAGTAAAAATATATTTTACCTTTAAATACTATTGGATATGGATCATGAATTGAGTAACCGTCCCAATCATTAACCCCTCCATTAGGTATTACTATTTTACCATAAGGAATAAATGGACCATCAGGACTATCTCCTACGGCACAGCTAACAGGGCAATTATCCCCACCTTGTGTTCCACTAGCATAATCAAAAGCTTGGTAATAAATATAATATTTATCTTTCCATATCAGCACGTCTGGAGTAGATATACTTCTTTGTCCTAATTCTCCTTTTGCAGGTCTTTTAACAGCAGGACCTTGTTCAGTCCAATGGAATCCATCTTTAGAAGTAGCGTACCAAATTTCTGCTAAATCCCAATCCGATGATGGAATTTCATCAGTACATTTTTTTTGGTCCAAGATGACCTGTTTTAGTATGACGATAAGTATAATATACATAATATGTATTATTAACTTTTATTACACGTGAAGGATCTCTTCGTGTTATAGTACCATCTCCATTATTATAGTCAAAACTTTTAAGTTCAGAATATTTAAATGTAGAAAAAAGTTCATTTTCTTCAGGTCTGCGACTATGAAATGTTTCAAAAACTCTTTTCATTGAAGTACTTAATTCTAAGCCATCAGGAAGTTCCGCCTCCGTTTTTGGCATATAGTAAGGAAATTCTACTGTTTGTTGACTAGAATTATGACACGAGGATAATATACCAGATATTATTAATATGAATATTCCTAAAGATATATGTTTCATAATATTTAAATTTTTAGTTATTAATTCCTATTTTTTCAAAGTAATTATTCTTTAAATAAGGCAAAGAGTCTAATAGTTGCTTATTTTTATTATTAGATATAATCCTCAAATCTCTTTTCTTATAATTAGCAAAACCTGGATCTTCTAGAACATTATGATTATTCATATGTATTAAATCATCTTCCATCGTACCATTTTTTATTCTAAATCCAGATACGACATAATAATCTCGTATCTCAGTGTTTTGACCTTTTTTAATTTCAGGCAAAGCTAAAATTTGTTGACTCTCATTATATATCAAATTATCCGAAAAAACATTTGAATCTGGGGTTCTTCTATCCCAATAATTAGTAATTTCACCTTGTTTATTTTTCTTTATATGATAAGTATAATCCATAGTTTTAGGACTTATATGCTCATCATCGAAATATCTATTTAATTCAGGAAAATTATAAGCCCATATCTTATTCATATTTTTCTGAAAATCTTTCTGCCATCTTAAAAGGCAATCTTCAAATTTATCTGCCGCATAACCATTAAGTCTGGTATAAATATTAAAAGGAAAACTACAATACACAAACACATTTCTAAGCACCTGATTATCACAACCCCCGTGTATCATAACAGACCAACCACTTTGTTGCGCTATATTATCATAAAAATAGTTTTCTTCTACCTTTACACCTGCCGTTTCATTATCTAAATAGACTCCCGCACTTTGCTTCCAAGTACCATTTACATCATGAAATTTATTTCTTCTAATTATAGTTCCTCTATTAAACATGGAATTTCCAGAACAAAAATAAATTCCTAGCATATCTGAATATTCACATGGAGAATTATGAAAATTCGAATATTCAATTAAATGATTTATACCTGTTACTTTCATGGCCATATGAGGTCCATTATATAATTCTGAATGAGTAACTATTTGTCCAACACCACTAATAGCTATACCACAATGATAAGCTCTTTTCTGTTGAGCAAAATCATGTATAATACAATTTTCTATTCTATTTAATGCTGGTTGCAAAGAATTTCTGATACCACCTCTCAAAGAAATCCCAGTCCCTCCAATATCGTGTATACTACTATTCTTTACGACATTATGATCTCCATTTATATTAACACCATCACATCCCATAGAATGAATTTCACAATTTATGATAGTATTATATGTTCCATTATTTATAATAATTCCAGTATTTCTTGTTCCTGAAATTTCTAAATTCTCAAATGTTAAATAATTGGCACTGTTAATTTTAATCAAATTATCTGTAGAATATGATAATCTAAAGTCTTCTTTTGGCTGTATCTTCTCATCTAAATAAAGATACATTTTATTAGTTTTAGTATCTATGAAGTATTCTTTTGGATAATCTAGTTCTTCTAATATATTAAAATAGAACATTTTAACTGGTTGTATTCCTATTTTATCATTATAATCCCATACCAT
>Ga0172377_10001182_pt1 | contig 25937 bp, 22 predicted proteins | sample Pumphouse3metaG_FD_119749 | JGI IMG/M metagenome (GOLD analysis project Ga0172377, IMG submission 119749) | Leachate microbial communities from a municipal landfill in Southern Ontario, Canada - Pumphouse #3 metaG | ecosystem: Engineered > Solid waste > Landfill > Unclassified | place: Canada... | reverse complement strand
TTAAATCGTTTAGAGCTTCCCTGAGAGGTGTTACTGATATAAGTTTTTTCTTATATCGATTAATTAATATTTATGCTTAACACATGTTTTTACTGGTGATCCTTCTAAACCAGAGAATGAAGCTGTATTTTTGGCCTTTGTAATTCTGCCTGTTTATACGGCTACACTTATCGTAGACGGTGTTGTTCTCAATTCCATAGAATTCTGGACAGGAAATAGTATGGTATCTACAGACCAAAAATCATTTGAACTGAACGGAAAAGAATACCGTCTAACAGGAAAACAGAAAGAAATAACATCTGCAGAACGGGAAAGTTTACAAGACGAAGGAAAATTGATTTTCAGTGAAAATGATAATTCCTGGTATCTGAAAAAAGGGAAAAAAATACAAAAGCTAGTTGAAATTAATTCTGAGAACGGAGAAATTACCTCTTATAATATTACTCTTCCAGATGGCTCAGAAAAAACCATAGCTGCTGATTTTAATCCAATTGCTGTTAAAAATCAAATCATGCAAAAATATAATTAACAGCATTTTAGAAAGAATATAAAAAAATCCGATTACTATATTATTTAAGTAATCGGATTTTTTTATATCTTTTTGTAGGTATTTCCTTACCTAAATTCCGCAAGAGAGTTTCGTAGTGAGCATTTAAATAACGATAAATCAGGAAGTAAGCCGATTGAAACATAGCATTACCTATGGTGATTGAGGATTACTTAGTGTAACGACTGATTTGAAGTTAGTTGGATGCGTAATAGATAATTCCTTGCGGATTTTAGGTATTACTGAATACAAAATTTTAAGACCATTCAATTTCCCATCTTTACCTGACTGTTTATTTTATCATTTGCAGCCTGGTCGGGCAATTTAAGTGAATAGATAATTGCTTCCATCTGACGTAAATAATTACGTTTTTTAAATCTTGGCGCATATACCGAACCGTCTACTACTACTACGCGACTTTTTGAAGCATCCAGAACACTTAGATTGACATATGGTCCTCCCATAAAATCATTTTCCACACGCCATAAGCCACGAAGCTCACAGCTGTAGTTATTTTTGTAACTAAAAATATTCATAAAAGGAGCAACCCTCCGCTCAGTAGTCATATAACTACCCTCTGTTGGTCCTTCAACATACTTTTTTAAAAGAGAATCACGTTTATTCAACAAATAATTAGGAGTAAAGGTACTATCAGATTTATAAGGGAAGGAATAAATAAATAAGCCCTGGGTTATATCTCCGGTATCATATCTTATCCACATAAAATCCTTTTTATTTATTCCAATTTTAAAACCATGGGGAATAACAATACTGATATCAAATTTATCTTTAATCTTATTTATCAGTCCCTGATCTGCCAGCTTTATGTAATTAATCTGAAGCCGATTTCTCTCTGCTTTTAAAAATAGGGAAACCATTTTATCTGAATTCCTATGTAAAAGATCAATAAAAGATTTAGTGGAAGAAGCTTTTATACTTATAACAGACTGAGGATAAGCCCATTTGTCATTTATATATGTAACACTTGCACTATCAACAGATGAAGATATTTTCACCTGAACAATGTTCCTATGTGTTTCAAGAAGACTATTAAAAGCTTTAGGCGAGATATGCGCAACATTAAAAATAGGTTCTTCCTGAGGCAAAGAAACTTGCGGACTCATAAAAATTTCTTTTATTGCTTTCCCTGCTTCTCCTTTCCATATATTCTCAGAAACAACAAACAACACTTCACCTGCTTTTCCTGTTACATTTTTATGAAAAGGAACATCCTCTCCACAAGATGACAAAAAAGCTATTAAAAATAAAAAAATAAAAGTTTTATAAAAACTCTCCATCTTTTATAAATTATTTATCAGATATTTTATCTGGATTCTTTTTCTTTGATTTATCCTCTATCTCCTCCTCTTCATCCTCGTTAGATGCTTTTTTAAATTCCTTCATACCTTTACCAAGACCTTTCATCAACTCTGGTATCTTACGCCCACCAAAAAGCAATAAAACAATGACCAGAATCAGAATAATTTCCTGAGGTCCAAACATACCGGCAATAATCAAAATACTCATAATTTTTTCTTTAATTTATTTAACAAAAATAAAAAAATTTAATGAAATAACTTTATAATATCATTTGCATTTGCATAAATCACTAATAATAGCAAAAATAACATCCCGGCAATCTGGGCATATTCCATGAATTTTTCTCCGGGTTTTCTTCCAGTAATCATTTCAAAAAATAAAAACATAACATGACCTCCATCTAATGCAGGAATTGGCAATAAATTCATAATACCCAAAATAATAGAAAGAAATGCAGTCATATTCCAAAAGGAAAACCAGTCCCACTGTCCAGGAAAAATATTACCGATAGCAATAAATCCACCTAATGACTCATAGGCTTTTGTCTTTGGAGAAAATATCAATTTAAACTGTTTAAGATAGTTTACAGTAGTTGAATATCCTTTTTTTATACCTGCTGGAATAGATCCTAAAAAACCATAACGGGTTACCTTATATTTAAGAAAATCTGTCGAATGTTTATCAAATTGTGTATAAAAACCTATAGTTCCTGCCTCTGATACAATTACAGGAATATCCTTTAATTCTCCGTCCCGGCTAACAATAAATTTAACGGCCTGATTTTTATGCTGACTAAGATAAGTTTTAAACTGATCATAATACTGAAATTCCTTCCCGTCAACAGAAACAAAAGAATCCTTCTTCTTAAATCCGGCCAGATCAGCAGGAGAGTCTTTCATAATTTTTGCAATCTGACATTTAAAAGGCATTCTGACATCCATTATTCCTTTACTCTTAAGCATCAGGGCAATATCGTTATCTGTAATGGAAACATCCATTTTCTGACCGTCTCTTAATACCTGAATATTCTTAATATCATCCAGTAAAACTGTAGGAATAATCTTATAAAAATTATCAAGATATTCTCCATCAAGAGAAAGAATTTTATCCCCATTTCCCAGACCGATCTGCTGTCCTGTTTCGGATACAGATATACCATATTCAAGACTGTTAGTAGTCAAATACTTTTCGCCCCATACGTACAATACTCCGATATAAATAATAAAAGCAAGAATAAAGTTCATTAATACTCCACCAATCATAATTAACAAACGTTGTCCTGTGGTTTTAGATCTGAATTCCCATGGCTGTGCCGGTTTTTTCATTGCTTCCTTATCCATGGATTCATCTACCATTCCTGCAATTTTAGTATAGCCACCAAGAGGAAGCCATCCTATACCGTATTCCGTTTCTCCAATTTTCTTTTTAAATAAAGAAAACCAGGGATTAAAAAATAAATAAAACTTCTCGACCTTTGTTTTAAAGAGTTTAGCAAACATAAAATGCCCCAGCTCGTGGATAAACACTAGTAATGAAAGACTAACGATTAATTGAGCAGCTTTTATCAATACTTGTTCCATGTATTTCTGTATTTTTCTATTTTCTAATTATTTTCTAATAAAGGAATCCGTCAATAACCGGGTTTCTTTGTCGGTTTGAAGATAATCATTTAAAACCGGATTTTTAATATATTTTATCTTCTGCATGCTTTTTTCAATAAAACCGGGCATGTCTACAAAACGAATCCTACCCTGAAGAAAAGACTGAACGACAACCTCATTTGCTGCATTCAGAATACAAGGCATATTCCCTCCCCTTTTTAAAGCATAAAAAGCCAGTGCAAGGTTACGAAAAATTTTTGAATCAGGCTTCTCAAATGTCAATTTTGAATAATCGTCAAAACTAAATCTTTTAAAACCTGAATGTAATCTATTCGGAAAATTCAGAGCATACTGAATAGGAAGTCTCATATCCGGCAATCCCATCTGTGCTTTCATTGCCCCGTCCCTAAACTGAACAATAGAATGAATTATACTCTGTGGATGAACTACTACGTCTATCTGTTCAGGAGAAAGATTAAACAACCATTTCGCTTCTATTACTTCAAAGCCCTTATTCATCATGCTGGCAGAATCAATAGTAATTTTATTACCCATATCCCAATTTGGATGATTCAGTGCATCAGACACAGTTACATTCAACAATTTTTCATATGAATATCCACGAAATGGTCCACCGGAAGCAGTAAGAAAGATTTTCTCTATTTCATTGTTTTCCTCACCTTTTAAGCACTGAAAAATAGCCGAATGTTCCGAATCAACTGGATATATAGGAACATTGTGTTCTATTGCTTCTTTTATAATAATTTCACCGGCAATAACAAGAGTCTCTTTATTAGCCAGAGCTATCTGCTTTCCGGCCCGTATAGCATTTAAAGTAGGAATAAGCCCCGCAAAACCTACCATGGCAACCAAAACCAAATCAACCTTTTCAGATGTGGCAACCTGCTCTAAGGCTTCCTTCCCTGCCAGAACATTAACAGGCTGATCCTGCAACATTTCTTTTAAGTCTTTATATTTTTGCTCATTAGCTGTTACTACTGTCACCGGTTTGAATTTTCTTGCCTGAGAGGCTAATAATTCTATATTATTATTTGCAGCAAGAATCTCGACTTCAAAAGAATCGGGATTTTTTTCTATAACCTCCAGACTCTGCTTCCCAATGGATCCTGTAGATCCCAGAATAGCAATCTTTTTTTTCATCTATTATTTATTTTCCCTTTTTACAATTCATATAAAAAACTAAAGATAGATTATTCACTGATTATTTACTTTTTAAAAATCTATATATTTTTCAGAATCAATAGGTATTCCCTGGTACCATAATTCAAAATGAAGATGAGGACCGGTGGTCAATTCTCCTGTATTTCCCATCAAAGCAATGACTTCTCCCGCCTCTACATGATCTCCTTCTTCTTTTAAAAGCTGAGAGTTATGTTTATAAACCGAAAGTAAATTATTTTGATGCTGAATACAAATTACATATCCTGCATCGGTAGTCCAGCCTGCAAAAACAACGGTTCCTGGTAATGTAGCAGAAATTCTTGAATCGGGTAAACCAACAATATCTACCGCCAAATGATTAGTTACTCTGTCGAATTTTTGAGAAATCATACCTTTTAAAGGTGTAAAAAAATGAATCTGGAATAATTCGGAAGGTTTCTTCTGGACGGAAAGATTTATCTTTTCTTCCAGAAGCTTCTGTTTAAAAATAGAATCATGCGACGAATCATAAGTCTGAAATTCCGGTTTAACAAGACAAGCTGTAGTATCCCGTGAATACTCAGCATCATCAGGAACATCTCCCTTAATAACAGATTTTATTTTTTCAAGATACCCATCACGCATATTTATCTCGTTTTCAAGCGAGTCAACCATAACTGCATTTCTGACAATCATATTACGTATATTAGGAGTATAGAACCCAGGTACCAACCGATTTACCGGAGTATAAACAATAACAAAAATCGTCAGGAAAACAAACAACAAAGCAATCACTACTCCGATAAAAAAAAACTTTATTCTGGTAACATGCGTACTCCATGTTGTCTGAAAGGTAGTGTCGTTATAGATAATAATACGATATTTATTTCGCATTTTCTGCAAAAATCGTGTTTTGCTGTTAGCCTTTTTCATTTAATTACAACTTTTTTAATTCTTTCTCTTACTTTAATCCTTCAGCTGTTTATTATTTTATTCCATAAAAGTCAAAATTATAAAGAATATAGAGACAGACTAATTATTGTACTGCATTTTAATTGTTTTTAACCAAAATAAAAATAAAACCACGGTACTTATTTGTTTTATAAAAATAATTACTTATCTTTGCAGCACTTTTGTAAGAAAACAAACTTCTTTTTCTAATATATAATAAAAAGAAGAAAAATATATTGCGGGGTGGAGCAGTTGGTAGCTCGTTGGGCTCATAACCCAAAGGTCGGCAGTTCGAGTCTGTCCCCCGCTACTAAAAACGAAAATACTAAATAGTGTTTTCGTTTTTTTTATTAGTTACTTATTTTATTACTAATTACGGATCACCGGTAAAAACCTATATCAAAAATAAAAATCATAATATATTGATTAATTAATCAATATATTATGATTTAAAATAAATATTTTAAAGTAACAGATCATAACTTACAAGCAATTTCATTGCTGTTAACTATAATCCGACTCTGTTTTAAATTTTAGATTATTTTTTTGTTGCGGCCACGACTCCCCTGAAATAACCGATTGATTCGGCAATGCCCATAAACGGGTTATCCATGTCTTTTTCGTGTTCCAGGCTAACCACGCCAGAATACTTAACTTTACGCAACATACGAACTAAAGCAGGAAAATCAATGACTCCACGCCCCACTTCAAGGGAATAGCCAAGCTTGGTATGTCCGGTTACATCTTTTAGGTGAATATCAAAAACCCGTGATTGGTATTTTTTTAAATCAGCAACAACATCTTTCCCACTCCGGGTATCGTGCCCAATATCGAGACACATTCCCATTCTAGGATCCAAATCTTTCACATGTTCCCAAACATCTTCCGCATCAGGATAAACTTTAAGGTCTGGACCATGCAAATGGATCGCAAGCCGAATATTGTATTCTTTAACTTTCTTATTCACATAAGGCAACAGTTCGTAATCAGGAACACCAACAATCAGATTTACACCAACGCGTTTGGCATATTCGAAACAACGATCCACTTCTTGCTCGCTTTTCATATATAAGGGTCCCACGGCATATCCGGTAACACCATTTTTCTGCAACTTTGCTTTGAATGCAGATATTTGTTCATCCGTACTATTTAGCGAAAGATGAAAATTTTTAATACACAAATAATGAACGTTCATTATCTTAAGCGTTTCCAGCGTTTTATCTATATCGAACTTGGCAAATGTATAACCAGCCATTCCCAGCTTAAAGGATTCTCCTATCTCAGGCGCAGGCTGCGGACCAGGACGTTTGTTTTGTCCGTTCATCGTAAAACTGGCAAAAATGGCCAGCAATAGCAAAATAATATTTTTCATAAGTTTTATTTTTTTAAAAATTGATTACTAAGTAATGCTAAAATTAGAAAAATAAATGGATATCAACAATATGTCAAAATGTTTATTTATAACTTATGTTTCAAATAATTTTCAAGCCTCTGTGTATTTAATATTTTAATATGATTTAAAAATGGTTTCAAACTGTCTATTTCTACAGTAAGTCTTTTCACACAAGACCATACATCCCATACAAAAGGATGCATTAGCTCTTAAGAGATATATTTAATAAATTCATAATAAGAGGCATACCTTTTTTTAAAAAACTTGTTATAAAAACATAACAGGCTTTATCAACTAATAAAGCAACGCTTGTAGTAAAATTCAAGACAAGTAAAGAACACAAATAGAAAAATAACTTAATGTTTGCGGTTCTTTAAATCTTATCGGTATTTTTAAGACTAATCAGTAGCTTTATTTTTATTCCTTAACTGTTTTGACCCCTGAAATAGAAATATTTTCCTGAAAATTTTTATTCATACTTAAATATAATAACCGGGATTCGTGTTTTCTAAGCTTTACAGTAAAAGAATTTATTTTACCAAAATTAAATCCTTCGGCAAAAGGCTCCCACTGAAAAACCCAACAATTTTTCTCTCCAACCAGATTAATTATATTAAATTGCTCTTCCTTCTCTTCTTCTGTATCATTAAGAAAAAAAACACCCCAGGATTTAAGAGATTTGTAACTATAAACAAGAACTTTAAATTTTTTACCATCAGTCAGACAGGGAATCTCAGCAGACTGAGGTCTAATACTGTTCTGCAAAAAGCGAAAAAGATTAATAGAATCCTCATTTAAAACAGAAAATTTTTCTGAAGTATGAACAACTCCTCCCAAAAAACCATTCCATAAGGCAATTGATTTTATCTCTATACTATCCATCTTATGAAAATCGGAGCTGAGATTTATAACTCCGGGATCATTTTGCCAAAATACATCATTAAAATACTGACAAAAATAGGTCTCCTGTAACATATTCTCCACGCTGCCATCTGTCCAGCCGTCTTTTACCAAATTAGAAACACACACACCGTCCACAAACCCAATTAAAGGAGGATAAGGAGCTTCATCTGCCAGCCAATAACTACCTGCCCCAATTTCTTCCCGGATAATATTTAGTATATCTACAAAAATCTGTACAGATGTTTTCTCACTATCATATCTCCTGATACCCGAGCTATCTTTTAATCCGCTATTCAGATTATTGGTCTTAAAGAAAGCATAACCCATTTTGCGGAAATAACGAAAAACCCTTGCGATGTATCGCTGGACATCAGGATTGCTACAATCAAGAGCATAAAAAGTATTGCCAGTCTCATCTTTAAATTCAGGGATAAGATTCTTGTCCATATCGCGAATCAGCCAGCTTTGATGATTTTTAAACAATTTGCTGGTTTCAATAACAAGAAATGGAGAAATTGTTATTCCTGCCCTGAAACCTCTCTGAAAAATCTCACGGGCCGGTTTTTCCATAGTACGTGGCCATTTTTCATTTGTAGACATCCAATCTCCGCAAGTACAAAAATTACTTTCAATTAATATGGTACGAATCGGTATTTTAGGAACAAGTTGATCCAGTGTCTTTAATTGTTCGCTAAGCAGATCCATTGAAAAATCATTATTATATTGCAATTGTGATGACCAGTGATAACTAGTACTGGTGTCATTACGAGCCACCATATTTTCTGAAATATTCCAGGCCATCTGCCGTAATGTCTTAAACGGCTGGTTACCGTATATAAAATAAATATCCGGCAATTTTATAAAATTATCCTTTAACGGAATGTTCTCCATTACAAAGCCACTCTCCATGAAAATATTTTCTTTCTCGGGAAATTGATCCTTTAACCCCCTGCGATGAGGACGGTTAAAAATAGAACTCTTCTGAAGAAAATCATAATGTCCGTATGCTCCCAGTGCTAATGTATTATTCTCTTCAGATAGAAGACCAGTTACAAGATAAGAATCATATGACCATGATTGTTCTTCTAAAACATTGCCTGTATTTTGAGAAAAAGATTTTGGGAATCCGAATATACCGGATTTTCCGCCTGTTCCAAGTCCCTGTTTAAAAAATCGGTCTGCACCCTCTATGCGAGCCTCGCCAAGGGGACAAAACCAAAAAGGAGCTCTTGACATTGTACTTAATTCAGCCCCTATAAATACGGATCCGTTGTTAGACTTAAGGTCAAGCATAACAAAACCTTTGTCAAGCTCATAAATAATTCGTTTCCCTTTGGGAGAATCGCCCATAAAAGTATTACGAACAAAAATACTTTGCCCGTCAATCGTTGGACGACAATTCATTAACCGTATATCATCAGTGATTAAATCAAAGGTTCCGTCATTATGTAAAATCCATTCAGGCTCCTTAATTTTAAACTTATCGTTATTGGTAAAACAGCTTTCATTATTTAGAGACGAGGCAAATAAAGAACCTGGGATTAGTGTTGTACCTAATCCGGCTGCCATTAATCTCATAAACTCTTTTCTGTCTATCTTATTTCTCAGCATAATTTAAAATCGTTGAAAAACTCCAATCAGGTAAAGTTAAAAACTTTTACGTAACAAAAAATGAGTTTTACAGGCTAATAAAGTTATTTAATAACCTTAATACTTCCTTTTTTTGTTCTTCAGGAAGATTCGCAATTCGTGTTTTATGACATCCTCCTAATTTAATAATTTTTAGATTATTCCCTTTAGAACGGATATTTGCAGAACTTGCAGTCCATGGATCGTTTCCACCGTAAATAAGAATAACATTGGTTGCCTTTTTTTTCATATAATGATTAACCAGTAGATCGACTTTCCTGTTAAATTTTATATTATAATCACAAGGTATCATATAGCGGTTAAGGTATCCCCTGGTATTTTTTATGCTTAACAATCCTTTAAATGGTCTTGTATCATATCCATAATACCCCTCTTCCAATGCAGCCTGATAAAAAAAAGGAGACTTTTTACCATTTTTATCATATGCGAAATAGCCAGGGCCGATTACTTTAACAAAATAATTAAAAAGCGTAGTATCAGCAGCTGTTACAGATGGTATTTTCTCACAGGAATTACCCCATTGCCAAAAAGAAAAAGAATATTCCAAAACCGAATAATCCAGCACTTTATTTAAATCCATAAAAAAATTCATTTTTTTATCTTCAGCATATTTTTTCAACAAAGGCATCATCTCATTGCGTCTTCTTAAAATCTCTTTCTGGAAAGACACGATTTTTTTTCGGCAGTCTCTTGTTCCCACATGTCTCAAAAAAACTTCATGACGTCCGTCTTCTACTCCAAAATTAAGAGGCCCCACATAAGCAACAGTTCCAACCACATCTTCAGGAAAAAATGTTCTGAAAGCCAGTGATGTAAAACCACCTTTGCTGATTCCTGTACTAATCCATTTTCCCGAATAGTATTTTTTAAAAAGCTGAACTACGCGATGATGATCGTTTGCTGCATTTTCAACGGTCATATATTTCCATTCAAGTGGGTCGGGAACAGATTTACCGAAATAGCGGTGCTCAACGCCAATACGATTGGCCTGAAGCAAAGGACTCAACTCGTTTATATACTGTTTATTACCTATATAGTCTGCCCCATATCCTTCTGTAATAAAAACTACCGGACTTTTAACTGATTTATCCGATACAAAAACACGCTGCAAAAAAGAACCTTTTGTTGTATCGCTGTAATCCAGATACTGTCTTACCATCACCTCATAAGTCTTATTAAAAAAAGGATTATGGGGAATTTCCTTAATATTAACAATTTCCGGCTGCAATTTCATAAAGGTCAGCAAATTCTGACTGTTTACCGGAACTAAGAATAAAAAAAATGAACAAAATAAAAGAATTAATTTTTTCATATTGGATATCATTATATGATTTTAAACAAAAATTTCTGCACCTTTATTAAAAGACAGAAACCGTCTTTGCGTACAAAAACGGTTTCTTTATAATAGAGTAAACTACCGATCTGTACCTAAAGGTTCAGTACTGCAATCTACAGATTCGGACCGAAAAACGATCCGATATTTTTAAACTATCATTATTTACTTAACTACAGAGCCGTTTTTAACTTTTTTTTCAGGAACTACAAAATTTAAAGAACCGTCACCGCTTTCTTCCATCAAAATCATCCCCTTAGACTCTATTCCTTTCAATTTTCTGGGTTCCAGATTAACCAAAACCAAAACCTGTTTTCCAATAATATCTTTGGGTTTAAAATATTCAGCAATTCCTGAAACGATAGTCCTCTTATCAATTCCGGTATCAACTTTAAGCTTCATAAGTTTCTTCGTTTTGGGAACAAGTTCAGCTTCCAAAATCGTTGAGGTACGAATATCCATTTTTGAAAAATCATCATAAGAGCAAGATTCTTTAGATTGCTTTACTTCAGAATTTTCCAGCAAATTAGTCTTCTTTGTATCCTGCAGTTTTTTTATCTGCGCATTTATAGCCTCATCTTCAATTTTTTCGAATAAAAGTTCCGGATTATTTATCTTATGACCCGGTTTTAATAAATCCGTAAGACCAAGATCGCACCAATCATGTTTTTCCAGATTAATCAAGCTTCTGAGTTTATTCATACTGAACGGTAAAAACGGTTCCATTATAATAGTCAGGTTAGCCGCAATTTGCGAGCTTACATACATAATGGATTTTGTTCTTCCAGCATCTTTCTTATATGTTTTCCATGGTTCCTGATCGGCAAGATATTTATTCCCCAAACGGGCAAGATCCATAGCTTCTTTTAATGCTTCACGAAAACGGAAATTATCCAGACTCTTTTCTACCAGGGCTTTAAGATTTGTTATTTCCGCAAGAGTCTTCTTGTCTTCGTCATTTAGAACTTCCGGTTTAGGAATTACTCCTCCGTAATAGTTCTGAGTTAAAACAAGTGTTCTGTTAATAAAATTTCCCAGAATTGCCACCAATTCATTGTTATTGCGTTTCTGGAAATCTTTCCATGTAAAATCATTATCTTTTGTTTCCGGAGCATTTGCGGTAAGAACATATTTAAGTACATCTTCCTTGCCCGGAAAATCTTCAAGATATTCATGCAACCAGACTGCCCAATTACGTGAAGTTGATATTTTATCTCCTTCAAGATTTAAAAACTCATTTGCAGGAACATTGTCCGGTAAAATATAGCTCCCCTCTGCCTTTAAAATAGCAGGAAAGATAATACAATGAAAGACAATATTGTCTTTCCCTATAAAATGAATCAGACGTGTTTCAGGATCTTTCCAGTATTTCTCCCAGTCAGGTGTAAGATCTTTTGTAGCAGAAATATATCCAATTGGAGCATCAAACCATACATAAAGCACTTTCCCTTCCGCTCCCTTAATAGGAACAGGGATTCCCCAGTTAAGATCCCGGGTTACAGCCCTTGGCTGCAAACCACCGTCAAGCCAACTTTTACATTGTCCATATACATTAGGTTTCCATTCTTTATGCTCCTCAAGAATCCATTTTTTCAACCATGGTTCATAATCATTCAAAGGAAGAAACCAGTGTTTTGTTTCCTTTAAAACAGGAGCGTTACCACTTATAGTTGAGTGTGGATTAATAAGTTCTGTAGGACTTATAGTCGAACCACAATGTTCACACTGATCTCCATAAGCCTTGTCATATCCGCATCTGGGGCATGTCCCCATAATATAACGATCGGCAAGGAATTGTTTATTCTCTTCGTCGTAGTATTGTTCTGTTGTCTGCTCTATAAATTTTCCTCCATCATAAAGCTTTTTAAAAATTTTTGTAGCTACTTCTGTATGAGTTTTAGATGTAGTTCTGGAATATATATCAAAAGAAATACCAAATTTTTCAAAAGAATCTTTAATAATTTTATGATACTTGTCTACAATATCCTGAGGAGAGATACCTTCTTTTTTTGCCTTTATAGTAATGGGAACACCATGTTCATCAGATCCTCCTATGAAAAGTACATCCTTGTTTTTCAGCCGCAAATACCTGACATAAATATCGGCAGGAACATAAACTCCGGCCAAATGACCAATATGAACAGGCCCATTTGCATATGGAAGGGCCGTTGTAACCAATGTTCTCTTAAAAGACTTCATATATAAAAAATTTTATTGGTTGCGGTTACAATGTTTTTGACTTTGTGACCTTCAACCTTGTGACCTTTAATTTTCTTTTCGACAAAGATAATTTTTTTTATTCTTTTTATTTAGTCCTTTAGTTTTTTTAAGATTCTGCGAAAAAAAGGTGTTCTTTTTCCTGCCAAAATGAATTATGCAAAAATATAATACCTAAAATCCGCAAGGAATTATCTATTACGCATCCAAATAACTTCAAATCAGTCGTTATACTAAGTAACCCTCAATCACCATAGTTAATTGCTATGATTCAATCGGGTTACTTCCTGATTTTTTGTTATTTGAATGCTCATTACGAAACTTCCTTGCGGAATTTAGGTAATACAAACTATTTATTTGCCTTACTGACCTGCAAAAATGATTGACATAATTCCTGCAAGAAAAAAGATAAACATGACCAATAACATAGCATTGGTACTTTTAGGAGCCCCTTTAAATTCACGCCATATAAAGACTCCCCAAAGGGCTGCCACAAGGGTCGCTCCCTGACCTAATCCATAAGATATAGCTGCACCGGCTTTCCCTGCAGCAATAAGGTTCAGTGAATTTCCGATAGCCCAGATAAAACCACCGAGTATTCCAACCCAGTGAATTGAAAATTTCCCTTTAAAATAGGCTTTAATGCTTATTGGCTCACCACTGATTGGCTTTTTCATTAAAATAGTATTGAAAAGGAAATTGCTAATGAAAACCCCAAGTGAAAAAATAACCATTGCCGTATAAGGTGTCATCATACCATGAGCAGGATTTACAAAATTATCCAGGTCCATCGATGATGCAACAAACCGATAAAAAAAGGACATTAACAAACCTGCCAGAACAGAAACCAAAATTCCTTTCGTCGTAATTTTTGTCGAATTAGTTGAAGCCTTTTTATAAGCCAATGCATTAAGTATAATTGCAATAGTTATCAAGCCAACACCCATAAATAAAAATAATGGATCGCCTTTTTGAGACCCCAAATAGTTAATAATAACTCCCAAAACCAAAGCCAATCCTACACCTATCGGAAATGCGACCGACATTCCGGCAATGGCAATTGCTGAGGACAAGAGAATATTTGCTGCATTAAAAATTATCCCTCCAAGGAAAGCACTTCCAATATTACTTATATCAGCTTGAGCAAGATCTTCCAGGAATCCACGCCCATTGGAACCAAAGCTTCCCAGGGTAAAGGCAAAAATTAGCGCCATGACCAGAAGACCAATTACATAGTCCCAATAAAATAGTTCATAGCGCCATGATTTTCCAGCCAGCTTTTGTGTATTTGCCCATGATCCCCAGCAAATCATCGTGATTAAACAAAAAATCACAGCCAGAATGTAATTATTTACGATAAACATATTAGTTATTTTTTATGATTTAAAATTATGAATCCAATTCTTTACGATATGGTATTGATGCTTGTGCACCCATTCTTGTGACGGAAATTCCGGCAGCTTTATTAGCAAATATTACTGCATCGGGCAAATCCATGCCCTCCGAAATACCCACGCATAAAGCACCACAAAAAGTATCACCGGCAGCAGTCGTATCAACAGCATCAACTTTAAGGGGAACAGGTATTTCGTAATATTGATCGCCATCCTTGACCAATGTTCCCATCGAACCAAGTGTAATAACAACAACTGAAACTCCTAACTCACAAATTTTATCAGCTGCACGTTTTGCTGATTTCCAGTCTGTAACTTTTATTCCTGAAAGACTTTCTGATTCAGTTTTATTGGGAGTAATCATGTATAACTGGGATATAAGTTCAGATGGGATAGGCTGAGCAGGAGCAGGATTAAGGAGTACCTTAACTCCATGCTTTTTTGCTATTTTGGCTGCATACAAAACTGTGTCAATGGGGATTTCCAGCTGCATCAACAATAATCCAGCGTTTACAATCGCATCTTTTGCCTTATCAACATCCGATTTATTTAATGAAAAATTTGCTCCGGGAGCAACAACAATACAGTTTTCGCCATTATCATCAACAGTAATTAATGCAACACCTGATGGTAATTTATCATCTTCGAAAACATAGTCAGTATTGACGTTTTCCTTTCCATATAGATCTAAAGACTGGTGCCCAAATAAATCGTTACCTGTTTTACAAATAAAAGTAACGTCTCCGCCTAACCTTGAAGCTGCAATTGCTTGATTTGCACCCTTTCCCCCGGCATTCATAAGAAATGTACCGCCAAGAATTGTTTCTCCCGGAACAGGCAACCGTTTAGATTTTATTACCATATCTGTATTACTACTTCCTAATACGACTATTCTGTTTTTCATACGTAAATTATTTTTAGTAAATGAGTAAAAAAAGTATTTCTACCATCACAATACTTTTCATATTATCATTTGTAAATTAATTATCAATTGGATTATATTTTGCTATTTTCCCAAACAAATTTCTGAAAATGGCATCACGATTTAACCCCGTAGCCATACGAATAAAATGTCTTCGGTTATCAACGCTATATGTCACCTGGTCGGTCAACACAGGACTGTGTACAATGTCAGATGAAATCCACGATGGATTTACCAGCCATGCAACTGCGGTTACATCCCAGATGACTTTCGACCATGCATCACGGCCATGGCTGTATTCTACTACAATATTGTACAAATAATCCGAAAGCTCACTTTTCCCTTCCATATAATATTTCAATTCCGGAATAGTGGTTAAGAAATGCGAAACCACTGGATTGCAGGGCATAATAACAAAAGGTACACCGGAATTTAAAACAACCTGTGAGGCTAAAACATCCTGTTTAAGGTTGAATTCTTTTTGGTTCGGCCAGTTCAATCCGTTTCCACCCAACCATACAACAACTATATTCTTAATGATTTTAGGCTCAATCAAAATTGCTGAAGCAATATTTGTTATACAGCCCACAGTAACTACATATAAAGGATTATCCGGACTGCTGGCCTTCGCTTTTTTTACTAAATCCAAAACAGCTTCACTTTTTATAGGCTTAGTTACATCCTGCAAATACTGATCGGAACCGCGAAAAGCGAAACCTTCCGGAGATTTTCTCAGCATTTTAAGTAATCGTAGAATCTCCTGGTAGCTCTTTTCCATACCATCAGCCGGACCATCTGAATTATTATTATAAAATGGAGCAGCGTAAACAGCTTCCAAATCTATTTTTTCTTTCGATAAATAAGCATAAGCTAAGGCAAATTGGTCGTCCACTTCGTTATATGTATCCGTATCCAAAACCATTCGTACTTTTCCCTTAGGTGGGGTTAATTGTTTTAAACGGAAAGCATCTTCCAACTTGGGGAAGTTTTGACCATAGGAAATCAACATTGGAAATATTAGAAAAATTAGAAGAAATGATTTTTTCATTTGATTGTGTGTTTTTTGTTTACTTTAAGTTCTTTTTATTTACAATAAGCGACATATATTAATTCTTTTTTTGTCAAAAACAATGTTTCATATGCAGTTTGCATATAGTACTTCGATTTGATTTTATCAATAAAAATGTTTAAAAGGTTGTTTCTATAATTTTCTATACAAACATATAAAAACAAATATTAAGGACAAACGTTTGTTCTATAATTTTGTTGTTAATATTACTGTTCATGCATACATTATATCATTGTTTATTAGCTATATTAATTAATATTGTACTATTTCAATAGTTTATTTTTTTAAAAACAAAAGGGAAATATTTACATTTGCATAAACGTTTGTTCTATATTATATGAATACTCATAAAATTAACATAACTGATTTAGCTAAAAAAACAGGGCTCTCAATTACAACTGTATCAAGGGTTTTGAACGGAAAAGCTAAGGAATACAGAATTAGCAAAAAAACCCAGCAACAAATTGAAGATGCAGCAAAGGAATTTAATTACACACCTAATCATTTTGCTGCAAATTTAAGAACAGGCAAGAGTGGTACAATAGCATTAATTGTTCCTTCTTTAAAAAATCCATTCTTTGCTGAAATTGTGAGTGATATAAATGCAGAAATTAGAAAATTAGGGTATATCACTATTATTGGAGACAGCGATGAAAATGCTGATATTGAGAATATGGAGTTAAAACTATTAATCGGTAGAAACGTTGAAGGATTAATTATTGTTCCATGTGGAATAAAGTCTAACGATATTCTTTCGTTATATGATAACGGGTTGCCCTTAATCTGTATTGACCGTTATTTTGAAGAATTAGAAATACCTTATGTTTCGACAGATAATTATGAGGGAGCCTACATGGCAACTAAATACCTTATAGAAAACGGACATTCTGCAATAACATGTATCCAGGGAGTTCAGCATTCAACCCCAAACAAATTAAGAATCAAAGGATTTGAAGAGGCTATGAATGATCTAAAAACAAAAAGAAAGAGTATTGTTGGAGATGATTTTACTTTTGAGAACGGATATTTAGAAACAAACTTACTACTTCAGAAGAAAGAGGTACCAACAGCAATTTTTACTCTAAGTAATACCATTGCTATGGGTTGTATGAAAGCTTTAAAAGAAAAAAACATTCGCATTCCAGAAGACATTTCCCTTTTAACTTTTGATGATCATCCATATCTTGATTATTTATCAACACCTCTTTCATGTGTCGCTCAACCAGTTAGAGATATTAGCAAAATAGCCGCAAAATTTATACTTTCTATATTAAATAATAAAAAGCTTGATCCTGCTCAGATTCTTTTAAAACCAACTTTGATTAAAAGAGGGTCTGTAAGAAGAATTAAATAAAAGGATATGTTTTCCTCTTCTGTCTGCAAACTCAACAAATTAAAGATGCTTCCGAAGCCTATCAACGTAATGCTTTTTTTAAAGTAGCAACAAAATATACTACATTATTGATAAACTAGTGGCTACAATTTGCGAATCAAAATTATTACACTGATATTTTACAGGTTGTCTACTTTCTACTTTACATTTTATACCACAGTACAGAGAGTATAGTCTGACCTCGGTTGGAATATCATCCGTCATTGTTGTTTGTGTGTTATCTGCAATTTCTTTAAACGATTATTTTATATCTATCGCCATAACAAAGTCATTCATTTCGAAGCCGTGATCGAGAATGAAATCCTGCTGACCTATAATTCTCATTCCTAAATATTTATAAAAATCTACGGCAGGATTTTTACGGTTAACCTGAAGTATCATTATTGATGGTTTTCCTTTAGACATTTCAGAAACTACGTCTTCAGCATGCTGGAAAAGAAGACGCCCCAGTCCACATCCTTTTTTTTCAGGCAAAAGATATACTTTATGAAGAAGATATATCGGTTTTTTACAATCTTTTATAACCTGCATATTTGCCGGAGAACCATTTTTTTTATTACAAATTTCTATTCTTTCTTTAACAAAACGATCAGGCGTGGTAATACTAATATATCCACATGGTTCCCCATCATCATACATTAAAAAATAATTCTGGTCACCTTTTCCGATATCTATGGTCAATGCTTTTTCTCCATACATCATGTCCATCATATAATCCATCTGTTCATTATTTAGAATAGATGAAAAGGCTTCAGGAAATGCTTTTGATGCTATTTTACGAATTTCAGGAATATCTTTTATCTGACATTTTTTCAATGTAATTTTATTCATAATCATTGTTGTATATAATTTGCTCGCAGAGATGCAAAATTTTGCGTATCGAAAACCCGCAAAATCATCTCGTCGAATTTTGCACCTTTATTTCGTAACAAACTCTTATGTCAGACTTTCAACAATTTCTTTACGATTCTTAATAATAGTTTTTGTGGAATAAAAGGTACCCATAAAAACAAAAATCGCAATAAACCTGAGATTCCGGCAATTACATTCAACTTTCCGGCCATCATAGATTTATAAGCTTTTGAGGCAACTTCAGAAGGAGTAGCCATCTTTTTAAACAAAATCGTTTTATCCATTCCCGAACGAGATCCAAAACCGGAAACTGTTGGTCCGGGCAGTAAAGTAGTTACAGTTACTCCTGTTCCTCTTAATTCTTCACTAAGAGCATTCCCAAAATACCGCACATACGCCTTTGATGCAAAATAAACAGTCATCAGCGGACCCGGTACAAGAGAAGCAACAGAAGAAGTATTGAGAATCCGTCCGCTACCACGTTTAACCATATCCGGCAGAAACCACTGTGTGAGTTCGCTTAATGCCAGAACATTTAATTTTATCATCCCCATATTCTGTGCCTCCTTCAGCTCCCAATAATTTCCTAAAGCACCAAAACCGGCATTATTAATCAGATATTCTATCTCTATATCATTCTTTTTTACCTCCTCATAAACTCTCTTGGCAGCATCCGGTAATGTCAGATCTGATATAATCACATAAACTGAAATACTGTATATTTTCTCCAGTTTCTCTTTTAAAGCAGCAAGCTTTTCTGAATTACGTGCTACTATAACCAAATCCCCCCCAAGTGAAGCGTGCATTTTGCATAATTCACTTCCTATGCCACCATCTGCTCCTGTTATCAACGCTACATTATTCATTTTTCTATATTTTAAATATATTAATCAAATGCGCTCCTCCATGGAGACTTTTTAAACAGTATAAAAATAAGAAAATAAGGTCAAAGGTCAATACATAAAATAATACAATTTTTTTTGTGTATTTTGGATGGCATTCTTTTTGCAACAAAATATATTAAATAAGGAATCTGTTGACGAAAAGTATTTATTTAAAAACATTACTATGAAAACAAAACTCTTTTTAATAACTGGATTACTGATTGCAATATCATTTGTATTAAAAGCACAGATAACTCCTTATACATATTACGATGAAAGTCTTGATCTGAATATTACATCTCTACTTTTTGGAAAAGCATCATCACTACAGGAATTCGAACAATTTCTGAACGATCCCCGCATTCAGGCATCCAATCTTGACCTGAATAATGACGGGTACATTGACTACCTGAAGGTTATAGGTGTATACCAACATAATAAATATATAATTCAGATTCAGTCTACTTTAGGCATGAATCAATATGAAAGAATCGCCTCTATAATTGTCGGAAATATCAGCTACAGAAATCCTTCGATTCAAATCCAGGGAAATCCTGCTATTTACGGTCGTAATTATTTCCTGACACCAGTCTATTCACAACGTCCTAATATCTTATGGTCATTTTCTACCCTAAATTATCATACATGGGAATCTCCATACTATTGGGGTTATTATCCCAGGAATTATAACTACCGAAGAGTTATCAGTATGGGAAATTATTACAGACACCTGAACCTTCATTTCGGATTTAAATATCCGGAACGATATTATGATAACAGAAACTGGTCACATAATTCCCATAATTATCCTTCTGGCAAAAATAATTATAATAACAATAATCCTTCTCCCTCCCATCAAAACTCCGATTATCAGAAAAATGTTAATGAAAACAAAACTGCGCCCACTAACGCGAGATACAGAAGTCCGTCAGGAAATACTAACAATAATTATAATATAAACTCCGAACAGGAAAACAAAAAACGCAGCACCATTAAAACTTCAGTAATCACCAAAAGCCCCGTAATTCAAAATACACCACATCCTGTAAGCAGACAATCCGGAAACAGCAGTAGCCGTAATGCAATAAAAAAATCAGAGTCTTCTAATCCTAAAAGCACTCCCACACGCTCCAGATCAATTTCCGGCACAAAAAGTACAACTAACACTAAAAATGCTGAAAAAACTGAAAGCATAAAAAAGACTAAAACTTCAAAACCAGTGAGACGATAATTTTTTATAATCGGATTATTGTTACCGGTTATACGTTTAAATACCTTCATAAAACAATAGAATCAATATCGAGATTTTGCCGCTAATTTTCTTCAGATTCCATCTCACGATGGAAACCCTTGCTTTAAGCTAACACTTCCTGCCATCATGGAGTGTTATGGACTTTCACCCTATATTAAATAATTCAGGTCTCTTGTTTCTAATTGTCTTCGCCGGTAAGGATTTCCTTATACTTTCTAAGATTAGCCTTGTTCTCAATGCTCACTATAGGATATTTAGGATTTACATCCTTCAATGTTTTCTTTACAATTTCAGACACCAGAAACCACGAATACCATTTTTGATCTGCAGGCAAAACATACCACGGAGAATTCATGGAAGATGTATTATTTATTGCATTCTCATAGGCTCTCTGATAATCATCCCACAGAGTTCTTTCCTTCATATCACTATCCGAAAATTTCCAGTTCTTTTCAGTTTTATCAATACGCTGCAATAAACGATTCTTCTGTTCCTGCTTTGAAATGTTTAAAAAAATTTTTATTATACGATAACTATTATTGTACATATATTTTTCAAAATGGCTGATATCTTCATACCTTTTCTCAAAGATATCCACATCATTCATACATCTTTCTGCCATTTTATAGGTTTTATTAAGTTTATGAACTTTTACAACCAGCACATCTTCGTAATAAGAACGATTAAAAATACCCATTTTACCATGCTCAGGCACACACTTATGAATACGCCACAAAAAATCATGAGCAAGCTCATCTTTATTTGGCTGTTTAAAACTAAACACATCTATACCCTGAGGATTCACGCCACCCATAACATGTTTTACAGTACCGTCTTTACCTGCTGCATCCATAGCCTGTAAAACTATAATCACAGATTCCCTGCCGTCAGCATAAAGTTTGTTCTGAAGTTTTCTAATTACTTTCTGATTATTTCTGGTTTTTTTCCGGATACTTTTTTTCATGTCCTCGCTAAAACACTCACATGTCTTTACCTGACCAAGATCCAAAATTCCAGAACCGTCATATCTGTATTTATTAATTATAGATTCTTCCATTATTGCTGTTTTATGTGATGATATTACAATACATCTATCATAAAAATAAGAAAAAATAATAGAAAATAGGTTCAACTACTTCTTAAAAATAAAATATACAGCAAGAATTAGAAATACAAAACCAATTAAATGATTAAGTCTAAAAGTTTCATTTTTAAAAAACACCATAGTAAAAAATGTAAACACGGTTAATGAGACAACTTCCTGAATCACTTTCAACTGCCACAAATTAAACGGACCCCCATTTCCATCGTATCCTATACGATTGGCTGGAACCTGAAACATATATTCAAAAAAAGCCAGTCCCCAGCTAATTAAAATAATTGAGAACAAACCCATATGATCTAACTGCTGAATATTTTTAAATTTCAAATGCCCGTACCAGGCAAAAGTCATAAAGCTATTGGAGATAAACAATAAGATAACTGTCAGTAATCCACTTTTCATTATTTAAAAATTTTATTACACTTAATCAGAAAGACATACATTAAAAAGATTCAGGATAAAAATCATTTTAAAAAAACCTCATTAAAAAACGAAAACTATCTTCGCATTAAAAAAAAATGCAAATATCGCATTTAAAACAATTGATAAATCATCCTAACATTTATTTAATTTCCCTGCGATAAAAAAAATTCTTAATTTTGTTATTCATCAGCTATGATAACACTCATTATAATTATATACGGAATAATTCTTCTCGCTATCGGGATCTATTCAGCCTTCAGTGTAAAAACGCCTGATGATTATTACGTTGCCGGAAAAAAGAACGGAGTCCTTCAGATATCAGGAAGTCTGGCAGCTACCATTCTTGGCGGATCTGCAATATTAGGTTCGGTAAACCTTGCTATGGAAGAAGGATGGGCAGCTGCATGGTACCTTTTATCTGCATCAATAGGATTATGGATTCTTTTACCTATTGTAAAAAAAGTAAACCATCTGGGACGATATACAATAACCGACATGATAGGCCATTTTTACGGGAATACAGCCCGAAAAACAGCTTCAGTAATTATTCCGATAGCATGGACAGGTATTGTCTCTGCACAAATAATTGCAGCCTCTAAAATTTTATTCTGTTTATTCGGGCTTCCTTATGAATACGGAGTCCTGATATCAGGAGCTATTTTTATTATCTACACATTAATAGGCGGTCAGATATCGATATTAAAAACTGACTTTTTTCAGTCAATTGTCATACTATTCGGCATAACAATATGTGTATTCTATCTGACAGGTAATACGAAAATAACAGTGCCTCAGATTTTTGAAACATTCCCTTTTAATACGCATTTCAGCATTCTGGATCTTATAATATTGCTGCTTACCTTTTCAAGCACCTTTGTAGTAGGACCCGATATTTATTCACGATTATTTTGTGCAAAAGATGGGAAAACAGCAAAACGCAGCATCATTATTGTAGCAGCCATACTCATTCCATTTGCTTTTATTCTAACCTATCTGGGAGTTATGGCAGCAGATAATCTGCCTGCAGAAACAATAAAGAACTCAGTAGCGCTTATTGAATTAATGAAACAATACTTATCGGAATGGTTGATAGGACTTATTGCAGCTGCACTTCTTTCTGCAGTACTTTCTTCTGCCGATACAACATTGTTAACCGCTTCAATAATTTTAAGTGAATTCAGCTCTATAGATATTGACAATAAAAAATCATTAAAAAAGACAAAAGTGAGAATCATTATCCTAGGGGTAATCAGTATACTTATATCTCTTAAAATAAGTTCCATTATAGGCATGCTGCTACTCGCTCTGACCTTTTATTCAGGAGCATTTATCATACCACTGATAACTGCACTAACAGGATTAAAAATCAATAAAAAAATGGGCGTTCCGGCTATGATTGTAGGAGGTATTGTTGCACTGACCGGGAAATTGATTTTCTCAGTAGGTCATCTCTGGTGGGGAAACTTGATAATCATAGCTGCCTTTGCCATCAATTTTATGTTACTTAAAACTCATTCAAAAAAAACGACAAACAACAAAATAAGCTAATCCTCCGGTGGGCTATCAGGTTAAATTCAGGGAGGGCAAACTAAAAGATATCACGAAGAAATGCACTAAAAGCAAACAGAATAAGGATTTAAAAAAAACAGGGGAAAATAAATGTATGACATTCAAAAACATCTCTAAAGGAATTCTTCTGATAAATATGCGAACAATAGAAACTTAAAATTAAATATGTTTTTTACATAGTACTCATATATTTTTCATATTTTAGCTGTCGGAGATTTTTATTCAAATGAAAAATGAAATATTTTTAATAATATTACCTAAATTCCGCAAGGAAGTTTCGTAATGAGCATTCAAATAACAAAAAATCAGGAAGTAACCCGATTGAATCATAGCAAAAGCTATGATGATTGAGGATTACTTAGTATAACGACTGATTTGAAGTTAGTTGGATGTGTAATAGATAGTTCCTTGCGGATTTTAGGTATTAAATAAACTAAAAATATTTTATCATAGAAAGAAAGCATAGCAAATTACATAGATTCTGTATTTAATTGACTAAAGACATTTTGATGAATGGTATTTTGACACAAAATAATAATATGATATATAGATAAATAGTCAAAAAATTACGCAAACCCATAAGTATACAGAATCACAGATGTATTGTGAATTACAGAAATATATTGATCAGATATTTGTAATATAAAAACCAAAAACCAATGACAGAAAAAAAAACAAGACGGGATTTTTTAAAAACCGGAGCATTAGGTCTGGCTGGATTAACAGTCGTACCTAATATCGTAATGGGTAAAAGTACCGGATTTAGTAGCCGTATATCCCCAAGTGATAAACTTAATATTGCGGCAGTAGGAATTGGTGGTATGGGGAGAAGTAACATTAACAATATGGCAACGGAAAATTTTGTAGCTATGTGTGATGTGGACTGGAACTATGCCGCAAAAACCTTCAATGATTATCCGAAGGCAAAAAGGTATAAGGATTACCGGAAGATGCTTGACGAAATGGGTAAGAGTATTGATGCAGTAATAGTAGCTACACCCGACCATACTCACTGTCTTATAGCATCAGATGCCATGACAAGGGGAAAACATGCATATGTTCAAAAACCGTTGACACATACTGTTTATGAATCAAGATTGCTTGCTGCATTGGCAAAGAAATCCGATGTTGCTACGCAGATGGGTAATCAGGGAGCATCCTCAAAAGGAACAACCCAGGCAATGGATTGGTTGTGGAATAATGAAATCGGAGAAGTAACAAGAGTAGATGCGTGTACTGACAGACCAATATGGCCCCAGGGATTAGGCAAACCAGAAAAACAAGACTTGATTCCAAATACATTAGATTGGGATTTATTTATCGGGCCGGCACCAATGCGTGCATATAACAATATCTATCATCCATGGAACTGGCGTGGATGGTGGGACTTCGGAACAGGAGCCCTTGGAGATATGGCTTGCCATATTCTTCAGGTTGTCTATGAAGGATTAGATCTTAAATATCCCGACAGAGTACAGGGAACATCAACAGTACTAATGTCTGATTCCTGTCCTACGGCAGAAAAAGTTATGTATCATTTCCCTGCACGTAAGGATTCTAAATACAAATTGAAATTACCGGCAGTAGATGTAACATGGTATGATGGCGGATTACAGCCACCAAGACCTGCAGGTGCAGAAGGAAAAAATATAGAAAACTGTACTATTTTCTACGGGACAAAGGACACTCTGATTGTTGGGTGCTACGGAAATGATCCATGGCTGGTATCAGGAAGAAAACCGAATGTACCAAAACGTCGTCGTGTAGTATCTTTAAGTCATGAACAGGACTGGATCAGAGCATGTAAGGAACCTGCCGCAAGTCGTGTAAAGACAGCGTCTGATTTTAGCCTGTCAGGACCATTTGCCGAAATGGTAGTAATGGGTGTTCTTGCTGTGAGACTTCAGGGATTAGAAAAAGAGCTTCACTGGGACGGAGAGAATATGAAATTTACCAATATAGGACCGGACGAAAAATTGAAATTCAGATTGAAGAATGACT